>Ga0307509_10001226_pt1 | contig 43461 bp, 40 predicted proteins | sample 10_EM_MG_FD_202245 | JGI IMG/M metagenome (GOLD analysis project Ga0307509, IMG submission 202245) | Populus trichocarpa ectomycorrhiza microbial communities from riparian zone in the Pacific Northwest, United States - 10_EM | ecosystem: Host-associated > Plants > Roots > Unclassified | place...
AGGCGACACCCTCAGCGAGGCGCGGCAAAGATTTGTTAGCAGTTTGGTCGGAAATTTGGTGTCAAGCCACGCCAAGCCTCGCTGAGGGTGTCGCCTCGCTGAGCCCTCGGTCGGTCTATAAGTCATACCAGCACTGGTACAGCCTCCTACCAGGCTGTATGAGTAACTGTTCAGCAACACACTTGCATTTTACAGCGATTCGCAAATGTTTTGTCCAAGGCGGAGGAAAGAAATTTGAACGCAAGTGGGGTAAACTAGTGTGCACTATATTAAGACTGGATGTATTGAGGCATTTAGGGCGAGAGAGTGTATACCAGATTTTTCATAGAATTTACCTTTCTACTTGTAATTTCCAGTGACAGAGGTTAACAAGAAACATGTCAGAAGGTGAATGGGAAGAGGAAAATGTCGATTATGAGGATGAAATTGGGATTGACACAGAGGTACCAGAGTCTTTTGATCATTTGGGTGGTAATGCGGAAGCTTTTTCACAGTGGTTAGAGCATCCGAATAAGTCTTCAGAACTGCAATCAACCTCAAATCACCTGCTATATGTCAGTCCTACCAGGAGCCTGCCATCGCCATCTTCTACTATTTTATACAATCATGTTGGCCATAACCTACTGTAGGTGCCAGAGACTGATTCCCAGTACAGTTTCTGAGTTGTAGATCATGTCAAACTACTCGCAGTTGTAGTACGACATCGCAGTTGATAGTCGTTTTGAGGTTGTCAATAGTGTGACAAAAGAGTGAGAAGTCCTGCTGGATTGTTGGCTGGAACAGGGCACTAGTCACTAGTGCTGATTGATGTCGGTTTCCCATAATTGTGAGCAGCCAAGGCAAGTAGATCTTCAACATCCTCCTCACAAAAAAAACCCCCTGCTGCACTTTTATTTATCTAATTAAGTTACAATAAATAAATAAAAAATTAGCATCATTGGCCTCTTTAAGATATTTTTTATCGCACTAGACCTTTGCAATGAGATTACTACTTGAGTACTGAAAGTCTACTGTATAGCTACCCAAAGCCAGGTCCGAGAACTATAGAGAAATCAAGGGAGCTCAGTGAAGGGTTGCTTGATATAGGAGCTAGCTTTGGGGTCCTCCTTTAAACCACAAGTCAGTCAAGGACAAACCTAGCAAAAAAAACTTATCTAAGACCTGAAAATATTCTCTTAGTGCAACTCCCATCACTGATGTGTACCTTCCGATTACGACTCCCCACCCACTAGGCAAAAGCAGGTTTGATTCTAATCTCTTAAATCCAGATCTTGTCTCGCATGGCTTTACATCCCATTTTGTAAATGTGTTGTTTAGCTCACCGTGCCAATAGACTAACAAGCATAGTACTATGCTTGTATCATACATACGCCACTCAACAAACATCAAACTCCTTTGCTACTTAATATAAAATTCCTTGTGCCCACTTGAGTGGCTCTACTCCGCTGCGTAAAACTCTCCTCCCTGATCTCTCTCACCCCCTTATTCTCAACACAATTCCTGCAAGTTTATCCAAGTTATCGCCCGTGATCACTTTTAGACCAGTGAGGGCTGCCCGGCACAACCGCGTATAATCGCAATGACAGGCGTTAAACACACAGAAGTTCATGGTAAGATCAACGGTTCAAATCCTTTTCTAGCTCAAGACATCAATTTTTTCCCCAGATTTTTTTTCACCCTCTTCTCACAGCTCTTATTCGATAAGGGATAGTTCATTCAAGCCTTCCGCTGGCCGGCCGGCCCGGCACGTCAGGGCAGGTTTGCAAGCATCTAGCATGATCTTGGGCTTACATTGTACGGTGCTCATGATTAGTAGCTAACTTAGTCGGGAGTCAATGCTCGAGCAGTACATGTATATTATCCGATTAATAGCACAGTATAATAACTTAAGGTGTAATATCGGCATGTCGACTTTTAGTTTTATCACTTAGCCGATGCTCTCAAGAGCAGTCCAGCACCCTACCACTGCCCCTGGTACCGAGGATGCTGTAGTAAGTTAGCTTTGGGAGTGGGGTCTTAGCTTAGTTTCCTATCCTTAAGGTGCTCCTCCTACCCGCCTTGGAGATATGTCGAAGAGCACTAGCACAGGGTCCTGAAGGGCATGCGGCTACAAAACCAGCAAGGAAAGGTGAGCGAGAGGAGGGGTACATTTAGTAGAGAGAGCAGGATGAGTTAATTGTGATTTTCAAGAAAGCCGGCGAAAGCAAAAGGCTATAATTTCTTTGGTATGGTATTGATAAGGGGAATTTTTTATCATATCATACATTACATTGTGAACAGGCAGAAAAAAGAAGGAAAAATGGAGGAAAAATGGAGGAAAGGGAAAAATAGATAAAGTTTCGCGAATAACGCACTGAACTGGTAAACCCTTGCCCCTAGACTCCCAAGATACACCCACTCAGATGTGTGTAGTAGACTACTCGTACCCATGTATCTATATCTAATTCGTTTTTATATTACCTGTATCTATGAAGCTTCAATACACCCCTCCCGCAATACAGCACGGTTACTGTCCAAATCACGTCACGCAATAATACAAGTAAAATACAAAGCCGATGATTCACGGACGTAGAATAGCGTGACCCAGTAGGCGTGAGAAAGAAAAAGGCAAATTAAAAGGGCGTATGTAGAGAGAGAAGGAAGTATAGAAAGGACCAATGGGCCACAGATAGATCCAAAAATCGACTAAACCAAACCTAAATATTACTATGACACAAGAAATGCCAAAAGAAATAGGGAAATCAAAAAGAACCAAGGAGGCAACAAGTGGTTCCACCAAGCGAGTGGTCCGGGGGTCAGACACCAGTGATAACTTGTCAATCCGTATACAAAGAATTATTTATAGCAGGTGGAATACTTTGTTTCGTCAGGCCTATTGCCCTATGGGGAGAGTATATCAAATAGATGGAGGGAGAAGGGGCGAGCTTTACTCTTGGATATTAAAACCTCCGCATCCTTTTGGAAGGGGGCTCAGATAGCTCGGACGGTTCGGGAAAGGAGACCTCTGTTGAGAAGAGGCTTGGTGCATATCTGGGAACCAAACTCACCGGCTCCCGCAGCAATCCAGCAATTCTCTTATGCCCATTCCCAGTAGCCCACAAGAGTGGTGTTTGGCCATATAGGGTATCAGCAGCGTTGGGATTGCTGTCGCCCCGTTCCAGCAGCATCCGCACCACCCCCTCATGCCCATTCCCGGCAGCCCATGATAGCGGTGTTCGACCATATAGGGTGTCAGGTGTGTTAAGATTGGTGTCGCTCCGTTCCAGCAGTATCCCCACGATCGCCTCGTGTCCATTCCCGGCACCCCACAATAACGGTGTTTGTCCGTATAGATTGTCAGGTGTGTTGGGATCGATGTCGTTTCGTTCCAGCAGCGCCCTTACAACCCCCTCATGCCTATTCCAAGCAGCCCACAAGAGCGGTGTCCGACCATATTCGATGTCAGCTGTATTGGGATTGACGTCGCCCCGCACCAGCAACATCCTCACCACTGCCTCATGACCATTCCCGGCAGCCCATGATAGCGGCGTCCGGCCATATAGGGTATCAGGAATGTTGGGACTGACGTCGTTCCGTTCCAGCAGCATCCTCACCACTCCCTTATGCCCATTGACAGTAGCCCATAAGAGCGGCGTTCGGCCATATTGGGTGTCAGCTGCGTTAGGATTGATGTCGTTTCGTTCAAGCAGCATCCTCACCACCCCCTCGTGCCCACCCCCGACAGCCCACGATAGTGGTGTTCGGTCATATAAGGTGTCAGGTGTGTCGGGGTTGATACCATTCCGTTCCAGCAGCACTCTCACCACCCCCTCGTGCCCTCTTCTAGCAGCCCAGGCAATTATTGTATTACCATTGAAATCAGTTGCCTGCACATCCCATTTATTCATCTCCAATAAAGCAGCCGTTATGTCTTCAGATCCAACATATGCGGCACCGTGAAGCCCCGAAAATCCTCTAGGCTTATCTTCCCGATCTAACGGCTGGTCCCAATGGTCCATCCCATGCAATAACAGCATTTTTGAGGATATATGCTTGTCGTATTCATCTAGTAGTTCCAATGCAAGCCTCTTCACACTTTCAGTAGTCTCCCACCTAGCATGTGTGCCCCAGTGACAAGAAGCATATTCAACAAAAGGGAGGGCTGGCGGGATCGAGCGAAGTGTCGGCGAAAGGCCCCTGACGCGCCGAAAGTTCAGGTAGGTCAAGCAGACCTCCGCAATCATCGAGTGGGGCTTAAGGAACAAATCCGCATTATGGGAAAGGTACTCTTGCAGAGTGTAATGAATAAGGCGGACCGTAGAAGAGGACTTCTCGACCGTGACAAGCCCCAGAGAGCATGCTAGTAGTGTTTCTATCGCCGGAATATTCCGAACATTCAAGTCGGCTGATCCTTCTTCTACACCGAGGGCGTGACATAGCTCGTCGACATGTAGCAGCCGCTCCGCATGCGACACCCACATCAGAACTTCCATGCCGAGCTTTGCTCTACTTCTTTGTTGCGCCTTCACTCGTGATAAGGTTACCGAGTAAGCGTCGCCCAGAGCCTCCCCCCTGATCATTTCGTCCAGCTTTTTCCTTCTCTGATGGAGAGTAATCTCACCCAGGATTGCATCCATGTTTAGAGAAACGAGAAGGAAACTTAAGATTACCGTCAACCAATAGTAACTCAGACTTATATTGAGAATATAATTAAGATTATTACTTACATTTCCGAGATCTTCGCCGGAATGATTCTCATAATATCCGCCCGCAATTCGTCGTCCATTGCACTAGGATCGGTGTCACGGTCCAACCTCATTTCCAGATAACTCTTAATATCTTCTTGAGTAGGGCTAACAGGTATCCTAACTGCCTCACTAAAACATATCATGATTTGGTCGCGTATATGGGGCCTCCCGGTAAGGAATATTCGGGTGTTCCGCGACATTTGAACAAGTTCTCGTAGCGACTCGAGGAGCTCCCTTCGGTGCTTCGGAGCGGATTCGTCTAAAGCATCAATGCATATAAACACTCCCTCCAGTGGTGCAATAGTCCCCCCCAAAAGCCCCACCAGATCCGGAAGTCGTCGAAGACCTCGCCCGCCAAACTCCTTTTTCGCCTTCTGAAAAGCCTCCCGTATATGCTCCGGGATTCCTGTTCCCCTAATAAGTTGTTTAAGGATGGCGCCCAGCATACTTGCCGTGGACTGTTCCCGCTGAGCAAGGAAATCGCAGTAGAGCCCCACAACAGCAATGCCTTTTCCCCCAGCCCGATCACATAGGCTATCAATCACTAGGGAGCTATTATTTGCTAATAGTTAGTGACACCTACATGATCGCACTCCAGAAAAGAGGCCTTCCTACTTAAGATATGTTTTCCCCACCCCAGGATTCCCATAACAGAACAACACTGGCTCCACGCGACCACCCTCTTTATCGCTCCATTTTCTGAATTCGGCGGTTTCCAGTACCCAGTTCCCCACGCCATCAAGCCGATCGATTCGCACGCCCTGATGCCGTTGTTGTGGTTCGAGTGGTGATAGCCACTGCAGAATTTGCCGCTCCTCAACGTCTGTTTCCGTGTTGAAGTTGACAATATTGTTGCTGTTCACGTTGAACGAGTTGATAACCTGCTGGCGCCCTGACGACATCTTCTCTATAGACTATTTTACCCAAATTCCTTCTTAAAAGAGATAGAAATGGATTGTGTGTAATGAGAACCCGACTTCCCCCAGAGTTGAGGGAGAAGGGGGGCTAATTTATAAGGCTCTGGTGTTACACGAGTACCAACTGTTCCAGTCGTTACACCGGCTATGCTCAGAGCCCTCTCCACAGCCCTCACCTCTCGTTCACAATTGATTCTGTCCCCACGCTAGCTTTATCACTCGGATCGAAAAAAAATTGATGAAAAATGACGTCTCTCGGGATTGCACCAGGCACTTGTAATTTACAGTACTGCAGAGCACCGTGCACGAGTATCTCTGATCTGCAGTACTTGTTCAGCAACACACTCGCATTTTAATAAAGCCGCTACACTGCCTCTTTTTACCTCTCTAACTTAAACCCGGGTAACTCAACCTTGTGCAGTAGCTCCTACATCAAACCTCGACAGAAAACTCCCCCAAAACTATCCAAGTAGTTATATATGCAATGCATGTAAAGGTTGTCCTCCAATTTCTTACATATTTCTCCAACCTTCCCTCATCCTATAGCTTATAGAAAATTGGAATAGTTTTTCGTAAGTGTTGCAGAGGAAATTATGCCATTGATTGATGACTTTTAAGTGGTTGCAGAGCTTTATAAGCTTGTAGGATCTCAAGGCGGCAGGATGTACTAGTATTCAGACCAATCATGAGAAATTGCTGATAAAACGAGTCTAATTCCGAACTTTGCAAAAAGGAGACTCATTCTCTGGCAAGCCCAAAGTCAGAGCTTCGCCCATTTTCAGTATGAAATACCGGTAGCCTAATCACCAAGACCCGCATGCAGTAACAAGTAAGTTAACTAGCAACTCCCAAACACCACCCAGCCAAAAAATAATAATAATGGAATACGACACAGGTTAGCTGATCACCCTGCACTCACCCTCCTGGAAGAACAAATAGATAACAAAAGAATTGCGCCCACCTCAGATTCTGCATCGGGCCTGTAATGGGGGGGTTGTAAATAGCACTTGATACCCTCCATTTACCAGCGATTCATATTTTCTCCAAGACGTTGCAATCCCGAAGAGCTCTATGGCGGTTCTTACACTATTACGGGACTGAAAACGTGCATCTAAGCCTTTGAACAATTCCATTTGGATTGGTGTTCTCAGGGTGGATGAAAAACAAGTATAGTATCGTATCATTGAAAAAGCACTACAATGGGGAGATAATTATCTCTATGTGCGTCAAGCTTGCATGAAACAGCAAAGCAAGGTAAGTTTTCTCTATGTTTTTAACTTTGAATGCTCCCGGTGCGGTTTCATTGTTTACAAAACTGCAACCTACCGTACCTGCATAGTACTGTACCATCCGGACACAAAGCTACTTGAGCGTTGCAAGAGGTCCAGGAGCTTAGGCTTAGCATTTTCTCGTAGCACCTAAGCTAGCGCCAAGTCAAAGTTCACACTTCCGGACTCCTCAACATACGGCACGCAGACTACAGACCAAAAATCGAAAACCCCATCTGAGGTTGGGGCTTGCCGCTGGTGGACTAACCGCAGGACACAAGATAGAAAGCATGATAAAACCCCTACGAGTGTCACCCAACACGTCAATAGAAGTCCAGAATGGACCCAACGCGCAAAATTCTAAGCCACACCTTCTCCCCCAAACAAAAGGCTTTGTCACTAACCCACAGAAAAAGCTCCAAAAACTAAGCCCCACGCGGGGGTCGAACCCGCAACCTTGAGATTAAGAGTCTCACGCTCTACCGATTGAGCTAGCGAGGCTTATTGGGTACCTTTCTACTAAATGAAATCTTGTATTCGATACATTAGTAGCTAATGAATCGGCGGGTGCCCGTGACGGCCTAGGGCAGGTACTGGTATGAAAACTCCACTTCTCCAACAGCGCCAAGAAGAGAAAATATAACCTTGCTATTTTTCTCCCACTCCCATAAAAAAAACCCATTGAAATCTCCACACTTGGATTCCCACTATTCCTCACAATATCTCTGCCACAGACCAGCCAACTCACTGTCGCCAACCCACCAACCAATCAACAACCAACCCCGTAATCCAGCAACCAAAGCATCGAATCCCGCCGCGAGGGGATGACATCGAGGGTCCATATTTTCCGTTCCCCTTCCTGATGAATCCGGAAGCATGCCTCTAACATGAGAAGTTCCTTCTACCGTTCTCTTTCTCTCAGTCATACCAGCTACCGGTATATTCCGAGGCCTTGACTATTCCTCTGTTATCATATCTAGATGTCTTCCGCGATTTTCATCACCGCTCAATGGGTCGGGGCGGTCCGGTTGGCGGCTCTCCTGGCGGGAGGAAAAACTTGGGTTCTGGGTCAAAGGCGTTGATGCAAACTGGCACAATGCAGGTGGGTAGGCAGGTGGGAGAAACGGAGGCAGGGGGGGAGGGGTTTTTCGCTAAATCTACGATTTATTCGTGCCATGATATATTATAGCCTGTATGATATAGGAAAATCATAGCATACTCCCTATAAAGCATGGCCTAAAGACCCTAATAACAAAAGAAGCTTCAACCCCCTACCGGTATATTATTATTCATACTTCAACCAGGAAAACACCCTTCTCCATTTAACCCATTCTAACCCCGGAAGAAAAGAAATCGATAGCACCGTTCAACATCCCTTCAAATATCCCCTCAAGTGCTCACAGATCACTAAAGAATTACTTTTGCCACTTTGGCACACAAATAAATATTGTACAACAAAGGTTGAACTTGAAAACAACGCCAAGCCTTGTCATTACCAACATGAAAAATAGCCAGAAATTGCCCCCAAGACCAATGTATGAATACTGTACTAGTACAGTACCAGCCATAGCTCTCTTGGTATGTGCTTTCTTAGTCAGTTTAGATACAGGGTTTCCAAAGAGGCTGGAAAGTAAAAATACAGTGAATTGTTTCACATGTAGATAAAAATATTTGGTTTGGATTTGCTTTACTAGAGTAGTGGTTGGAGGGGTCGTGAATGTCTGTTTTCAGTGGAAAACCCTACTCGTACACCACCGGCGATTTTTGTCGACAGCCTTGTGCAGTGAGTAGGTGAGGGAGCGAGCGATCAGCGTTTGGTATTAAAAAATCGAAAGAAAAAAAAAACCAGAATTCACAAAAACTCATACTGGACGGCAAGGAATTGAACTGTAAGCAGGTTTTAATATTTGGGATGGCAGGCGCGGGTTAATTATACTCGATTCAATCCAACCCAATTCGACTATTCCCCTGTCCCAAAAGGTAGAAGATATGATCATAGCCAACTACTAGCACTGTGGGATAGAAAATACTATTAAATGCAATAAGCTATATCCCACAGCACAACTACCTACCAACCACCCACAGAACCTACACAATGCCGTAGCCATGAGAAATGCACAATTTCATTTAGCCATCCGTCCATCCATCCACTCAATCATCTCACAGAAACTAACTCGTGTCGGCAACAATCCAGAGTTCAAAAAATGGAATGGAAAAAAAAAAAAGAACCTAACTCCCAATTCCCATCTAAGAAATGAAAAACAAAAATGAAAAATGAAAAATGAAAAAAGCAGCGCCTAATCCCCATTAGATACCGGGAGCTTTTTTTTTTATTTTTCATGCATGTGTGAGTTTTTGTCGTCATCAGTAGTCTTGCATAAAGCAATTCACGAATTATCGTACCAAGAAAATGAGGGGAAAGCAGAAAAGAAGATACACAGTATCCAGTATCCATTCTGATGTGACCGAAAAGAAGAGAAGAAGAAAAGAACGGGAAAATGGGAGAAAAGAGGGAAAGAGCAAGAAAAAGACTATTATACCTCCTCGAGAGTTCGTTCGTTTTTGCGTTTTTGATAGCGACAAGAGCAGAGTAGATGAACAAAAGCTATCCGCGACTAGCACATCCACCACACGTGACGACCCAATACCTATTACAATTCTCGCAAAGCCAGACCTCCCTGCCACAACCTTCGCACAAGCCTCTTGGCCCATCTAGCATTGCAATCCTACGTCCGGGCCTGCCAGCCGTAGCCCCGCTGCCTGTCCTACCTCCTGGGGAATTATTGCGGCGTCTAGGTCCGAGCGAGACTCCTATGCCCGGGGCCGGCTGATTTTGGTTGTGGGTTTGTTGAGGGGGAGGAGCAGGGTGGTGGAAGTGGTTATGTATGTTTGCTTGGGCCATTGGTTGTTGCTGGGTAAAGTTATTTTGTGCGAAGATATTTTGGTGGTTGTGGGGGATCTGAGGCAGAAATCCACCAACACCGGCGGCTGCTGGGGCTACGGTTCCTCCTGGAGGGTTGGAGCTTGCCGCTGTCGGACCGAAGGGTGGTGTGCTAGCTTGAACCGCTGCCATCAGGTCTAAAAGGGCAGTGTTCATTCCATCACCGAGATTCGCGTTCGCTATGTCTCCGGGGGTGTTGGCTGGCTGGGTAGTAGTTGTCGTGGATGGGCCCGCGACTGGCGTATCGGGCAAGCTATTCGGAGAGAGCACACCACCGGCCCCGATGTTCGGAGTCAGGGAAGGCTGACCTTGCTGTTGGACAGGTGTTGCGTGATAGCCGGTTGCTCCTGTCCCACCTCCAGTGATTATTTGTGATGCTACATTAGCGACAGCTGTTAGACCTTGGATACCCTGTAACCCCGCTATTTGTGATATGTGGGCTAGCGCGCTGGTATTTGGCATTGCACTCCCCTGATTATTAAGTCCATAATGTGTTAGAAGGTGACGCTGTATAAGTGACTGTTGAGAACGAGATAATGAAGCGCCCGTGCTCACCACCACGCCTAGACCATACTGTGCAGGATCCTGTAGAAACTGCCCAGCGGACCACCCTTGAGAATTGTTTGCAGCTATACCACCTCCACCTCCAGCTATCCCTCCCACTACAGCTCCACCGCCGCCACCAGCAGCGCCAACGTTAAGTACATTACCTTGACCCTGCCCTAGGCCCGGAGTGGTCAAAAGCTGGGCTGGAGCTGCCGGCGCTGGAACATTCTGTTGCTGAGGCTGTTGAGCTGCCGGTGGGGCTGGGATAGCATGTCTAGGAATTCTAAATACTCTTCCATCATCCAGAATAAGTATACGCTCGCCTGGAAGTCTTGGCAGAGGATAGTGATAGGTCCTGCGCGGGTTCCTAGATCCATTGTTATGATGAGAACTATCCCCCGCCGCACCAGCAGTAGCACCGCCACCAGGCGTTTGTGAGGGATTCTCCGCCTGGTTGCCCGGGTTAGAGGCTAAAGTGGAAACATCAAATTCGTCATCATATATAAAGTGCGTCTCCTCGCCATCAGTATGCGAGAGCCTCCATCTTGAATGGTCAAAGCTGGTAGCGCAGCCAGCACCCTGACAGAAGAGCACATCGACATCGATTCCCAAACATCCCGCAATGGAATTCAGCCCTCCGACATTTCTCCCAAACGGACACTCTTTAGCATACTGCCATTCTTTTTTCCCTCTATACTTCTCGGGGGGATCCACGTATAGACCGGCCACGTTAGCCAGTTCAAGTCGTCTCAATGATAGACACGGGAGCCCAAACTCCTCGAGCTCTTCAACAGTGGCGGGAAGTGGAGAGGGTACAGTGCTAAGATCTTCATTCTGCTGCTGTGCTTGCGCTTGCGCCTGTGCATGAGCTTGGGGGTTTTGCTGGATAGCACCAAAACCTGCATTGTTGGCCACCGCACCTGCATTGCCCCCATTTTGCTGTTGTTGTTGTTGTTGAGCCGCTGCAAGCTGTTGAGTAGCCTTCAACCTCAATTCCCTCCGTTTAGGAGCGGTTACAACAATTAGGATCTTTTTAAGAAACGAATTTATTTCCCCGATTTCAACCAACGGACAATCGGTTACACACAACTTCTCAAGACGCAAGGACTGATCAGCGAGCAGCCTGTATGCGCCCCCTGATATGGACTCAAACTCCTTGGAGAAGAGCCCCGTTCTACTGGTGTAAGTATCATGTTCCATCTCGCTTGTCGGGGCTCGATCCGAGGATCTATCGGGGAGAAGTCCAGGGATCTTTCCACCAGCCGTAGCAGCGATGAGGAGTTTGACGAGCCTGGTGGTTACACTGGTTCCGGACAGGTCGATACTATTAAGGAACCTCCAAGCACCAACATACCCCTTCTCTAACCCTCCAGAAACAGTTACTGTGCGGCCATCTTCAAGCAGCCGACGTCTACTATTTATTTGAATACCCCCAAGTGGACGATATAGGAACTCAATGATATGTCTATTCTTGACATGCGTAAGGTCTGCGAACGATAGCTTGCGAGCAGAAAACGGATGTAGGGGGTTGACGAGCAGATAGGTCTGGCGAGAAACAAGTAAAAGGGAGAGTATATCATTCATATGCTCAAGAGCTGGAAGAATGGATTCGATGATGACAGGATTGGAGAGAATCTCGGGCCCGCGGGACGATGCAGACGAAGTGATCTCCATTTCGTCCATGGTCCAAGCGTGATGGGCTTGGAGGGAAAGATGGTCGAAGAGATGAACTATGGACGCCGTGATGACGGACTACGGATGGATAAAACAGCAGGCGGCCTGTACGCGGGTGACTGTGGGAGGAAGCAGGAGGGGACTGCAGACTAAAGATCAACGACAATAGATGGAGGGGGATGGATGGGAACGGGATGTACACGCACACTTTGACAAATGCTTAGTAGGCGTAGGCGTAGGGGCGTTACCAGTATGCAGGATAATAGCACAAAACACTGTGCTCTCCAAAGCTACGGAGAATGCGCAATCGGATAGCAAAGGAGGGATCAATCGACGGAGAAAGGAAAGCTTCGCGCGGTGAGGGTGAGGTTCGGATGACCGTGCGGAACCAGGAAGCCTGGCCCAAGAGGTGCACGGGTTAGTTTGGCGGCACAAGGGAGAAAAAGACCCTTTCTTTTCTTTTCTTTTTCTTTTTTCTTCTCGCCGCTGCGGCACAACGGCGATACCTTAGCCCTTCAACCGTTTTATCTCTGTTGGTCCGATAAAGCGGAGACGGAAAAAAAAAAGTTTAGAGTGTTGTAGTATGGGAAGAATAGTTTGTAGGAGAGAATTTTGATGCCTGCCGGAGATCTTGAAGCGTGGCTAGCTGGAGCTGGAATCGTACCTGGAAGGAGGTAAATACAAGCAGTTCTGTTCACCCCGTGTGGTGCGGGGGGAGGGGGGTAAGGTAAGGAATGAAGGAAGTGTGAGAGCTGTAGATGCAACACCAGATGCCAAAGACAACAACAAAATGAATACGACGATTCGACAAAGTGAAGGTGTATGTTTGTATGTGCGTGTGAATGTATAATACAGGTATCGCAGCTATTGTAATCATAGACACGAAAAGTCGGTTTGAGTTCCCAAGCTGCGGCAGAATTGATGCCCAACGAAGGCTCGGATCAAAGGCCACCACCACCCAAAAAAGGACTGAGATCCAGAGATCATACCCAAATCCGATCTGCCAAGACACCGAAAAACGCCAAGTTACCACCAAAATGTGTCCGGATGAGGAAATCAGGAGACCTAAAATGAAACCTCACTGTATCACTCGTGTTTCCCTTTTCCTTCCACACTTGACAATTGGCCGCCTGACGAGGAAAGGTGAAGCCATGGCATCAGTTGCTGGTGCTGTGCTCGAGTACCATACTCGAGTACGGTGGTCGCAGGTCGGTCGTCTCCGCTATCCAGGCCCTCGCTGCTGTCTATCGCCTGTCGCACCCTATTCGGCCCTGGCGCCAGAAGCGGAGAGCCCACCCCAAACGCTTCACAGACTTACTGTGCCAGTACTCTCTTATCCTCATCCATCCGGTACGCCTAGAATACAGCGGGAGGAAGGGAGGGAGGGAAGGAAAAGACTAAGGGTATCGGAGCTAAAGAAATCTCTGTAAAGTTAATATCCTCAACACAAAGGAGAGTGTAAATGCTCTGCGATACGCTTATCGATAACTAATGATCGCCAAGTATACCTAGGCGAGAGAAGGGCACAAACTATCGGGTATAAAGGAGCATGAATTACCAACTTCTGCAATGCCTACCGTGGTCCAGTGGAACATTAGATTACGGGTAGGGAAGCATACCGTGCTCGAGTAGGGCATTTTCACTCTGCCCCGGGCTCGGTGAATGGCCTACTTCCTCCAACGGCGACAATAGTGTTGTAGGAACGGTGGGCCCAGGAACATGCCTCGCCTCGGGAGCCTCTTTTGTAGCTTATCTTGCTTCACGCAGCAGGCGATAGCACACCTAAGGGATAGACTATCGCGCCTCTATCATAGGAGAATTTATCGGTACCGTTTTGTATGTATATTGGACGGTGGCACTCCCCGCCCCTTGTCTCTCTCGCTCTGCAGCCCGTTCTGCAAATACTATGGCTGCATGCCGTTGTATTCAACACACTCTCTCCGAACAGCTCATCTAGCGGCGACAGCAAGCCCAGGTACTAGTACAGTGCTAGTACCCTACAGCTCCTCTAATCAGTGCCAACTCCCGCTGCCTTCAGGAGAGGTGCGCAGGCAGGCAGGCAGGCAGGCAGGCAGGTAGCTCTTTCCGTCCCTTCTTTACATAACCCCAAGATGCAGAAATGGATATGGTGGCGATGCAGGAGCAGTTCCTCCAATCTTGCCCACTTTATCTTTTACTCCACCGGTAATTTTGATCCTACCCGAGATAGAAAACAGCAAAGAGGACCGGGAGATCTTCGATACGATAAATACACGCATCCGCGGGCTCTGGAAGGCATTGGTACTGTAGAACGGTCCCCCGCACTAATTTCATGTAGTCCAAATGGCGATGATAGCCTTTCAAAGTGGTGTCAAGGTAAGAGTAAAGACTCCCATAGCGATAAAGGGCGCCGTCCGGCGTCTGTTCGTTCGATTGCCGTGACCACACTATCGCACCGTGGCGGCAGGGTTGCATGGAGCAACAGGACAACAGCCAGGCAGATCCCCCACCACAGTGCCAGTACCACACCAAAAAATCGTGGCCTTAAACTGAGCCTGAATTTGAGGTGTGAAAGAGGTGTTTTGCATGATGAACTTGTCCTATTTAGAAGTCTAACCCTCCCTTGGGAAATTATTGTGAGGACTAGCTGGTTTTGGAGCCCCAAGGGGAGCGAAGGCAGCCCCTCCAGGCGTCCTCCTGAAGCCCCCCTCCTCCCACCTGCTTCGGATGAGGGGGCGTGATAGGTCAGGAAGGAGCAGCTTCAGTTTTACTGTTGCAGATCACAGTACTCGTACTGGGGAGCGGCGGATTTCCAAGATGGGTACTTGCCTTGCACAGGTTGGGCTGGTTGTTGCTGTGTGGTGGTGGTGTGGTTACTCCTGCACGCCCAACTGCTACTGTACTTAGTGTATCATTGCAACCAAGCCAGCATCTGCGCAAGGAAGCAGAAGCACGACTCCTTTCCATCCACCTGATACGCCAGATTAGATAGGGAAGGGAAAGGATATCATCATACCGACAGGTTCCCATACCGTAATGCGCTCCACTTGGGTCTAGGGTACGGTATAGAAATAGTGTACGGATATCGATTTGTTTCGTTTTATTGCTTTTTACAGATTATTTGTAGGATGGAGATTTTCTCAGTAAGCCAGGCAAGTGGAAGGGGGCGAGACGGTGTAAATTGGGGCGCCTGCTGCACCGACGCTTCATTCACACACTCATATAATGACATCTAGATAGTTCTGGTATTCCCCTTCACCAGCAGCTTTAACGACACCGTACTGCGTCCACACAGCTACCGTACAGCACGAGCACAGTATACTGCACACCGGTACCATACATACTTTTTACCGTGACATACATTACACGAGTACCACGACATCCTCCTGCGCTCATCTGCTTTCGGGAAAGCGGTTCGTTCAACCATTCACTGAGATTCGTACGACAGAGCGAAAGGGCTCCCTCTACATACCGTACACTATATCCCATTCGTTGTCGTCACTTCACCGTGCTCTATTCGTCAGAACTACCTGCCCTATTCCCCCCCCTTCATCATTTATTGTTTCCCCTGATCCGTGCAACAGGGCGAGTGGGTTAGAGTGAGTGAGAGACAGGGGAGATAGGAAGAAAGAAAGAAGGAAGGAAGGAAAGAAAGAAAGTTACTTTCTCTACCCTTCTACTCGTACATCCATTGCTCAGCTAAGCTTAGCTCGCTCCCACTCACGCTTAACACCCACCCCTCCATCCATCATTCCTGCCGCCCCCCCCCCCCCCACCCCTCCTCTCCCGGTTCCGGTCTCCCCGTGCCTGCTGCCGCCGCAACTACAAAACCAATACAAACCCCCTTCCTCCCCCCCCCTTCCCTTCCCGTCCACTCCCGAATATTCTTCCCTCTCCCAAACTCTTCTTCTATACTGCGATATCTCTGTCTGAATATAGCAAGAGCCAGAAAGAGATCATTAACTATCACTTCCCTTGCTTATTCCTCCTTTGTAGTCCCGACTTTATGCCCGCGTACACTGAACACTTCAAGAACCCCCGCCAACAGCAACAAAATAGAACCTCGTCAACTAGCTCGCTAGCTTCAAATCCTGTGCCTATCGCCGCGCAAGCCTCAGTTATTTCATCTACACTTGGAGGTGGGAGCGCGTTTAGTTCGTCGAGAGCTCGGATATACCCCAAAGAATAGTCTGTGCTCCCAATCATTTCCATTGACTCATCCAATTTCCTCTCTTTCCTTTGAGCAAGCCGTGATCTGTCATAAACAACTTTTGCTCCTCTCACACCCCCCGCTAGTCACACCTCCTATCCCTTCTCCTCGCTCCCCCCCCGATCATATAGTCACTCATACTTTCCCCCTTCTTCATCTCGTTAAGGTCATTCTTTGTGCATTTGTCCACACTTATAACCTGTCTCATTATCCCCCCACCCTCCCCCTTCTCTCTCCCCGAGAGAGAGAGAGGGATCCCATTATACTCTTGAGAGGTACCGAGTGCTAATATTAGGCTTTCATGGCTCGCAGCGGTATTAGTCGCAATTCGGCTCCAAAGTCTCCTCATCTCTCCAATACTGCTTCTCCCCTCCTCTCCGCCTTTCAGACTCCGGGGGAGCTATTATCGCGTTCTATTCCGTTCCCCGCCTTTCTTTCGTCTTCCACACCATCCACCGGACCTCCAAACAGCCTTGGCTCTGCCTCCGGTGGCATAGGAATAGGCGTGGGTGGTACATCACCACCTCCGAGTGCACCAGCATCATATAGCTCCGGGGGTAATTTTGGTGCTACACGTCAGGTGCGTGGATATCCGGGATTTGAGGAACAGTACTCGTCATATCATGGGCATGGGGGATACTATAATCCAACGCAACGATATGCACAAGGATCACCAAGTCCGTTAAATGCGCAGTTCGGGGCGGCGGCAACCGTGAACACACTGTTGCAACCAGGAGAGGGTAACTTTGCGTGCACGTTTGACACATTAGACGAGCCTGCCTTCGGTGGAGCAAACGGTGGCTTCATGGGTTTGGCTGTGAGTGGGGGTAACGGGAATGGGGGGGGCGAAAACGTGGTCTGTCTCGGATGGGAGGGTGGTGTTGATATTTGGAGAGTGGGGAGGGGGGTTGTAGAACAAGTTGGGCGACTAGAGGGTTTGGGCGGCGGAGTGAAGGGTGCTAAGGTAACGATACTCTGCCCTTTCTTTACCATTTTTTTTTTTTTTGCTTCATTGCCCTTCTCATTCGGTTATTTTGGCCCACGCGGTTTGATTCTATTTCGGGTCTGGGGTGCCTAATCGGATCGTCGTACCAATCACATTCGAAGAGCCATTTTGTGAGCGGGATGTTGAATATGTTGTTTAAGGCCTCCATCGGTTACTAACAGGCATGTGCTTCCAGATACTACCAACACCGCCTCGAGATGATCCTCTAGCAGTCCATAGGCCACTTATATGTCTCACTTTACACTCCCCCGTTACCCCTCAGGCAGTCCTAGAAGGGGAAAGACCTCCACAGATTATGCAAGAAGACGAAACGCCCTACTCTACGTCACCTCCTTCCCGCCCTTCAACTTCCGCCTCCAACAGAAGCGCACATTCCCCAGCACAACCAACCGAATGGCAAACCACGGTTGAGGTCTGGAGCTTGTCTTCCCGTATAAGGATAGCAAGACTATTTATTAGTCCCTTGGTTCCAACGGCAGATTTTGGTTTCGGGATAGGGAGTCCGCCACCCCCGTGGGGGGGTTTGAGGGTAGAAGTTGTTGGCACAAAAATAGCAATAGGTGTTGGAATAAGTGGGGAATTGTATGTATACGGCTTGGACGGTGGCAATGGATTTCAGGGTGACAATGCCGGGTGGAAGTGTTCGGGCAAACTGTGGACGGCTGTCCAGGGGCACTCCGGAGGAAGTTTTTCCACCGACAGCGGAATCCCAGGTCTCGGTAGTGATGGGAAGATGACGGGCATGGGGGGGCAAATTGGGACACCAGTATATTCACTTTCAGACGGGTGGTTGGCATACTGCCCCGCGTCCGCTGGTTCAGCTTGTCACATGGGCGGTGAAGTCGGTGTTCCATTCAGTTCTCCAACCGTCAAATCCCAGTCACCACCTGCACAACCAGCTATCACGGCTGCGGTGTCCCTGGAAGACGAGGCATTCCTGAATCGTATGGCTAGGGAGGTAACCCAGGAGGTCATTCGTGGAGCGAAACGGGCGACGGAGGCCAGTATCAAGGCATTTCAAAACTATTGGAACGGACCTCAAAATAATTCACCTCCGCCTCCGGCTCCCCCACTTCCTATGAACATGATGAGTAGCGGGGTTTACGGAATCCCCAGCATGGGTGCAGGGAGTGTCCACAGTGGACCTCAGCCTAGTGGGTTAGGTCAACAATTGCGGCAGATGCAACAGATGGGAGGGATGCCACAACAATCCCAGTTACTCCAAAATGCCCCTTCTCAGCAGCCGGCGAGCGAGCCGCGATTAGTGAGCGTTATTGATTTGTCCAAGATCTCCCAAAGTCTCGATGGCGGGGTGAGTCTCAACGGCCAGCAACTCAATATGACTCCTATGGCGACTTTCCTACCCCCAGCAGGCGTGAGCTATCTTAGTTTCGCCCCTGGTGGGTTGGCTCTGCTGACGGCGAGCTCTAAAGGCGACCTGTTATTTGTGTGGGACCTCATGAGAGTTGTTCACCATCCACCCGGGAATCCTTTACACGGAAGCCAAAAGTCTGGTCCTGGAATCCAAGGTGACGCGAACCTTTCCGGACTTCCCAACGGGCTGGACAGGAGTGCACTTGGGAAACATGTAAGGCAGATTGCTCGGTTTAGCCGTATAACGCCAACAACAATTGTAGATGTTGGATGGTCTAGCCCTAAGGGCGAAAAGTTGACGGTGGTCACGGAGAGAGGAACTGTCCACTTCTATGACTTGCCCAGTGGTGCGTACCAGTGGCCTCCTCCAAAGCGACCACCGCCTTCTTCTAGTGCTATAACTGCTGGATCCCAAGTTGGAGCTGCAGGTGCGGCAGTCACGGGTGCGGTTAACCTATTCAGCAGCTCTACCCAGCCACTCCTATCAGCAGCTCGCAAGAGGCGAAGCAGGAGCAGTAGTATTGGCTCACCAAGTGGAGGTATATTTTTGAATGGGAATTCCAATCGCCGTCCAGGACAGAGCGGCAGTGGCAGTGGATCACCTAATGACTATATAGGGGGGAATAAGGTTTCACTTCCCCAAGGGCTAGGCGGTATCCAGCCAGGCTCGGTGAAGTTTCTGGTCGGGAAAGAGAGGGGGTATGTAGCCCTAACGGGAGCGGGTGTGCTCCGGATCTACGAGGTTAGACCTGGAGGTGGCGGAAGCAAGAAGAAGAATGCCGGGGGGATCATGAATAACTTTTTAGAATATGAGTTGCCTATGTTATCCGATGGATCTTCACAGCAGAACACTCTTTCTGTTGAAGGTGAGGAGAAGCAAGTGGGTGGGTTCTGGACTGCAAGACACCACCACCACCACCACCACCATCCGGTGCATAGCATCGAACAACAAAAGTTTGAACAAAACCCACTCTCCTTTGCCGAAATAGAAACGAATGCTATGTTCCAGCCCTTCCACACCGACAGACATGTGAGTTTGTTTGTGTATACAGACGCGACAGGTGCCCAGGGACTTCTGCAGCATACTTCCAAGGCAGCCTGTTGGCTCGCGGGCACTTCAAGACAGGCGAAGGCGCGTCGCCGCAAGGACGAGAACCAATCCGTTACCCCCAGATCGCCATCGCCGCCCCTTGTACGTGAGCCGGGACTGGGAGACAATGAGAAGGCCAAAAGTCAATCTCCTCTTCCAGCTACCCCGCCTCCCGAAGAAATTTCAGCCCCAGAACTAGCTCCTGGGCCGGCTTCCGGATCGGCTCCGGACATCCCTCTAGCAGTGTCTCCTACAACTAGCCCTACGCCGGAGAGCGGTGATCGATGGGTATTTGGCCTTCTCGTCCCTGCAGAGAAACTGAATGTTGGCTCAGCACGCGGCGAGGTAGAGTTCACGGGTGACGAAGGCGGGCTGGCGGAAGCAATGGAAAGCGGACTAGAGCTTGACCGAAGTGGGACTAGTGCAATAAAGAAGGGACGGAAGGGCGGCAGAGGGAGGCTAGGTCCTAATGCGGAGGGATTCTTTGAGAACGACTGTGAGGTGTTGGAGTACACGGGCACCATGTAAGGGTTGACTTTCTTCCTTTTGTTTGGGTTTGGGCCGCTGGGTTGTTTTGGAGGGCTTTCTTCCGCTCTACTCACCGATTGACGCTTGCTGCTGTTTTATAATCGCCCCTAGCGATTTTTTTTTCCTTTTCGTTTCGGCATTGATTTGGGGTTTTAGGATAGGATTTTTTTTTTCACGCGTTGAGATTATAGGACGAGATTCCACGGAAAAAAAGAAAAAAAAGAATCACTTTTCACTACAGTTTTCTTTAATATCGTGGTGCATGCACTGGTGGGGGGTTTTGTCTTTTTTTTTCATTTTCGCACCATTTTTGACTGCCACATCTCGCGTTTTGTAATATTGATTTCCTTTCGCTTCGCTCATTCGTTACACTCGAGCACGCTTAAGAGTACCAAAGTATATTTAGGCGTCCGAGTTGATTTCTTTTCCCTCCTCCTCATTTTTTTCTGCTCCGGCTTTGTTTTCAAATTGTGAGCGGAGGAATATTTGGTTTTGTTTGGGTTGTATGTACTCCATGTTGTAGGTATGTAGCATGTTACTTAGTCTAGGTTGTGACAGTTTGTATTTTAAGAGATTTGAGAATGAAATTGCATCGGTTGAGCGAGCGGGTGATAGACGTCACGGAGATGAATAGAAGTTAGTCACGAATGAATCAATGTATGGGCAAGCGAGTGAGGGGCTGTGAGTGATGGTGATCATGTGCGGGGGCGAGGAAGAGTTTAAGAGGGTGATTGATGATTGATGCCTGTGGGGCTCGGGGCTGGGAGTGGTATGTCGACTGCCGGTAATCATTCGTAACTTGGGGAGCTCGTGCAGGACTGGATTATTGATAACGTGTCTAGGCGGCCTTTAACTCAGCGCGCGGTTGGGTGGAAGTCTCTTTGGGGGGGGGGAGAGTTAACTTGTGGTGAACTATAGTTTTTAGAAAGTCGGTTTGTGTGTACCTGCGAGAATTACTCTAGACTCCAGCACGCTATGTACGAGTACGAGTAATTATGATGTTTGATGGGGTGCTCGCACAAAGCTTATGATAATAATCAAAAACTTGGCATTTCCCCTCCCTCCATATCTAATCAATCAATCAATCAATCAATCCCTGTAAAATCTCATTTGTATAAATACACCCTTCCTTCTTCTTTTTCATCTCCTCTTCCTTCCTTAGACAGACCCGCCGATAACATTAAACACATTACTTTTCTACAGTCGACCTGTTCGTCACTCACCATGGCGAGGAGCGTTTTCGCGTCGAGCGGAGAATAACCGGACAAGACCCGTTGCTGGGCGCCTGGCTTTTACGTACATTACGGTACGGGTGAGGAGTTGGGAATCAGTAGTGGTTACATTTTTTTCCTTTTTTTCCCCTGGCCTTTTCTTTTTGATTTAGATGGGTGGTCGAGGATTTGGGGAGTGTATAATATGGAACAATGATGGGGCGAGTATTCACCCTTCACTAGCTCCTCCGTGGTTTGGGGAATTTTGTAGTCTAAGGCAGTGCTCGCTATGTGGGGAAAGCGCTGTGCAGTCGAGCACAGCAGCAGGTACCGGTACTCTTGAGGGTTGAGAGTGAATGTGGATGTGAACATGATTGATGGGGGTGTGTATTTTTGTTTTTATAATATATACAATACCATACCAGATGAGAGATGGATTTTAAGTTAAGTTAGGGAGTGCGGAGAGGATTGAACGTGGTTCAGATTCTCTGTGCTTCTGATGAACGCGTAATTTGGGATGCTATACTGGTAATGCGTACGTATGTGAAAGGTCCCTAGTAGTTGTCGTACCCGTAGTCGTAGTCGTGGGCTTTTAGCCCCCCTCTACGGGGAAGGAGAAAATAACGTCTGTCAAGTTCTGTACAATACCTGAACCTGGGCATGCTGTACTGTACTGTACCTTACTCCCAGCAATCTACCCACATATCCATACATCCCATCTATCGTACTCGTATCCTCCCTACACCCATACCGATACACCCATACACCCACACCGCCGCCCATTGGGTTTCTTTCTTTTTTCTTTCTTCCCCCTCACCTTCAACCCCGACCCGGAGCAAGCGGAGGCTGTTCCTTTGCGCAGATGATCTTCCGAGATGTGGTTGGGCGTCGCTGCTATATCTTGGCTGGCTTTCCCACCACTCCTACTTCCACAGCAACGCCAGCGGCCATAGCTTCTACCCTCATTTACTCGTCCACTGTGCGCTTGCGGACGAGCGCTCGCCTTCTACTTTCCGCCTTTCCTTCTTCTCTCACTCCGTTGCATAGCTTTTCTTCTTCTTCTTCCTCCTCCTCTCGTCTGCACACACTCACTACTAGTACTCGCACCCTTAGAGTATCCAAAAAAAACATATTCAAACTGGCGTCGGCACAGCAACAGCGCGACCACATTGGTCATTCACATTCCCATTCTCACGGTCACGGCGGACACCATCACCATGAGAATACATACCTGGTCTCGAAGAATAAGACTGATGCCGGGGTGAGGATTACCAGGATTGGGCTCTACGTGAACCTCATGATGGCTGTGTCGAAGGGTATTGGGGGATGGTATTTCAACTCGCAGGCTTTGGTTTTTCCCCCTCTTCTTGCTTCGCCTGGGGCGTGACTGATGGTGATACAAGGTGGCGGATGCTTTCCATGCACTGACCGATTTGGTTTCGGACTTTATGACTCTGGGAACTGTGGCCTTTGCGCTTAGGAGACCGACGGAGAAGTTTCCGAACGGCTATGGGAAGATTGAAAGTTTAGGGAGCTTGGGGGTTAGTAGTCTGTTGTTATTTGGTGGCATCGCTATGGGTTTGTTTTCACTCCTTTGTGCTTTTTCCTTTCCTTTCCTTCCTTTCCCCCTTTAGATGTTTGGGGGGGGAGGCTGACAGGTGGGATGGGGGTGTGACAGGATACACTGCGTTGATTCATCTTTATGCTGAATTCTTTACCGGTGGAAATCTACCCGAGTTCTTGGAACACGTTCATGGCCATTCCCATTCCCACTCACATTCTGACTTGGGGCCAAATGTGAATGCTGCTTGGTTGGCTGCTGGTTCGATCGTTGTCAAGGAGTGGCTCTACCGTTCGAGTAAGTCTGTCCGGGGTAGTGCTGCGGCTGAAATCTTGGGCTGACTGGAGTTGGATAATAGCTATGAAGATTGCGAGGGAGAGGAAATCCTCGGTTCTTGCATCCAACGCCATCCACCATCGCATCGATTCGCTAACTTCTATTGTCGCCCTTGTCGCCATCGGCGGAGCTCACTTTCTCCAAAACGCATCCTACCTAGACCCTGTTGGTGGATTAATCGTTTCACTCATGGTCATCAACGCTGGCTGGGGCAATACCCGTGCTGCACTCATGGAATTGGTGGATGTAGGCCTCGATAATGAAATCAAAGAGTCCGTACAGAAAGCCTCAGACAAAGCCCTCGCGCTCCGCCAAGAACGACTCAGCATCCGCGCAATTGGTGGTTCAAAGTCCGGGCAGAACTACCTTGTCGAGCTAACCGTGGAAGTCCCCGTTGGAACTACCATTCGCGCGACCAGAGACCTGGAAGAGGTCCTGCGTGGAGTCGTCGGCACTGAGGCGAGAGGCGTCAAAAGGATTAAGGTACGCTTTGTGGAAGAGGGCACCGAGGCATCCAGTGAGTTTGTTTTCAAGGAGGAGGATGTGTCTGGCCAGGTTGAGGAACAATGTCATAAACACTAGATTTGGGGAAAAAAAGCATTGGTGGGGCGTTTTTGTTTTTGCTTTTCTCTCTCTCTTTTCTTTTTGTGTGATTTTAAAAACGGTGTAAATAGCTGGATTTTTACCCCCCCGCCTTTTTTTGTTATTTTTTACTTTCTTGCTGTCCTGATATTTGTTCGATACATCAGTATGAGAATTAGCTGGCTTGAGGTACGGGTACTTTGCTCGCAGGGTATCCTTTCCCTCCGTGTCTATTTTAGCAGTTTGGGCGTGTGGGCGCATTGTAGATACCAGTATGACGCCGTTTCGGCTGAAGTGCAGTCATTATTTATGGACGAGGAGTTATTCGTGTGTACCAGTATTGTACCACACAGTGTTATTAGTCTTCCTCTCTCCCTTTCAACGTTTACCTAGTGTGCCTACGCTGGGGGTACTGTAGTATACAGTACGGTAGTCCACCGGGTCACAGGGGAGAAACAATTCATACCAAGTATGATAGCTGGTCTTGAAAGGCCATCACAGTCTACCGGTAGCCTGTCTCAACCAGAAATTGCAAGATGATAGAGTGGGAGAGAATGGAGAGGTACAGTACCGGTACAAGCTAGTAGTCTCTCAAGGGAAACTTGTCATTTTAATTTTTTCTTCTTCCATCCTTTCTCCCTCCTTCTGCGCCCAAGTACCGGTATTATAATACAACACCTCCCCCGTTGTTGGTAACGGATGCTGGTACCGTGACCTGGTAAGTGCTTTTTCGCAATGCATCAGCAACGGAGGTTTGGCCTAGCGGGCTTTAGGCGGTTGTATTGCGAGGTTTTTTTTGTATGCTTTGTTGGTTTGCCTCTGGTGAGCTTTTTTGTTAACCTTTTACAACGATATCGGTGTACAAATATTGCAAACCGGAGGATTGAAACATCCAAGGTCGCGTGGCCCAATGGCAAGGCGCTTGACTACGACTTCCTCTGATATCAAGAGATTGCAGGTTCGATCCCTGCCGCGATCATTTTTTGATTTTTCTTTTTCTTTGTGTTTGTGTCCTTGCTTATCGCGATAAGCCGCTTTGCGGGTTGTTGCCAAGATGTTTAGGCAAGCAGTGGGGTGGAGGCTCAAGTGGGTTGCTTTACGTCATTCATGCAAAATCAACTCCACAAACAACCACCCTCCTTCTTTCCACCACCGTGCAGTTTGTTTGTTTGTCCTTTTTTTTTTTGCTGAAAGTTTCTCAATGGAGAGGAGAAAGCTTTATCGAGAGCTCAATGGTGCCCGTGGGATTGGGTCCAATGCTAGTTTCTACGGCGCACGTTCTTGGATCGATAGGTTGGATTTGGTGGCTGAGCTATCCGGGCATGATGGATGTATTAATACACTCTGGTGCCCCCCCCCCCTCTAAAACCTGTTAGTTTACGTGGTTTACAGGGCTAATTGAGTGAGAAGCTGGTCCCGCAACGGCGAGCTCCTGGCCTCCGGCAGCGACGACACACAGGTCAACATCCACACCGTATACCCAGACTTCGCCCTGAATACGCGCATAGACACGGGCCACACGGAGAATATCTTTAGCGTAAAGTTCATGCCACACTCCTCCGACCGCACGATACTCTCGGCCGCCGGCGACGCCCAAGTCCGCATCTTTGATGTCGAGTACGCGTCCCCGAGCTTGAACTCCGCGACAAACAAATCGAATCGGCCACTCCCCCCTGCGTCCGCACCGGCTATCGGGCAGAATTTTTTCTTCGGGAGGAGGATTGTTACCGGTTGCGACATTGCCCCGCTGAAACGGTATTCGTATGCGGGAGACCAGCACAAAGTCTACGGATGCCATACCTCGCGGGTTAAGAGGATCGTGACTGAGGCGAATCCGTATACATTTCTGACCTGCTCCGAGGATGGGACTGTGAGGCAGTGGGATCTTAGGCAGCCAAGTGAGTTTTACGCTAGGTCAACTGGGAGGAGGGATGGTAGGGGGAGGGGGTACTATGGCATGAGGGTGATTGACGACGAAGATGGGGGTGGGCTGGCTAGTGGCGGGGCCCCTCCGCTGATAAGTTACCGCAAGTGGGGGATTGAGCTGAATGCCGTTTCTTGTTCAACCAGTCAGCCGTTCTACATTGCGCTGGGCGGCCGGAATTTGAATTGCTTCTTGCACGATAGGAGGATGTCTGGGAGGGATTTGGAAGCTGAGAGGGGCGCTGGGAGGAGTTCTAGCTCTAGCTCTAGCTCCACTACTAGCGCTACGGCTATGGATACGGCAACCAGGTGTGTTAGGAAGTTTGTGCCCAGGCCTGGTAGCGGTGGGGGATGGGGGGATCCGCACATTACGTCTTGTAAGATCTCGGATGTGCATCCGGATAACATACTGGTCTCTTGGAGCGGAGATGGAATATACATGTTTAGCATCAACAAGAGTCCCGAAGAACCCAGTAGTGGCAGCGATGAGCAGGGGAAGGAAACCCGGGGCCCAGACGAACGTAGGGATAGAGACGCATCTGATCCTGGACCTAGCAGCAGTAGTAGTGGTCGCGGCGGAGGAGGGAGCACCGACGAACCAATCTCCAAGGGGCTCCAAGAGCCAGATCGCGATTCCTCCACCTCCACCTCCACCCCCTCCTCCAGCGAAGGGGAAGAATCTGAAGCTGAAGCTGTAGACCGGCGCCAGGACCGAGACCAGACCCCCCGCACGCCCTTCCAAGAGGGCCACTTTCTGACGATAGCTGGCCTACTCACAGCCCTTAAGCAAAAACTCGCAACCCTCCAAACCGCCCCCTCCTCCCCGGAAACAGAAGAGGATTTTGCAAACGACATCTTGGCCGTGGCAACGCACACCTACCGCCGCATCCGTCGTAAGATCCTCTCGCAGGAGCAGCGCGACCTTGAATTCCTTACCCTCGCCACCCTCGCCGAGAGCAACTCCGAGTTCCGCCGTCGCCGGGGGGAACGCAACCAGCGTGCGCGCGAGCGCCGCAAGGCCCGAGATTGGGTGCGTGCTGTGGGGTACTATGCCCATGCAGTGCTGCTGGGACAGGTCAGTGATGGCGAGGAAGATTTTCAAGAATTGGAGTACACGCGCGATATCAGATATCGTGTTTTCAAGTTGGCTTGTGGGGTTGCTGCCGGGGGGAGGGAGGGGGGGTTGGAGGTTGTTAGGGGGGAGCAAGGAGTTGGGTTTGGGTTTGGTGATGATGGCGATGACGAGGATGGGGATAGGGATGAGGAAAGAATGTTGAGGGAATACTTCACAGACCTCCTCATAAACGCAAGCCCTCAGCCAATCCTCGATCCCTCGGGAAACGCCTTGTATAATTCCGAAAGCGACCTAATAACCTCCCTCCGGACACTAATATACTCCCCTTCTCCCCCTCGAACTCCACACCTAAAAATAACCCTTCTCCCAACCCTCCTCCTAGCCCTCTGTCCTCCCATATCCACCCCCTCCCCCACGCCCTCTGCTTCACCCACACCCTCATCCCCCCTCCTCCAAGCCCACCATCAGCCGAACCCGCACACCCTCACCCCCTCCCACCACTCGGCACTCTACCTCGGCCACAGCAACACCCTAACCATAAAGGATGTGGCCTTCCTCGGTCAACAGGACGAATACGTCGTCTCAGGCTCCGACGACGGCAACTTCTTCATATGGGATGCGCACAGCGCTCAGATAGTGAATATACTAGCTGGGGACGAGGACGTAGTTAACGTCGTCGTGGGGCATCCGCGCGTGCCGATTCTGGCGGTCGCGGGGATTGGTTATCGAATTGGGATTTTTGGCGTGGAGGGGGGGAGCACGGGGGGGAGGAGACGGATGGAGGATCTTTATAAGATTGTCGCTGGGAATGAGGAGGCCTCTGGGGCTGATGGGAGGGAGATTATTGGGGATGGGGCGGTTAGGGCCATTTGTGTCCCTTCTTAGGGGTTCTTGGGTTTAGGTTGTGTGCTTTTTTGTTGATATTATTACCATTGCTATTGCAGGGCGTTGGGAAATGTTGTGGGATTTATCGACTCGAATGATTGAATGAATGATTGGTTGGATGGGAATCAGCAGCTGCCCGAGTGAGAATATGTGATTATGGTGCTGATTCGATGCAGTTACCGTGCTCGTGCGGCCTGGTTAAAGTCGCGCGCCCAAAGTCAGCAGCGATTGCTGGGGATTTGTATCGCATGGGCGGAACATTGAATTCAGTATACTCACGAATCGATATATATCGCGTGCACACCAGGTTTCCACCATGCTTCTTGGCCGCTGAGTCCCTAACTTAAGTCCTGATTCCAGAATGCATTAATAATATTATGTTAACGGCACATGGCAGGGGGCGGTAGTGATTGTGTTTATTTATACTCGAGTTCGTTAAATGGCGGTTTCCTCCCGCGGTCACGGGTCTCCCATTATTGTGCATACGCTACTTCTCAGTCCTGTACTGTACCGCGTCCAATAAAGTTCCACAAACTCCTATCGGTGATGGCTGCTGACTTCTGACTTTAGGCACGCGGCTTCAACTGGGCCGCGCGAGGATAGTGCTATTAGAGACGTAAATTTAAGTTAATCATCTTCGCAGTCGTCGGGGTAATGTGGGCTGTTTGGTGGATGATTATGACGTTGGGGAGGAGTGCTTTGAAGTCTTGTGATTCGGGGGGAGTGTATAGACAAATAAAAGTAGAAAGTTTTTCCCCCTAACGGCGTTTCTCGATGTTTGCTTGAACCTTGGGATCTCGTATTGTTGTTTATTAAAATAGGTAGTGCTGGTCCCTATTCTTCCTGTTCTTCCTGCTCTTGTCTGGCGGCAAATACTTTGTTTGGGCGAGGGTTCCGACCAACAAAGACTCCACTGGTGAAAACAAACGACTGTCATTGGAAGATTCCTTATGTATCAGCAGTCGATGGCACATATGGCCTCTCACCAGTTCCATCCAACGCCATCCGACCTATTATAGATTGTTTGGCAAGGGCTCCGAGTATGAGCTGGAGGACAGAGTGGGAAACGGGGATCTTGGATTCAGGATTGGTCCAGTACGCCGTCCTTTTGATTGTTATTGTTTCAAGGTACCGTGGCAGTAAGACTGGGTTTTCCATGAAGACTGGAATTAGAGTGAGCCGTCGAAAGTTTCTTTCAAGTATCTTTTTGGTCTGGTCTGCAAGCTATTGCTTACTTAATTTCCCGTAAGAACTTGAATAATCGGGCCGTGTGCTGGGTAGGTATCATAGTCTGAAATTTCCTACTTTGGGAGTGGGGAGGAGACACACTGAAACACCTGCTCTACGAGCCAAAGAGAAAAGAGGGACTTTACTAGGAGAGGTAACTCCAATGCCCTGGCACATGGCTCAATTATTCTAGCTCTTACAGTAGCCATAGGAATTTTAGAACCACTGATACTACTACTCATAGCGTGGGCGGTGATATTGCCGCTGAAATAAATGGGAACCTGGTTTGTCTAGGCGAGGGGCGAGTTGAAGAGGATGGTCACTGAAGGGAAGCCGGGTTCGCACAGTCTGGGAGCTAAAATGCCATTCTTTAATGATATCTGGGGCCTGTTGGCCCCGCTCTGATCAGTTTTCTCGGCGCAAGTTATCCATAGATTCAGATTCTCGCCATTTATGACACCACACCTTGTAGGTTTCCGGGTATCATATGCGGTGGAGAAGAAGAAGCTGATGGGTGTATGCATAAGATCTGAACATGCAATACAGCCTTTCTGTTGCTCTAACACCCAACTGGCCAAAACTCCTCTCAGATTCACCACCACAGCCAACATTATCCAAACCCATCTTTTCTTCATATGGAGTTCTCTCTCCTACAAAATCGATTGAAAGTTTGGTAGGTCTTGAGTTTCGAAAATCTCCGGTTGAGCTCCTGCTGCGGGAGCGGTGGAAAAGAAGAAGAAAAAAAGCTTGTTAACTGGGCTTTTCTTGGATCGTATTCCTCCACCAACCCCTTTTCTCAAAACCGGGTATAAAAGTGAAATGGAGGGAAGGAAGGAAGGAAGGAATCTTGCGTTCACGATACGGTATGCGCTCCAAATCGTGCTGCTGATATATTGCCCTGTTTTGGGCAATATTTGGAGAACGTTATCCCCCCCCCGGGAATTCGGAGGAGTGGTGGAAGTGGGAATTATAGAGGTGTTATCGAAAGCACTGCGAGAGTTTCATTTGGGGAAGCGATCACGTTCCTAACCGGAGTATCAAAAAGTCATCTTGAGGTTTCCGGAGATCAATTTCCTTAGGAGGGGGGGGCTTTGCACGCTAGGTATTCTATGTTTTTGCTCGAGAGGATAACTAGAACGTATGCTTCATATACAATGGCAAAAGTAACCCATCCTGGCTGACTTGTTTAAATCCTGTCCTTGCGTCTAGGAGTTTACCTGTTCCGAAGCTACGGTAGTTCTAGGTTCCTCAGGCCAAATGGGAAGATATCAGAGCCACTAATGCGCGAGACGGTGGCACCAAGATCCTCACGATGCGATCACTTAATGCTCGGATGGTTGAAGGGGAGGGTCAAGGAGTCGATTGACGTATCGCTCGTATTAGGCTAGGATGTGAGCCCCCTTCCAGAACATAGTTGGCTGCGGAACCCTAGAACCCTCATCATGACTCGAATAGGGAGTAATTTCCTTTTCTGGTGCTTACCGTATATAACTTGGGCGCGGCCACCATAGCATGAATAGATCTGAACTGCCAAAATTACAAACATGAGCTATCCATTTTAGAGCCAGGGATGAGCATAATAACAACCTGTTCTCTCTTTATTCGGGGAACAACTGATCGGTCATTTCAGTTTCTACCTAGCGTCCTGTTCAACCTCCTACACTAGCGCCCACGATTTTTGCACGAGTACACTCCACTTGATTGCCTCTGCAACAAGTGAGCACTAGAGTTACTTGTAGTAGATTCAACCTCGAGTGAGGCCTCATGATCACACCCTTATCACACAACATCCCTCCAGTGTCTCATCTGCTAGAAAACGCCAAACGTGGTGGGTTGGCACTAACTTATAATAATAGAGGATTCAATACCCTAGACGGAGGGATGATGCGACATCAGGCGGGCGCGCCATATCGCTCTCGTGCTCTCTGCCAGAATGGCGGGCTACTGCTTTCAGCTGCTAGTCCGGGGTTGAACGGTCATTGGTTCAATATTTTTAATCTCATAATCTATACTAGTTATACCATCCTCGCTTCCTCCAGTTAAATGCGAACCGCAAATCATGGCCGTGGCCGTGGACCTCCCCCCTGGCCCAACGGATTAAATCTACCAAAACAGCTCACTAGTTACCGGGTCGTCGTCATGGACACTCACTCGACTCTCCTGAGTCTTGGGCTTGCACGCCAAGGGGTGTTTCAACCCCTCCGGACAGTGATTCCCCTTGCCACCCATCAAGTGCTTATTCTCATTGGGCTGCGGTCCTTGACACTTCTCGACCAAGGAGGGGGGGTATGTTCCCCTACCATGGGAACACTTACGATTCGCTATGGCATTAACAGTCGCAATCGCGGCACCAGCCCATGCTAGGTTTTTTCTTGTTGCGCAAGTTAAGGGAAATCAAGAAAATCAGCAGGTCAGGTCTAACACGGCCAACCGGTTTGTGCTGTATCATCCTAGGAAGTCACTGATCCTTCCCCCAGAACTTTGGATTCTGAAATCACGGGATTGTCAACATGATGGGGACCGCTGATCGAAGGGTGTTTTTGAGGTACTTGAAGGTAAAAAAAGGTAACCTCACCGTACTGTGTTTTTTTTTTTTTTACCTGCATGGCACTTTTGTGGTCGTTCAGGCGGGTGCAAGGCAGGACCATAGGGCTGGGATAAGTTGTATGATGTTGAGCCAGGCTTCGCTCGCAAACGTTCTGGAAAACTCCCTGCTCTCAGGACGTACCCAGATTGACTACCCAAGTTTCGGAGATATGCGACCTATTCCGCGTTCAAGCTGGCAAATGCGAGGTCTTGCTCAGTGCTTTGCCTGGGTCTTTGCTAGATGAGTGCAGCCTACTTTACAGCTACAGGCCACTTCGCGACTACAAGCCTCACTCCACTTATGGAGGCTTTGCAAACAACTAGATGTTCTCCAATGGAAGTAACAATGAGGGAATAACTTCCTGCGAATAATTTATTAGCGGCGTGCCATGGAGGGCTTGATGGATTGTTTCATGGCTTAGTGAGGTTGTTCGAACTCCTTGGGCTGAGATATCCAGCAGTACCCGCGGGTTTTTGCTGCCGAGGTTTGCCTTGGAGTGGTTAGTTTGCTTGATTTCCGGCAAGGACTTGGTGGGGTTTGTTTATTAATTCAGCCCTGGAGTGTCGATCTTTGTTATTGCGGGTCCGTTCGGCCACCCCGGGTGGATTCCCGGTGACCATCACCCATTTTGGGGGGCTCCCCGCATCGGGCGGCGGCCGACGAGAGGTTGGTTGAAGCGGTGAGTTTGGGCTGCCCAAAGGTTAACTTATGCTTAGGTTAGTAGGGGCCCATGCGGCTCTATGTGCAGCTGGGTGCTAGGTAAACAAGGAAAATTTAGTGGGGATGCTTAAGGCCAAAAACTCCCGGGGATCTATGTTCGTGCCATCGGCCCAGTCGAGTGGCCACTCCTATGTTTCAATCAATTGCTCCAGTGCATGGGCATCATATTGGGGGACTTCGACGATTGTCGATATTCTCCGATCATTGGAGAAGCCCATGTCAAAATGCAGGATCTGATCGTCTGGTGAATCCTAGATCATCTGATTAGGTTTTTAAAATTTTGTATTCGCACTTCTTTTACCATGTGGCCCACACACATCGTTGCCTTTATCCCTCAGGCTCTCTTCACCCCCCCGGAATTAATTCAACTGAATCCACCGCACAAAGTTACTCAACAATCGATCCTCTATGCCCCTCAAATCAGCGAAAAAATACCAAATATCTCAATACAACTTTAGTTGAGTATTTCAAAAAAAACTTCCGCCGCTCGGTCTGAACCTGCAGCACTCCAGTTCCATGCGTTCATCTCCTCATAAGACCGGATTTACAAATATTCGTACTGCAAACCACACTTGGATACCTAATTACCTATTCGCTCGCATCGGACCCGAATACTGGAGTCTACAAACCGAGCTTCGTTAATAGTCACACACGACAGAACTCAATGGCGGTTGGAGTGAAGGCAGCTGTTGGTCCTGGAGGATTGCTTCTTGAAGCAGGAGAGGCGGGAGGGGGAAGAAATTCTCTGTGATATTTAGGATGGTTATCAAAGTTGATGCGGGAATTAGCAGTTTTGGCTACCCTGTGGCTATGAGGATTGAGACGGAGAACTAATACTAGACCTGAAATTAAGGTTTTAACTCTCGACGATGAATTGATGGTAGCTACTAAAATTATCTCCTAAGGCCCGGCAGAAGTGCATTCTTCGTCATTTCGAGGACGGTGGTTCTTGTTTCGACACAGAAACCCGACGTTGATGATAACGAGATAGGTGAGGGTACGGAGGAGCGAGGGGCTTTTGAGCAGGTGGTTGGCTTTCGGGGGGTTTTGAATATAGAAATAGTGGGTAGTGGCCCCGAAGACCTCATATTTGATTCCGCGCCGGTCAGATATGATGGGATCCTTCACTTCAGATACAAGTCCAACTGGAGCAGGGAAGAAGATCAGGAACCCTGGTGTCATGCTTGAGGCTAGAGGTGCCGGTATCGTATGATTTGAAGTCTTTGACCCCGAGCCAGTCAAGAGGGTCCGAACAGAGCCTGTCAAGGTGAAGAGCAAGATTGAGCAAGCGGTCTTTTATCACGTTAAAGAAGATGTACACTGACACCGTGGCCCTAAGAATCTCCAGAAGCAACTGCTAACAAACCCACAGAATCCATTAAATTTGAAAGGAATAAAAGAAATCAAGTACAAAATACAAGAGGTAGAAGAGGCAGCATTAGAGATCAGCCAGGAAATCTTATTCTCAACTTCAAGAATACCTCCCGGCAGTCCTTCCGTCACTCGACACCGACCTTTGCCTCTGCGCAGCTCACCTCTGTGCAGTTGCCAAACACCTCCGAGCCACCTTCCCTCCACTCTCCAAGAAAACGATGTGGCTCCTCACTGACGCAGAGAAGTGCCCTGCCGCTCGTGCAGTCTGGACCGTGCCAGAAGCCCATCTCCGTCACAGGCAAGCACGCAAGGAAGGAGCCCTCGAGGTTGTCATCCATGAATTATCAGCCTCTGACGACGATATGGGCAGTGGTGACCCTATCAGAACCTGGTTTCTGCGATACATAGGATCTATTGAAGATCTGATCTCGAAGGCCAAGCACGCAATAGTAGAAAAAACAAGCAAGGGTCGATACGAAAAAGTAACGATGGCCAAAATGGATACTGAGGCCAATGATATTGCCCTCGCAGCATTGATGAAGGCATGGGATTTCCGAGTCCGCTCTGTCAAATTATACCGACTTGACAAGCCCGGTATTGATTCGAATGTGACAATGAACAAAACTACCGGCTTGCTACCCCCGTGGGCCAGCGGGACATTTTACAAGCCCTCAGTGTCCATGATCAAAACACTCAGGGGGTCAAGACTAGCCTCAGATCTCGAAGGCAAAGAAGTCATCGCACCAGTCGCCGAGCAGTAGTCGGGTTCGCGTGATGTGGGACTCGGCGAGCACGCCCTTGCAGCAGACACCCTTCGGGAAGTAGCGACAGAGCAAGAGGGAGACCAATAGAACAAGAAGATTGAGCTATCGACCGGAAAACTAGCCAACATCGCAGCAATGGGATATCTGAACGAACAAAGTGTACGCAACATAGATTCCAAATTGGCAGTGGTAGATATACAAAACCGTGTCTACAAAGCAGTCAAAGTCATCCGGAAGACCTCCATCAACAGCGAAGGCGCCGTACAGATTGGCCTAGAGAAATACCCGGGCGGCATACTAGCCAGCAAGAAGCGCACCAGCTGTCGCGAGCTCTGGAAACGCGCCTTTGCCTGGGCCGTGGAGGGGAAGGTGATGGGTGTGGAGGAATTTGCAGACCTGCTCACACCAGAGCTGCTTTCTCCTTACTATTGACCACTGAAATCTCTTTAGAAGCTGCAACAACTCTTGGAAAAGTCACCGAGCATGAGGATATTCATCACCTGAAGACCTAATATTCAGGCTGAGATCGGAAAGCGTCTTGCCGGACGAGCGAAAAGTGTATGTCTAGGTACCAGCAGGGATGGTACCGTCGGATACCTTCATGTTTTACTGGATGAGGATGAAATACCGAATGAGATGGAAGAGAGCCAGGAGGCAAATATTGTGGAGAAGATTGCGGAAAATATGTCGGAAATGTACGTATAGGCAATGCTCTTAGAGACCCCAGGACAATCCACTAATGGCTATAAATCTAAGTTTCTACAGGTTTCCTTAGGTATCGATGTCATTTTACACAAATCAACAATCTCCTAGAGAAGAGAAGAGAAGAGTTAGGAAACATGGCTGGTGGATTGGAGTTGGGAGATATTTATGATGTCATGATTGAGCGGATAAAGGCTCAGGATGGAGACAAATCTCGACTTGGGGTAACAGCATTGAGGCGGATTACTCATGCAGAATGGCGGCTGCGAGCGGAGGAGCTCGGCCACGCCCTCGCGGTCGAGCTAGGCTCCACGGATTTTGATATTGGCAAAATCCCTTGTATGTCGACCTTGGTTAGCTGCTGTCAATGGCTTGTTATGGTGGATGGGGAGTCATCAACCGTGGGATTGATCCACTTTATTCTTCGGGAGATTGTTTTTTCTACTTGGACAGGAAGAGCTCATTCCTGACAAGCCAGATAATCGTGGTCGAACACCCCTCTTGCATGCCGCTAGGCATGGACATAAGGAAGTGGTGAAAATACTGCTTGGACGGGAAGAGATCACAGCTGTATTTAACTCATTAAATTAACACTCAAAGTTTGCTTCTCTCAAGCATTAGAAAATAATATAAGAGATGAGGTATCAAATTTGCTGCCTTTTCTAACAGCACCTTCATCATCTATTATACTTTCAACATTGACTCCAAGCTTGACCGGTCGGTCGAGGGGCTGCTAGTATAATAGTACCCGTGGGTGTAGAACCTTTAACATCAACACCAACACCAACCCCCTTCTTCCTAAACGCCCTTCAAAACATCACCAAGGCCAGGACAAATCAGTCATCTGAGCTCTAAATTTTCCTAGGAGTGTGGCGGGTGATGTCTAGGTGTTCAATCCTCTAAACTTTAGTAGTTAACCATCAAGCCTCAGTCGGTTCGTCTCTACATCGGTGTGCTATTTTTTCAGCTTTAGCGGAATCGTCCTGACCGATAGAAAGAATTTATGCCCTCGTTGTTGCGATACCGGCCGGTAACTTACCTGTCGCTTTACCGGGACGTTCCCTCGCCGCCGGTGCATGGCCGATCGGTGGGACATTTTTTTTGTTGGGCAAGGATTATGGGATGAGTCAGCAACAAGAGTGATCGTATATGATCGCTGGAGCAGCATTCCTGCGAAAACCCCATACGGGCTGTTATGGATTTGGCGATGAGATTCGGATGCAGAAGCGCGAGGTAGGATCCGGCAGTTAAGCTTTCCTAGCCTATACTAGCCTACCTAACCGCGAACCCCCCGAGAAATAGCGACGACCGATTTACGGGGCTCAATCATCATGGATATAGAAATGACCGGAGGGGAATTTGGAGGAAAATAAAAGTATTACTGGGCATATGGAATATCGCCCCTAGTTAACCAAATTACGAGCATCCGGGGGCTCTAAAAGTAGCCTCTGAAAGTTCTGCGATCGAGACACAGCCTAGCTGGACCAGTTTCCTCACCGCTGTCTAAACAGAATTCCGGTGGGAGAACTCATGAAGCCACATCCCCCCAATGCGAACGATCTACCGGATTCAGAGCTTTTGAGGTATAAAGAACATGACACCAGACGCCTAGGGTTGGCCACTCCCACACTTCCCGTTCACTTAAATTTCTACATTCTACCATTCTTTCTTTACTTTTCTTCTGCTCGCACTCTTGTCACTCCTTTCGGGAGATCAGTGATTTCTCTCTTCAATATACACAATGTCTAACTCCAGCTTGAAGCAACGGTCTTTGATCTTTCTCCTTGGTGCTGCTGTCGCGTCTCAGGTAGACGCTATTTCTTTGACCCCTATCGGTCAGTTGCCCCCCGGCGGCGGGCCCCCGAGTGATGGCTCTTGCGGAAATAGCTTTGCGGGGAATGGGAAGGGCCTGAGATGCCCAGACAACGGCTGCTGCTCGCAGTGGGGTTGGTGTGGAAGCAAGGCTGAGCATTGTGCTCTTGGGTGCCAGTCTGCATTTGGTGTAAGGAGTTCCCTCGCATTGGTTCATGTCAAGACACTGATGGGTTCTATAGAGATGCGACCCCTTTCCCTCACATGAACCCTTCTTAAGGTCCCATTCTGGCCCGCCTCACGGAAGAGTAGGCCATACGCGTGGTCCTGGAGGTTTTAAATGGAGAGGCGTTCCCAAAGGAATGCACAAACACAAAGGGGGAAGGAAGTTTGGCAAGGGCAAGCACCGCGGGAGAAAGGGTCACCATTCTGATTCTTCGGACTCCGACTCCGATTCCGATTCCGATTCCGATTCCGAGGATGAGCACCACAACCATCACCATCACCACGGCATGGGCCGTCATCACGGGCGCAAGGGTGGCCGCCGCCACCATGGCCACTCTAGACATGATTGGAGTGACTCTGATTATAAGCACCCTTCCTCTCCTCCATTTGGCAGACCTCTGTTCGGCAAGCCGCCTCATGGCGGTCAGCTTGGTGTGACCCCCAGCCATCCATCGAAGACACCTTTCGGGGGTCCTCACCCAGGGTTCGGCCATCCCCCAGGAGGCTATGGGGGCGGAATGGGTAGATACGGCCATAGAGGCCACCGATCTGCGGGTCACATAAAGGGCGGTTTCAAACACCACAGAAACGGGCGACCCGGTAAATCCTTTGGCTCCCACGGCTCTCACCATGGTTGGCAAGGTAAGCACCACAAGTTTAGCGGTGTATCAGGGCCTTGGGATCGCTATCAGGCTTACCGCTCTTGGGGCGACAATGAGTTCTCTCCACTTGACCGGAACCTTTTTGAAATACTCAAGGAAATCATAAAGGCCCCTCTCCGCGATCATAAGGGCAAACCTCCCCACCCACATCCACACCGCCCGGTCAAACCCAATCACCAAATTATGAATCGCCCAAAGCCTGGAAGTGTCCCCTACGGGAAGCTCATCAAGACTTGCAAGGACCCTGGAACGGTTGCTCTGACCTTTGATGATGGGCCGTTCCAGTATACTGGCGGGCTGTTGGACATCCTCAAGACCAATGGTGGTATCCGAGCTACTTTCTTTGTCAATGGCAAGAACGCCGGTAATCTCCATGATCAGGCAATGAAGGATGTCCTCAAAAGGATGATGACAGATGGCCATCAAATAGGTTCTCACACGTAAATCACCTATCCCGCTTCAATTTGGTTTCAAATCTAACATATATCCTAGTTTCTCTCACAAGTCTTTGTCTCCTCTTTCCGAGAAGGATAAGATCTCAGAAATAGTCAAACTCGAGGAAGCTCTCCACAAAATCATTGGCAAGAAGCCCACTTACATGCGCCCCCCAGGCTTTGAGTGCAATAGTGCGTGCATGACACTCATGGGAAAGATGGGATACCACGTTATTGGCGAGAACCTCGACACTCAGGACTGGAAGAACGTGAGCAACATGCAAGCCTCCAAGGACATCGTCAGTAAGGCCGTGGATGCAGCCGACCCAAAGAAGAACTTCATTGTCCTTGCTCACGACATTCACGAGGCTACAGTTGCGCAGTTGGCCAAGCACATGATCGATAAGTTCAAGGAGAAGGGCTACAGATGTAAGCGCCCCCCCCCCCCCAATAGGTATCCACACAATTTAGAATGGAGCTAATAGCCACACAGTCGTTACCGTTGGAGAGTGCCTTGGGGATGCACCAGAGAACTGGTACAGGAACAAATAGATTCGTTCGCTAGGCGTTGCGTGAATAAGCTCGTCCCTGGCGGAAGAGTGCCTGTCTTTTTCTTTCTTTCCATTCACAGCCAATCCTTTCTTCCTCTCCTCTTTCTAATGTTGCTCTTTCTTTTTATCTACCGGAATCTATCTTTTCGCCCCGGAACCCTCCGATGCCGTTCTCTACCCTCCGTCCTATGATTCGCCCTGCTTTCCTCCTCTCATAAAGCATGTTTTCACGCCCCTTGAAATGTATTAGTTGTAGACTTCTTGTTCACCTCCGTTTTGGCTAGGTTCTTCTCTCTCCCGTCAGCCTTTCGTTTTTTTAGCTAGGGAATTACAAAATGTAGATGTGTCGCGCTAGACTTATGTTGCTCTTCCGTGCGCGCAGTTGTGTGAAACTCCGATACTAGTCGGTGGCTATTGGTTGAGTTACCGGATCCTCGGTAGATAGACAGGAGAGGGGGTTTCCGGTGAAGGATCATTTGTAATCACTCGGCCAACCGGAGGCTGTGCTCGGGCATGGGGATTGGGTTAAGTTGTGCCAGTGGGTCTATGCTGAGTTTCTGGGAGCTGAGACGTGGTGTGGTGGGGCCTTTCCACGACAATACTGCACCGGAGAAATCGTAAAAACGACCGGTATTAACTAGGGATTTATATGAGCTCCGCCGGGCAAGTTACAGGATGCGTGCCGGATTTTTATTTTTTTTGTTCTTCCCTTGTGCGCAGCCCACCCCGGGCCTTCTTACACTTTAGTACCTAGTACCTTAAAGGCTCGAATAACCAGACCATCTACTATGCAGTCGGAAAGGGAGGAAACAAACCAAAAGAAATCTCACCCCGGGGACCGGCGGGAAAGAAAAGAAAGAACAGCAGACCTTACTAATAGAGACAACTATAACTTCCTAGCACAAGGTCAAATTGTTCGAATTCGTAGGTTATAGGATATAGCATTGCGCACTGGCAAAGATGGCAAACTATTCTCAGAGCTCACTGAACCCCCCCCCCCCTACCTCCAGCATTTTCCGACAGCCGCTTTTTAAATTTGAAAATTGCGGTTATCCCTTCCCTGTTCAAGGTTACTACTCTAGCTTGCGCACATTCAGACCCCCTTGCAGCATGTAACCCCGAACCGCACAGGCGGAGGCAGCTCTCAGGCTGAGGACAACGCATAGAGCATGAGTAGCGACTTGCGATGGTATAATAATCCTCGTATCAGAGCGCTGTATTAGGAGCAGGGGGGAGCGGGGGCAACAGGGAGCGCACATGGTATAAAGGAACACTGAAGCACGGACCAGTGAACGTTCTAGGGCATGAACGGATGTATAAGGTTACACATGTAGAATTTCCACTACTTAAATGAACCTCAGCTAGCAACCTCCATAGGGAATAGGCAACCACGACACCCTTCTCTTATAATCACGTCTATACGATTATACCACCGCCTCCACCAACTTGCTCCACTCTAAGGTCGATCTACCCTCTGCCCGAAGTGCAGTGACTAATACCTGCAGTGTCACCGCCAGGGGTTAGGCACGGAAGTGAGCAAGTAAACAAGCCAGCGGCCTGGTGGGTAGGATATGATATGCTGATCGACGGAGATGTCAAAAATTCTCAGTATCAAGATCTCGAACCTACGACGGATGGTCCGGCAGCCTCGAAGGGGATTTCAAAAAGTTTGCTGTATGTGTGAGTGATACACTGTGACCGAGGAGGGGATTTGTGAGGTGGGGTTATGGTAACAGGGATTACCTCCGGGATCTATTCCATTCCATCCATTTTTGGGGAAAGCAGTTTGTATATACGCTATGGGTGCTAGGTGGGTTGCTTCTGATAGCTTCCAGGGAGAGGGTAAGTTTTTCATGAGCTAGGTATTGGGGATGCGTGTCACTTCTCAGCCTGTGGTATTGGTTTGGTATTATTTATCAGGATTTTACTTCCCCTTCTTTCCGTCGGGCTGCAACCGGGCATTAGACGTGCGCTTCTAGGCTTAAGCTTCGAGATAGTCATGGATTATTTAGGAGAATGGCACTATATAGATCACTCGTCTTCTTTATCTATTGCTGCGGGAGTTCGCGCCATTTCTAGAAAGCTTTCCTTCTCACAGCTGATTCCTTGGTCCCGGCTACTCTGCATCAACTGCCTCCCCATCCCCTCCCCTCTTCATGGTTCTGAGCGAGTTCTTTCTTTCTTTCTCGGATGATTTGTTCTACAGTGCTCACGCCCGGGGGGGGGGGGGTTGTAAACTAGGGGCAATTTACTGATTAGTGTCGAAGCTACTACAGGGCGAGTGTAACCAGAATATCCTCACGCTCTCATTCCTATCTATCCAACAGTTGGACGGTGAAGATCAATCGTCATATTATCTCACTCGGAGGGAATCTCTCACTTCTCACTGCGCAAGGTGGCTTATATATATAACCCTCTCCTCTCGTGACGGCTAACCCAAAAACCGGAGGTAAATCCGAAGGATATCATGATAAGTGGTAAATATCGTATTCTGATACACTTCCGTTATGCGCTCGCCACTGTACGAACGCTTCATGGTTTCTCAAGCCGTTAGTCCAAGATCTGTAACCCTCTTTAGCAATCCGTTACCCTTAAACAACCCACCAATATATAACCCACCAATATATAGTGGGGGGTTGAGCAACCTTGCCGGATGGAAACTAAGAAATTGAAGACTCCAACCCTCCTCCTCCATAAGGCAAATCAAACATGCTAGAGGTGGTGAAATCTTAAGAACCCCTGACCCATAACCCTATCATAGGGAGCGAGGTCCACCATCCGCGCGGTAGCAGAAGGGAAAGGAAAAGAAGAAGAGAAAGGAATTGCTAAAGGAAAAGAATCCCTTTTCCCTCCTCCTATCTTGCGATACCAATTGCAATTTCTGATTTCTATCGACTCTCCAGCGCCAACCTCAGAATAAGATTATGAAGGCCATTCACAGCGCATCACAGCACTGTCAAACCTATTGTAATAAATCGGGATTAGGTCGGAGGGCAAGCGCCCTGGGACGGGTGAATTCCCCCCCTCCTCTCAGCTGCGCTAGGGAAAATCGAAGCGATTTCTAGCCCCAGTCCAAACAGGACAAAAAAGGAATATGCACTCTACAGTATACAGCGACTTACTAGGAGAGGCAACTACAAACTTCCTAGAGCATTTAGACTATCTTCTATTCAAATTGTTTTTCTTATCTCTTCTTTTCCTTCTTTGAGGTATGGCGATCTCTTACTCGATCAAGCTGCCTAAGTGCCCCCTTCGAACTACCCCTTCTGGCGAGAGGTAATTGAACCATCATACTAGCGCAATATCTCACTTAACATCCTCTCCCCGGTATGCACTCTATTATTCAGGGGAGGGGTGTAGTGCTAATATCAATCCTTCAGTTACAACGGCCAAATCCTAGAATAAGCATACCCTCCCCCCCCAGAACCGCCCCCGCAAACACTTAACTTAGTATCATACTCAGCTAAGAGTGAGGTGCCAAACTCATCTACCGTACCGCTACAAACCATTTCCTCAAACAAGCCACAAGACCTATTGGAAGGGGAAAAATTATAAATAAATAAATAAATCAGTGCTTATCGCCGACCCCAATGCAGTACTCACTAATATATTCCAAGATATGAGCTGTGAGCCCGGTGACAGAATGGATAGAGATATGATACTCCAAATCACACCCGACAACAACCCCACACCAAAACGTAAATGGCAACCCATCAAGCCGCTCAATCGACACCCCGCTATAAAATTAATCAAAAACTCAATATAAAAAACTCCCTCCACACACACACACACACACACCCATTCCAAATCCCACCCAAACCGAAAAGAAGAAAAAGAAACAGAAAAACAAAAAACAAAACTACGAGTGACACCGCATGCCCGCCTCTCGATGTAGCAGTCAAAGTCACCCCTCCACATTAATCCCCCTTGGGCACGCAATCCGAAGCGGTACTACCATACGGTACCGGACTCCAGCACGGTTCCGTACTTTTGCTAACCCCCCTGAGACAAACCTTATCCCACCACCACTGTACCACCACCACCACCACCACCACACCCGCCAGAGTAATCCCTCTCTCTCACACACACACACACTTTTTTTTTTTTGTTAAATCCGTGGTATGATTTTAGGTACATGACTAGCACATCCTAGGGCACAACCGCTGCATTCGGGAAATATCCCATGGCAAATAAAAACCCAAATCAAAACAAAAACAAAAGAAATAATATCATAAACAAAACCAAAAATACCAAATGGTATAGCATCAATGTGAAAATTCCCCATATTATGGAGTTCCTTGCATTATCATCAGCCTCCCAGCCCATGACCTTTTGATTGTATTCCCCATCATACTTTGATGGGTCTTTGGTGCTGTCGGCTTGGCACTGATGCTGGAGCCGTAATCTTCGTGTAACAGCAGTAGGGTGCCAGCCGCTGGTGTAAAGAAAGCAGTAGGGTGCCAGCCGGAAGAAAGCAGTAGGTGCCAGCCAGCAGGAGGATGCTAGCCGGCAGTAGGGTGCCAGCCTAGAAAGCAGTAGGGTGCCAGCCTCGAAGGTGTATTGCCCGCCG
>Ga0307509_10001227_pt1 | contig 43458 bp, 44 predicted proteins | sample 10_EM_MG_FD_202245 | JGI IMG/M metagenome (GOLD analysis project Ga0307509, IMG submission 202245) | Populus trichocarpa ectomycorrhiza microbial communities from riparian zone in the Pacific Northwest, United States - 10_EM | ecosystem: Host-associated > Plants > Roots > Unclassified | place...
GGCAATCGACCTCTAAGTTCTAGGATGACTTTGCCGGTGAAGGTAGGGTAACTTGGACACCTCAGTAGGGTAACTGGGGTCCATGGGCATAATGACCAAATTCCCAAGGTAGGGTAACTTTGCCTTGTTATGCCTTTAACCGCTCAGGAAGTCCTGTAGGCGACCACAGCAGTCGTCTCGGAGGTCCGTGTAACATTCCCATAATTCTCTTGACCCCATGCGAATGTCCTCCCCAAAGGTTACCCTGCCTAGTAGAGTACCTCAAGGCTACTCAACAGTTGCCTAGGGCTTATCCTCGGTTTACCAGCTATTTGTATAAAGTATACGAGACCATACCACCTCTGGTTACCTCTTGGTATACCATTTGGGCTAAGGTGATAGTGATTGTAGCTACCTATCGTAGGGTCGTTACACACGGGGAGGCCCCACGCCTGTGTAAGGGTGGTCCGAACATACTATTGAACTTGGGCGGGTTTAGCTAACACCCCCCTCTGGCCCCAGCGTTGGGACGGCACATCATAGGCAGAGGGCTGTGTAGTTGCTCGTTTGCTAGTTAAATGAGGTCATTGGAGCAGCTACCGTAACACCGTATAAGTCGTCACCGTCCGTCCTACTGAATGTCGTTTGCAGGATATATAAGGGGAGTATGGGTAACCGCCAAAATGGAGGTTGCCCATATATGGATTCTCCGGCACCTAGGACTCTATTGTAACCTACGGATAATAGGGTAGTCTTCCTAGTGGTACTCATGTAGTCTTAGCAGGCCAGGGTGCTTTCGAGACAAATACCTCAGTAACCAGCTTGGACCTTCTCGCTTTGATTTGTAGCATTACTATGGGTTGTTATTGGACTCTAGGGGTATGAGTCTTATCGCGGTCGAGTATGTCCTGAGAGGATGGCTATCGGTAGCGGCCACTTAGCTAACCATCGGCTACATCTCACTGGGGGAGCTTGCATGTCAATTTATCACATTAGATAGTGGCGTAGATTAAATGATGGACTGCATAGCTTGTATAGACGAAACTACCACTGGGCCAGTGAGTCCACCACCTAGGTATTGATTCCGGTTGTTGTCATAACGGTTAGCCACTGGTATGACTTCGATAGGAAGAGTTTTTCCACCTGCGGTTGTATTGGAGATGCATTGCTGCAACTCATATCCTATTGATGGAGTTAAGTGTACTCAAGTTGGTCCGACACCTCCGGCAGGATAAATCCTGATGGAGGGTAGACCTTGGACAACCCCTGACGAGGACAGGGTGCTTCCACAAGGTCGGAAATAGTGGTCATTATCAAAGGCTTAAATGTGATATCAACTTAAGTTTAAGCGTTTGGCATTCTACTTCGACAACCAACCTTTCCTCGCGAGAACTAAATTGAGTCAAGGTTCGAGCTTAACTATATCAGCTTTTACCGTTAATTCTTCTGAATTATTTTACCTCATCTTTATCTTCTACTTTGAGTGTTTGGTGCAGTCGCAACCTTAGAGTTCACCTCTCTACAGGGTGCCCCCGTTCTACCTTTACTGGCAAATTCATCCTGGAACTTTGAGGTCAATAGCCTCACATTCTACGGACTCTTAGATATTCATAGGCGCACAGGCATCTGCGCGGAATGGTCTGCGACCTGAGAAAGGGGGGTAGCCTGAACATGCTATAGAACTTGGCCGGGTATACGTAACACCCTCTTCTGGCCCCAGCGTTGGGATGGTGCGTCATAGGCAGACGGCTGCATAGTTGCTCTTTTTCTAGTAAACAGAGGTCATTGGAGCAGCAGCCATAACACTGTATAAGTCGTCGCCGTCTGTCCGATCAAATGTCGTTCACAGCATATATAACGAGAGTGTGGGTAACCGCCAAATATGCAGTTGCACATAAATGGTCCCTCTGGCATCTAGGTGTCTATTTTCACGTACAGGTAGTAGGGTAGTCTTCCTAGAGGCACTTAGGTCGTCCCAGGAGCCCAGGGTGCTTTCGTGACAATTACCTTAGTAGCCAGCCAGAACTTTCTCCTGTTGATTTATAGCATTACTATGGGTTGTCAGTGGACTTTAGGGGTATCAGTCTTATCATGGTAGACTATGTCCCGAGAGGCCGGCAATGGGTGGCTCCCATTGAGCCAACCATTGGTTACATCTCACCAGGGGAGCTTGCATGTCTGATTATCGCATTGAGTAGTTGAGTAGATTAACTGATGGACTGCATGGCTTGTTGTAACGACCCTACGATAGGTAGCTACAATACCTACCACCTTAGCCCAAATGGTATACCAAGTGGTAACTGGAGCTGGTATACTCTAGTATACTTGGTATACAAGAATGCTGGTTCGCCTAGGGCAAGGGCCAGAAAACAATAGAGTAGCTTTAGGTACTCTATTAAGCAGGGTAACCTTTGGGGAGAATGTTCGCATTACGTTAAGAGAATTATAGAAATGTTATACAGGTCTCCAAGACAACCTTTGTGCTCGACTGGAGGACTTCCGAAGTGGTTAAAGGCATCAGAGAACAAAGTTACCCTACTTTGAGAATTTGGCCATTATGCCCATGGGACCCAGTTACCCTACTGCGGTACCCAAGGTACCCTACCTTCACCGGCACAGTCATCCTGGAAGTTGGAGAGGTCAATTGCCTCACATTCTACGGGCTCTTAGATGTTCATAGGCGTACGCACATTTGTGTAGAAAGGCCAGCAGCCTGAGCAGTGGTGGCTCAAACATACTATTGAACTTTGGAGAGTTAAGCTAACACCCTCCTCTGGCCCTAGCATTGGGATGGCGCGTTATAGGCACACAGCTGCGTAGTTGCTCGTTTGCTACTAAAAAGAGGTCTTTGCATCAGCAAAAAGACTTCACCTTATGTATTACATTCATATCTCCCTCTATCTTCTGGTAATACTCTCTCTCCCTATCCCTCCCATCCCTCCTACATTCAGGCCATTTTCTCAAACCCCCTATGACGGTCAGGAGGCTCAATTGCTATCTCTGACGTCCCCAATCATTTGCTTTTTTCTGTTGCCCCATGTTTCCTTGGCTAGGGCTTGCTTCTCGTATAACCAACCCCGGTCTTTTTTTGCTTTTTCCACTTGGACCCTTTTGGCCGTTGTACTGCCCCTTTGCCCTTGTGTATGTCCGGAATGACTCTGCCCTGTCTCGGGCTCATATCACCCTTGCCAAATTCTCTCTCCCCTAATTTCTCCATTATGGACTCCATCCCCCTTAAGCCTCCCTGGAGCTCTTAAGCTCAGAACCTAACCTGTAGCGTTACCACTCACTTTGCAAGTTTCCATATAAGTGTACCAAATTCCTTTTCACCGTACTTATTGGACTCCCATGTATATATTTTAGACTTCCTATCGTCTATTTTTAACCTCTCAAAATTTGCTTAACCGTTTCTTATTCTCTGGTATTACCTTGACCAATTTACTCTATGTACTTTTGGTGTCTCTTTTGCACCTCTCTTTGTTTCTGCGATCACCCAAAGAATTTCCTTTTGTACTGTAATCTGTTCAATATATTCTATTAAAGGTTTCTAAATCAATCCTATTATTTACAGGCCACTGTTTGTTATTTACTTCTGCTGTCCCTGGTACCAAATGCGCCATTCCCATAATCTGTTTGAGACCAACCACTATTTCTGTTGTTCCGGTTAGGCTCTTAGCCATCCCCTAAGTAATGGTAACAAGCCCCGTAATGTCATTGAGCTTTCCTGAATTCTCAACATAGAGTCGATCTAGCAATACAAGTCTGTCTACCAAACCTGTTTTTATATCCCGAACTTTCATTATCGATACCAAGCGAGCTGGATAAAAGCCTTTTAATGCCCCATAAATCTTCCTATTGCCTGAGTCCACCCATACCCAATTAATCATACTGCACCCTGTTGACCTCCAAAGCTCGGTTCCTGTACACCAAAGAAGGTGCCAAGTGACCTCTCGAGTATCCTAAAAATTCTCTATTGGAAGGCGTAAAAGGCGACAAATCTCGACCGGGAATTCTTTAAGCAAGTTATAATCTTTGAATCTTATACATGATTTCCATCTATCATAATCGCGTAAAAGGTGGGGCAAGTTTCGCAAAGTGTTATTCAATTGAGAAATTGTTTCGATGGTGGAAGTCAAACCTATTGGTTGCCTGGTTACTGATCCGACTGGCTGTTTGTGTCGTTTGTCATCTAATTCGTCCTGAATGGAACGTGTGATATCTGCTTCAACATTCATTTCATGAATTCTGAAGCTATCAGGTCTGGCATATGTTCGTAATATTTAATGACTCACATTGTTCCTATTTGAACACCGATAGCCCTCCTTGATCATCGTTTTGTGACTTGTCTCTCCACACTCAGTAAAATACATTTGGATGTTGCCAAAGCGCCACACATGGTCTTCAAAGTGACTCAACAAATGTATCTTAACAAAGTTAGAGTCTACATCCTCATCGTATATATCTGCCACAATTTCATCTAAATCACGGTGCTGTTCATCTCCAATTCGACCTCTTTTGGCCGCTGTCGCTCCTGAAAGGCAGTGAAGATTCAGCACTTCACTATTTTCACTCCGAATCTTGGTAGTGACCTCCCTCACATTCCTTATCTTGGACTTATCTTTTTGGTACTCCATAAAAACATCTTTGTGATCATGAAAGGCTTTTACGTACTGTTCAAGGTATTGAATTGTCTTATCAGTATAGGTTTTGTATTGTAGCATTAGAGTAAAGTCAACAATCGATTGGACACAAGTCAGAGCTTTAGCAAATATAGGACGTTCTACGGCACTTGGACGATGTAGTGCAGCTGCAAAACACAGCAGTATCACCTTAACCAGATTTCTCATCTCTTTTCCAGTCCACTGTGAAATCCGGCTATACTCTTTGTTCAGCGCAGAATAGCCGGGATAAACAGCTAAACTGTTCCAGATCGCATCGAATGATTGTTACCATTTAAACTTCTTGAGAAATCTGATTATCCATTTCATAAGGTGTGTTTCGATTATTCCCGAGTACATGATGTGAAGAATATCTGGATTGGGCAAGTCAGATTGTTGAATGTTTGGAAGTCTCCAAAAGACCTTTGGAAGCAATTTGAAGCCACGATCGGTCAGTTCTTTTCCTACTTGCTGATTGTTATCAGACAATTTGTTGAAAAGATGTTCGTATTTTCTATAATCTAGTTTCGCCGCCGAACATCTCAAATAGGATCCTAACCGCTCTGGTCGCACCTCGCAGACAGCGAACCGATTGTGTTGAACGTTGTGTAATGTGATATTTTCTAAGTGATCTGCAATCCAGGCAGAGAGATGTGGAAAACATAATCAGACCTTTCTATCGGTGCATTCAATCTCAAGTCCTGAGTCCTCCAGTGCAACTATTGGCGCAAAAGTCGCTTCTCTCAAATCATAAAGGATCTCATTGTTGACCTACCTTTGCCGTGCATCCCTTGTTGCTACACCAAGCATCTTCGGTGGAATAGCCAAAAAAGCGCTAAAAAAACTGTTGTGTGTTTTGAGGCCTTATTCCTAGTTCTTGATAGGATATTCCCAATTGTCATGTAGATTGGCAAGGCTTTCTTATCTCCTGAGAAATTGGTGAAAAAGGTACCGTCTGAGGCACATATGATTGGTACCAGTATTGCTCCTTCCGGCAATCTATCCTTTGCTAGTTGTCAATTTGCATCCCAATATCTAGTATAGACGGGCTGTGGAATGTGGCATCTGAACCCACCTGCATTTCCCACCCCCAATCTGCTGTATGCATCTCAGAATATACTCGCTGAGGTGGTTCTTCACTATTCCATTCCTTTACTGGAGTGTAAACCATATCTTGAGCAAAACATTTTTGACCAAGTAGATATTTTGCACAATCAATAGGATTGCAGAAAATGAATCTTTGTGTTAAGGCAGTTTCGTCTGGCTCTTCTCCGTCCCTGATTTCCTATTTTTCGTTAGAAATTTACATTCTGGAGATACATTTACCAACAGCTTCGCTAAACAATACAAACCCCTCTTTCCAGCTCTTCATTTCCATACCTGATTCCAACCAATCAACTGCCTCAAGAAGAGGATAAGCAAACTGAATATTACAGTCTCCTGGTCCTAAGTCCTTCTTAAAATATCTATCAATATAATCTTTTGGTACCTTCGCTTCAATAAACCACCGAGCCAGCTCAAAGTCTCTCTTGTTTCTGAATGGTAACCCCCACTCATCTTTAGATCTTTCATTCTATACAACGTCCTGTGGAGGTCGTCCAGCAGTGGAATGTTTCATCAGTAGAGGCAGTCCAGCCCACGGTATACTCTTATCAGTATCGGAAAGATTGAGACTTTCCATATCCAAATTGGCAACGTCTCCATCACTATCGACCTTATTTTCGCCGGTATATGATTCAATTGTACTGAATTCTTCATCTCGTACATTGGACGTGAGGTCAACAGCTGGCTGAGGGATTTGTGAAGGAGATTCGTTCTTGCAAACAGGCTGTGCTAGTGTACCCCAGCTTTGTACACAGCCGGAATACACTGTTTCCATATCATTCCTGTACCATGTACTTGACTTGGATTCTTTTCTACAGTATGGGCTTTGATATCCTTGTACCATTCTGTAAGGAACAAAATTAGATTGAAAACAGTACAAATAAGACGTGAAAAAATCAAACTTACTCTGCACAACCAATTCATGTTGAACCTGAACGCGACTAGTAATTGAATAAATCGTATGTGAAAAGGTGCAAATGAGATTAAATTTGTGAGATTATATTCTGGGTAAATTGTGAGATAGACCTAGGGAGGGATAGAAAAAACTGAAAAACTGAAAACTTTCAAGGTGTGTGTCGTAGAGCCTGTCGACCATCCCCTTCTGAATTCTTCAAAGGCCTACCGTATAGCTGTGATTTGTCACACATACCCCTGAACAGATTGTATGAGGGCTTAGGTTGTGTCCATTCTACGGCTCAAAATGCCCTTTTCACATTAGCTCTTACACTAAGTCAAGTGTATTTTATCCACGAAAGCTCTACTGTTGATTTTTATCGTAGAACAAGCAATCAGAATACTACTGTACCCTTAACCTCATGTACTTTGTTTGTCCTATGGGGACTTTGAAAAAGCCAAACATAATATCAAATGCTTATATACTATACCCTAATATTCCTTGTCCGCACTCACACCAAATAGCAAGAGTAGCTCCCAGCCGACATATTCCATTGTTGTACCTTAACGCTCCCCCGGGCAACTTGTTCATGTTTGTTTGACCTACCTTTTCAGCTGTACAAACTTACCTTATTACATGTTTGTCTTACAGTAACAGTATACCTGTACTATTTTGTACAGGCCCAGATGAACACTCAGCGGTCAAGATATCACGTTTAACAGTCTGTTTCAAACTGTTCAGAATTATTAGAACTCTTGATACTACGATAAACAGCTTGAATAGTACATCCTTCTCCCATACATAGACCCCTGCCTACTCTGGCTTTTTCCTTTCCTTACTCTTCTTCATTCAGCTCCTAATCATCCTACTGCCTTTGATAATCCTTATTTTACCTCACAAAGCAATTTTCCTCTTGATAACGATACTTTAATATCTAGTCATTAACTCTCACAAACAATCATAAAGTCTCACGTACCTTGAAGACCAACAATATTGGTAAGTCTCATCCAAGGATTTTTTGATGTCCGAAATGAGCTGTCCATTGGCCATTAATAAGCTATACTGACTGATTGAAGTGTATAGAATAACTTACTATCAAACCAAACGCTTCGACTGCTTCCCACTTCTCCAAGGTAACTTTGTCACTCTGGATATCTTTTTCCGACCCTCTTTCGTCCCTATCAAAACATCAGTCAGGGTAGACAAGACAGTTTGCTTCCCCACAAAGTAAGTTTTTCACATGATTTGTCTCTTCACTTTCCTTTCTCGTCCTACTTGAAAAACAAACCTTTTAAGCGTGGGCTTCCAGGCTTCCTTCTCAGGCACTGTGAAGCACTGCGTAAGTTCTTTAATAAACTTGCATACGGCTCGTATGAGTTCTTCTAAGCTTTTATTACTGTGAAACGATAAATGACTACTATCCCCTGGATACATTAGTGGCTCCCTGTGTTTAGCTGCCACTGCCCAATAAAAGGTTAGTCTCCTGCGTCTCATTTGCGCCTTTCCCCAGATGGAATAGTTACTGATCTCTATTCTCTAGATCTCTTGGGAATTCCCGTCTTCTTCTGCACGCTAAGAACAGTCTCGCTTAATTCAGATTAGCCTTCTGCATGTACTCTTTGCTCCTTTTGTCATATAGAATCTAATTGGTTTATTAGGATGCCTCATTCCACTACGACCGAGTTCCATACCGAGCTCAACCTGAATGGTGTTGAACGTACTGTGGCTGGGAGGAGATACCGAGCCATTCACCACTTCATTCTCCAGGAGTGCCAGGAGAGGAATATTGTCTCTTGCAGGCAGGCTGGCGACATTTTGTGGAGTCAAGTTATGACGGAGGCCATCAGACACAGTACCCTCCAAAGCTTCCAAGCCAAATTCAACTCGCCGCCGAATGGCCCATATCAGTCTTTTCACATCCTCTGGGATTCCCTTATCATTGATGTGCTGAAGCAGGCAGCCGAAGCTCGTTGGAATGCCAGACTTAATTCTGATGATAAGCAAGCGGAGAATGCAGAGGGCGCGGACGGTGCATCAGGAGCAGAAAGGGCCATTACTTGTCCCCAACCGATCCTTCACAAGGGGAGACTGGTACGAATAATTTTCATTCAGACGTCGGGTGTCATTGCTGGGCAGGCTCGCCTGCTCCCATGGGTTATGCATGGCAATACAACTCCAAACAAGAGTTGGCTGGCAATCCTTCGGCACTACACTTTACAGGAGCTCGGTGAAGTTGCCTGCCAGTAGGTGGAGGATGGCGAGCACCCCTGGGAGTTCATTGGTATTTTTCGTGACATTCAAGGGATGAATGTCACTCCCGATACCACCGACAAAATCGAATTGATCAACGACGATCAAGTTAATGTCTGGCTTCGTCTCTCCCATTGCAGTACTCTTACTGTTAGTTGCTTCCTCCACCGAGCAGCGGTTGCTTCACCTGTTAGTGGTGACCCTGTTTGTTCCAAGACTCCTCTTGCTAGGCACAATTAGGGCTATCTCGATCCGGGCCAATTCGACATCGCCGAGTTATATCCCGAGCCAGATTCTGACTCTGATGTGCAAGATGATGTTGGACGCCGTGCAAAGCACAGAAAGGCCTTTCCTAGGTCTCATGCAGGCTAGCAGAAGAGAATTCAGAGCAATGATTGCAAGGTTATTAGGTTGCAGGATCACTCCCGGAAACTGATCTCCCGCGCTCGTATGCAGCAGGAAGCTAGGTATATAAGCTCTTATGCAACACAAGATGTCCAAAACGTTGCTCTTCCCCTGGGTATCCCATACTCTGGTCTGAGGCGTCTTACATGAAGATGGAGGTGGGACTTTTATTGGGCATGTTTGTGCCAGGCTAGGACTTTAGAGGTTTTAAGTGGTTTTATTTTATTTCACTGGTTTTTCTTATTTTGTTTCGCTCTTATCTGTTTCCAATTGTGGAGGTTTCTGGGGCTTGTTTATGCTGGGCTGCGTTCTCTTTGCGCCTTCTAGTAGTTTTTCTTTTATTTCATAGGCTTTCCTCTTTGGTTCTGCTTGGTTTCTCTCTCCATCTGCTAATTGTTTTCCTAATCCTGTCTGCGCCACCATACAACTTTCCTATTCTCCAAGAGATTGGGCAGTTCTTGTTTCTTGAGCCTTTCTTAGCTTTTTTTTGCTTTCATTTCTTGTTCTTGATAATACTCTTCTTAATCCTGAAAGCGCTGTTATATGGCTTTCCTATATCTGAGTCTGTAGTCTTAGATTTCAATCATTTTAGTAGTCATTTCTTTAGAATTAGTAGGCAGTGAAACAGAGCTTTTTTGAGATGGCAGACGTCACTTTTATCCTTGATCTTAGTGCATTCTCTATAATCTAATCCTTTAGAAACTATAAGTTACGTCTATCCGGGCATGTGATCTAGCAAGTTAATACGGTCCCGGCAATCCTGAATAGATATTCTCTAGCGGGCCTAGATTTAACGATGCACGTCGTCTTTAAGACATTTGGAGGTCAAAAGGGACTAGGATGGTCCGAGTACATACCCATGATTTACACAGACCTTGGGTCATAACAAATCCATATCCTAACATAAAGCTCATTCGTCCCCAATGGGACGCTGGAAGTTTATTTATCCTTTTGAAGAGGTTTCACGTATACATACTATTCCTCAAACCCCTACAGATACCTGATATTAACATGCAACCATGGCTGGAAATACCTGTAGGGGTGAGTCAAGCGTTTGGAAAGCCAAGACGAGCTCCCTGAAGCCTTAAATACAATATTCTTTACCTCAGTAGCAGCAGTCTTCCAAGCTCAGGCATCATCATTAAGACCTTCAGTAACCTTCGTAGAGGTTGGAATGCCTGTACTGTAACGACACTACGATAGGTAGCTACAATAACTACCATCTTAGCCCAAATGGAATACCAAGTGGTAACCAGAGGTGGTATGGTCTTGTATACAAATAGCTGGTTAACCTAGAACTAAGTCTAGGGAATGGTAGAGTAGCCTTGGGTACTCTATAAGGCAGGGTAACTATTCAGGAGAAGATTCACATAAGGTCAAGAGAATTATGGGAATGTTATACGGACCTCCGCGACCACTTTTGTGGTCAACTGAAGGACTTCCGGAGTGGTTAATATCATAAGAGGGCAAAGTTACCCTACCTTGGGAATTTGGTCATTATGCCAAAGAACCCCAGTTACCCTACTGAGTAGTCCAAGTTACCCTACCTTCACCGGCAAAGTCATCCTAGAACTTAGAGGTCGATTGCCTTACATTCTATGGGCTCTTAAATGTTCTTGGGCAAACAGGCATCTGCGCGGGGAGGCCCCACGCCTGTATAAGGGTGGCCCGAACATGCTATTGAACTTGAGCGAGTTTTGCTAACACCCCCCTCTGGCACCAGTGTTGGGACGGCGCGTCATAGGCAGACGGCTGTGTAGTTGGTTGTTTGCTAGTTAAAAGACGTCATTGGAGCAGCTGCCGTAACACTGTATAAGTCCTCATGGTCCGTCCGACTGAATGTCGTTCGCAGTATATATAAGGGGAGTATAGGTAACCGCCAAAATAGGGGTCGCCCATATATGGGCTCTCCGGCACCTAGGAGTCTCTCTTAGCCTACGGGTAGTAGGGTAGTCTTCCTAGTGGTACTTAGGTAGTCCAAGGAGGCCAGGGAGCTTTCGGGACAAATACCTCAGTAACCAGCTGGGACCTTCTCCCCTTGATTTGTAGCATTACTATGGGTTGTTATTGGATTGTAGAGGTATGAGTCTTATCACGGTAGAGTATGTCCCGAGAAGCTGGCTATGGGTAGCGCTCACTTAGCCAACCATCAGCTACATCTCACCGGGGGAGCTTGCATGTCAATTTATCACATTGGATTGTCATGTAGATTAAATGATGGACTGCATAGCTTCTATAGACGAAACTACCACTGGGCCAGTGAGTCCACCACCTAGGTATTGACTCCGGTTTTTGTCATAACAGTTAGCCACTCGTATGACTTCGATAGGAAGAGTTTTTCCACCTGCGGTTGTATTGGAGATGCATTGCAGAAACTGGTATCCTATTGACGGAGTTAAGTATACCTGAGTAGGTCCGGTACTTCCGGCCGGATAATTCCTGATGGAGGGTAGACCCTGAACAGCCTTAAGCACGACAGGGTACTCGCCCAAGGTCGGAGTTTATGGTCAATATCAAAGGCTTAAATCTGGTATCTACTTAAGTTTAAGCGTTTGGCATTCTACTTCGACAACCAACTTTTCCTCGAGAGAACTAAATTGAGTGAAGCTTTGAGCTTAACTATATTAAGTTTTACCATTGATTGTTCTGAATTATTTTACCTCATCTTTATCTTCTACTTTGAGTATTTAGTGCGGTCGCAACCTTAGAGTTCACCTCTCTACAGGGTGCCCCCGTTACATGTACCCAAAACACAACAACAAGTTAATTCATTTGTTGAGGAAGAGAAACCTATGGAAGTTGATGATGAGGATATTCCCAGACGTCTCCAATGGGCCGGAAAACGTCCTTTGGAATTCATTCTTCAGGAAGAGGCACCCAGAGTAAGAATCTGGTTGAGATTTGTAAGTGAATCTACCAATTTTACAATAAGATGCTTATAAGGAAGACTACGGAGGACTCCCCATCACCAGCTCTGAATTGACCTTCTCAGGGATATTCGTCTCCAGGGCCGGCAGCACAATTACATTTAGGCCATCTCAGAACCAATTCATCATACCTCTCACCCTATATTCCTCAGGAGGACCGAACTTTGCAGTCCCATTCTGGACGCAGTATAGTTAATCTGGACCTTCCGGCATCCAATATTGGTGTCCAGGTTACCTCACTATCTTCAAAAACAATTGCTTATATGATGACGAAAGAATAGTCTTTGAGAATGCTGCGAATATGATCCGGTATCACACATAGTTTGTTACTCCCTTTGTGAAGCCAGCTAAGAACCATACAGTTCCGAAGGGCTATTGGGTAAGGGCAGCTACCAATTTAGGTTGGGGAAATATACAGATGAGAAAGATGGCAATGACCATTATAAGTCTTCTAATTAACAAATAACGTCTCATTTGAGACTTTGCACAGCGACCTTGATTTAGCTAACTTGATTTATTTAGTTGAAAGCCAGGCAGTCTGCCAGGTCATACTTGGTTTCCAAGACCAGGAGCACAATTCAGGACCATTATGACTTAGCTCATAAATCACTAACTGATGTAAAGGCGAAAATTAACTATGTGCTGGAAAATGATCAGTTTACGTGCTATCCAAGTAAGCAAGCGATTAGTTTAACACCCATATCATCCCCGATGAGACATTAAAGGACGTACCCTGATAGGAATGCGGTTTCTGATTTGGTGCCTGAGAGATAGCAAATCTCTTGTACAATAAGTGGTTCAGGGGTGCGAAAATGCAGGTAAGGACTGTTAAAACGTTCCTTAATCATTTTAATAATCTCCTGATATGCCTTACGACAGCCTGTATGTATCATGCTTTGAAGGCTTGGAGTTCAGAATCATATATTCAACGATCAGATTTCTCAGTTCAAACAGCCCAAAGTTAGTGATTTCCAAAGAGCCCAAATGCTCCGTTCCAAAGACTATCATACTAATTGGCAAATTTAGATGTTTGTCTTCAGCAGCGTGCAACCTGGCAAGGACTACCTCCCCAGGTGAGAACTAAGCTGATTGACGAGACGAAAAAATACATTAAGCGAATGTTGCAGGAGAGTAGATTTGTTGAGAATCAGAAGTCTTGCGCTGCACTGGAGGACAAAGAAGCCACAGGATATCTGGATTTGGAGGTTTCAGGGAATGAGGAGAGCGATGTGAAGGATATTAATTCAGATCCGGAAGTGGGCGAAGCAGTTGAGACACTCAAAGAGGGGTGGGATGGGGACAATTGACGTCTTATTTAGGATTTTATGTATTTTTTAACTAAATTATATATGTTTTGGGTGAATTAATTTATTACTAATAGACTACTTCGAGTTAGACTTTAATCGCATTTGTAAAATAAAAAAGGCTAAAGAAAGTTGAATTGAGCCGAACAAAATTCACAGAGATCCAGGAAGGAAGCCAGAGTGAAGCAGAACTGCAAAGGAATGTAGCAGCAGCATACCAGAGGTAGGCCAAAGAAGGGAACTTGGGAGCCAAATAATGTGATCAAAACACCAGGGGTTAATTACACTAGGTAGTGGAGTAGAGAAGTAGGCGAACAGGGAAGAATTTCAAGCATCATGAAGGAGTAGAATGACTGCAGCACAAACGCGATGAAGATCGTTCGAATGTTAGTGCATAAGCAAAGAAAGTGTTAAGTAGAAATAGGTCAGACAGTGAGGGTATGAAGGAAGGGGAGAGTTAAGTGAGGATGGGAAAAGGGAGCAAGAGTAAAGAGACCGGCGCATTTGGGCCATTGAGAGGGTTGTAGGTTTTGTGAATATGGGTGAATAGGAGCAGGTAAAGGGTGGTGGGTAAAGAGTGGTAAAAACAAGGGAGGATACGGCCTGTTTGGGCTGTTGGGAGTCAGGAATGACTTATGGGGCAGAGGTCTATAACGGAACAATTGGAGATATAGGAGTTGAGGCAGGATAAACTCTAGTGGAATTGTTAAAGCTTAAAAGAACCATGCAACGGCGCGAATGGGACATTAGGCGTTCTGAAAAGAATGCATAGCAACGCAATTACAGACGAAAAAAATGATGCCCTATAACCATTGACATAATCAGGAGTTATAAAGCTATAGACTATCCATACAACAACTTGAGTTTTATAATTTTGCCCCCTATCCCCCACATGCCTCAAGAGGTATAGGGAGGAAATATGAACTTTTGCTGATTGACGTGTACTTTGCCGAAGGTTTAGGCGGCATGGATTCCAGATTGTTCCTGTTTACATACACTATGCGACAACATCTCGACGTACTAGACCCATTTCATGATTACCTGGTGTGGACGGAAGCTGAGATTAACAATGGTTGACATATTACAATAGTTTATTACCAGAATGTTATTTACTGTGTCAGTTACCTGATCTGTCAGGTCACGTATTGGTCTGATATAGTCTATGAACCTATTCGTGAATTCAATTCAAGTCTGGAGGGATTATACTCAAAGATGCATATGGCGGACTGGTAGTGGGAGACACAGGTATGAAATATGTCCTGACAAGCTTCAAGGGGTCAGTGTTTCCAGTGCTAACTTCTTGTTCCTATCCCTGGTAGAGCACTCTGCCGCCGGCTCAACTATAGTACCCATTATCACATTATTCAATCAGACTCACCTTACCAATTTTTCTCAAGTTAGAAAGCCTGGCCAGTATACATGACAATCGGCAATATCCTTTCACGGCAAGAAACAGCCCTGTCAAGATGCCTGTTCTGCTTCTGGCATTGCTGTCTGTGCCACCAAAGCATACTGGTAAATCAACCCATGTAGACAAAGCCCAGCAGCAAATCAATGCAGATGCTCTTCCGCCTGTCTTTGATCTAGTCTTTGCACTATTGCAACAGGTCACCCAAGAAGGAATGGTAATGCAATGTGCAAATGGCAAAACTCGCCTTTATTTTGCCCTATTCTGTTGGCCTTGATAGCAGATTATGCCAAGCATGCAACCTTGCACAGAATAGGTAGTAGGTCGTGTCCAAGGTATGAGGTTCAATGCCAAAAGCTTGGTGAGAAACCGCAGAAGATGTATGAGGTCCGCGACTACACTACATCAGTTACAGAGAGAAAGACTTGGAGCAGGAGCTAAAAGAGGCGGTCACTATTGCACAATATTTTCAGCAGGTGGGCATGAAAATAGGCCGCAATGTATTCACCGGCCTCCACCAAGTAAACCTGCTGACCTACATAAGCCAGACCTCTTGCAAAACATTTACCTTGGCCTGTTCAATTATATAATGCAAGGGGTAGAAGGGTTCCTGAAAAGTCACAAACCACAGCAGGCATTTGACGATGCTGGGAAAGAAATTCCGCCCTATCCAGGATTCAACGTATTAAAAAATGCCAATTGGGAAGTTACACAATTGCATGGTAAGGAAATGTACAATCTCAGCCGCTGTATTTCAGCCATATTAGCGTCGACATTGCAAAATCCGGACAATTCACAACATGACAATTTCCAAAATGCCTTGAAGTGTATTAGCACTCTGGTTGATTTCTCCCTCATGGCCCAATATCGCAGCCATACACCGGATACACTTTCTTAAATAGAAAGATACCTGACGATATTTCCCCAGACAACAGACGTTTTCATTGAGTTTGGTACCTTGAAGGCTACCTGGACGGAGGCAAACTGCCAGGATCGGGGGCCAAGGGAACTAATAGCGAACCAATATAATAAAGAGGTCAGCCACAATACTGCCACTAAACACCATCAGCAAGCAGATCAGGATAGGCTTCAAAGGTTCAATTAGTGGGCAGATTTGATCCACCAAGAAAACCAGTTCAACTTTATCAAAATGCACTACTTTCGTCACTTTCCCTCCCATGTACGACATTTTGTGTCCAGACCGGTATATTCTATCAAGATCGGTGAGATATCATATAAGGAACAAATTAAAGAGGGCGACCGCCAGTCAAATAATAATCAAGCCACTAGTCAGATCTTGTTACATTATGGCAGCCAGCATGCCTTGGGAATGAGGCTACAGTCATGTTAGGCATACTGGAAGGCTCAGTCTTCCATTAAGTGAATAAAGCCTTGTAGTTACCCTGCCTTAGGTTCTGAGTTCAAGGATGATAACCAACACCCCCCACGCACACTAGTGTTGTGACACTATACCGGCAGACGCTGCCGTAGTTGCGTCCCCTCACTAATAATATGGTCTTTGGAACCCTCCTCGTAACCCTGTATACTTCGCGGCTGTCCTTCTGACCGGATCCCGTTTGCCAGATATAGGAGGAAAGAACCTTGGCGAGTTTATGCAAGTAGTTTGAGCCAAATTGGTCGACGTCGCATAAGGTTACTGAATACTCAAGACAGCAGTCACAGAGGTGCTCACTAAGTAACGGGACGTTTTACGAACAATTGTTAAGCAACATCATTCTATACTCCATACTCTTGTGATGAAAGTTGCAGAAGTGAACGGTGTTGTTGGAAGAAGTAGTTTGATAAATCAAACATACTCGCACTAACACACAGCACTAGTATTCTGCAGATACTAAGGGAACCATACACTAATGATACAACTCTAGAGAGATAATTGCCACTAGTGCAATTATAGGAACAAGTCTATCTTATGCCTCGCAGCTGTCGAGGGCAGGATACACCTGCAATACTGAGTGGTTCGATAACAAAGCTGGCCCCTTTGTTGGTTCAATCATGGAGACCATTCTTCGTATCTAGTGGTAAGCAAGACTCTATGTTGACAAAGATAGATCATAACGAATTGACTGATGTGTGGGAGCACTGTCAGGAATAATTATGGTGTTGCGATTCAGAAGTCAAGTGAGGTAACAGAAGTGTCAAGGTCAAATGGTAGTCGCACTTTTTGAAAAAAGAGGAAATTGTTAGTAGATACTTAGTTAGTATAAGTACTAGAGATAGCCCGGAACCACCCAGATGCAGCATATAAATATCAAGATACAGCCCGAGCTATTTGAACATCATCAAGCAATGGAGAAGAGATCTTATCAATATGAAATGTTTACGCTAGAAAATCTTTTATCACTCTACATACCTCTACTTTAGTTACTTGAGCCCTCCTAGACAATCTCTGTCTATGATAAAGATTATTGGCCTGAGTTATCTCGCAAGTCTTTGAGATAGGCTCCCACCTAACAAGACACAGGAAACACTGTTGAAAGCAGAATGTGCGATCACAATAGATAACAGTGGGGAAGAGGTGGCGGCTTCGAGACAAAGCACACTCCAGCATGTGCTGAAAGGCCAGTGTTAGGCAGGAGCCTATCTCAAACACTTTATAAGATAACTTGGGCCGATAATCTTTATCGTAGATGGAGATTGTCTAGGAAGGGTCAATGATCTAGATATAGGGAGGTAGAATGATAAAAGATTTTTCTAGCGTAAAACTTTAATATTGATAAGATCTCTTCTCCATTGCTTGATGATGTTCAAATAGCTCGGGAGGTACCTCAATATTTATATGCCACATCTGGGTGGTCGCGGGCTACATCTAATTCTCATACTAACTAAGTACCTTGTAACAAATTCCAGCTTCTTCACAAAGTGCGAACACCATTTGACCCTGACAATTCTGTTATCTCACTTCGACTTCCGAATTGCAACACCATGAATTTTCCTGACGGTACTCCCACACATCAGTCCATTTGTTACAATCCTTCTTCGTCGGCATGGAGTCTTGCTTACCATTGCATACGCAGAATGGTCTCCATGATCGAACCAACAAAGGGGACAGCTTTGTTTATCGAACCTCTCAGCATTGCAGATGTATTCAGCACTCGACCGCTGCAAGGCATAGGATAGACTTGTCACGATAATCGCTCCAATAGCCATTATCCTTCCATAGTCATATCGTTATCATGTGATTCCGTCAGTATCCGAAGAATACTATTGACGTGTGTGTGTGTGGGTATGCCTGATTTCTCAAACTACCTTATCCAACAACACCATTCACTTCTGCGACTTTCATCACGAGAGCATGGAGTATAGAATGTGTTGCTTAACCATTGTCTGTAAAAACGTCCTTTTACTTAATGACCACGTTCGTGACTCTCGTCTTCAGTGCTCAGTAACCTTATGCAACGTCGACCGATTTGGCTCGAACCACCTGCATAAGCTCGCCAAAGGCCTTCGCCCATATATCCTGCGAACAGGATCCGGTCGGTCGGACGGCCGCGACGTATACAGGGCTACAAGGAGGGCTCCAATGACCATATCTTTGGTGAGGGGACGCAACTGCGGCGGCACCTGCCGATGTAGCGCCGTCCCAATGCTGGTGCAGGAGGGGGGTGTTGGCTTGTCTTTTTAGAACTCAGAATCCTAAGGTAGGGTAACTATAGGTCTTTATTCGCTTAAAGGAAGGCTAAGCCTTCCGACATGCCTAACAGCTGCCTACTGATTCCACAGACCTGGGGTTACTTCCTCTAGAGCAATTTACGCAATATGAACTTCCAGTTGCTCACTTTCAGGAAACTGACACTTTCCAGATTCACCGGGCCCGGTGCACTGGAACAAAGGCTTTCCGCAATAGTAGACCCAGAAACAATTGGATATGGATCTAAGCTGGGGGAGAGGTGAGTTATGGAGATCTGCGAGGACGAGTGGTAGCACGCTTGATAGGACTGTTCAAGATAAGGAATATATTAAGTGAGACTGGAGGTGTCCGGCATCAGATATTACTTCACGTGCTCAATCCAATCAATCCGGGTAGATTTCGTCTGTTAAGCGGCGATATACCAGTTGGGAAGCAGACCAGTGGTTAAGATATGCGAATACTCAATATAGGGACAGTGATTGGACAGGCATATGTAATTCCTAGTGGGAAGAGACAATGGATATCAAATCTCAGGATTGATTTATGGACATTTAATGAAATATATTGAATTGTTCTATTTTGAATTATTCTACAGGACTGTATATAATACGCACACGGCAAAGTTGAATCTGGATACTATAAATGGCAATTCCCTTCCCAGGTTCTGGCTTCAACTTGGCTGCGAGGGTCTAGTAGACAATTAATGAAGGTTGTACAGTAGATAATAGTCATTAAAAGCAAGAGAAAGCTGATAATGTTCTTGGAGAATGAATGTGAATAAACAAGATGGGTGGGGGAGACAAGAGTGAAGGCGGACGAAAGTGGAGTCCACATACAGAAGCTGCATGTCTTGGGGGTAATCAATAGTTAGTGGGGAGCTGGTGGGGCGCGGACGATAAAAGAAGAATTATGGGCTATCGCCAGACATATTCAGGCCACCAGAGGTAGCAGGATAAAGAAAAGAACAGCGGGTGCTAGAGATCTGGTATGAGTACGCCGGAGTCGGCTGGGGGAGGAGCAGGGAAGATAAAGGTATTAGGTAGAATTGGGACAGCATAAGACAGGGAGAAGTGTGTTGAGTGCTGAGGACTGAAATAGCCGTGTTGGGAGGCACCAGACACCGGAAAATTGAAGATAGAACACTCAGATAATCAGGGTGTACCGGACGAAGAGGAGGGACACCACGGACTATGAGGACATATAGAGCGCAGGGGGTGGACACACCCTTTCCTGATATGTGGTTTATGTGTGCGGGGCAAAGGTCTTTTTTGCTGATGTCCGAACTGAACACTCAGTATTCCATGAAAACTATTGGTATGTTTGCTTATGGGCTGCATATATTAAATCATAGTTCATTAGAACAAAGAGATCAAAGACTATCTACTGGTGGAGTGGAGACACGCCAGACAAAATAATAGTCAGGAGACTCTCTAAGTTCGAGTAGGGCAATTATTTTCAGGGTCAAACTGTGTTCGCACTTTCTTGAAAAAAGTCAAAGGATTGCAGGATACATATTTCCTTAAGAGAGGAAAGTAGCATAGATCCCAGTATAAATAGAAGGGCTCTCCCCTGAGGTTGAAGAATCATCAAGCAATGGAGAAGAGACCTTAACAGTATAACAAGTTATTAAGAAATCTTTTAAGTTCGAGAAAATTTAACCTTCTAATTACCTTACTAAGCCTTCCTGACATATCTCCCTACCCTTGAATAACAGCCTAGTTAGCTCAATACCTCTTTGAGTTAGCTACCCCATAACAGAAAGGGACCATGATAAACTTTCTTCACAACTTGATGAATGTTCTGAATCAATCTATCTCGCAAAAGCTATTCACAATATTTTGCAGTCAGTTTTGCATATGACTTGTGAAAATATTAACAAAATGTGAAAGAAGTGGATGAAAAGGAATGTTTGCAGTCCGCTCCACTCAGCTCTCCTCTTGCCGTTACGTTTGGTAAGCCTACTATCAAAAATATGCATATAGATAATAATTTCTAGATGCATTTTCCATCATATTTGGTAGCCATTGCTGGATATGATGTGCCAAAACTGACAAAATTGGGAGAAATGAGTCTTGCTGTAGCCTTTTTAATACAGTATTCCCTTTGCCTTTTACCTTCTGTAGGGGACTATGATATCAAGCCATATAAAAACTATTTTCTATATGCATCCATCTCTTCCTGTTTCATATCCAAGAAACAATCATAATAGCAGGCATGATGTTGACTGTCTCCCAAATTCCTCCAATATCTATTCCCATGTAATAAGAATTTTGTCTGCTGGTAAAGCAATCTCTATTTTCAACGTTACATGGTTAGCTTTAATCAATATAATAATAAGTCAAGGAATAAATTACTTACTATTTACAATACTGCCAGTGAAGTATTGCCCACATAAGCCTCTCTCCATCTCATATAACCATTTTTATAAAATAAAATTAGATTTAAGTTTCTGATAACTACCTATAGTAGTTACACAACCTCTATAGATCTCACCACTATTCTAAAGCCTTGTTTTAATTTATTAATTAATTGTTAGCTGTTAAACACCAAAGTATATTTAATTGAGAGTAGAGTTTTACACTTTACCAAAAGCCTTGCAAACACACTCAGATGTATAAATAATATACTTATATATATCACTAAGTACCTGAATATGTTTCATTCATCTTCTTTGTAGGATAAAAATATTTTGTCACAATGAAAGCCTCTATTCATTTCTTCTGTATAGTGGTTAGTGTATATATTTTAAAGATGAAGATAATCACAGAAATAATAGAGTATATACCAGTTGTTTTAAAGAGAAAGAAAAATTAAATAAATAGTAAACAAGCCCATATACAAGGATGAGGAATTCAGAAGAGACATTATAAGTCTAAAAGTGTTAGTTTTCTAACAAACTTTCTGATAAATTAGCATTATTTGTCTGATCAAATAGCAAAAGGCAAGAATTAAAGAGAATATATTATACTCAGAAACAAACCATAATATAATGAAAAACCAAAAGGCAACCAAAATTGGACAAATATAAAGAATATTAAAAACAGGTGAAATAGGACAAAACTTTCAGAGTGAGAAAGGCTTGGCCTGATCAACAGGATTAAGAATATTAAGAAAAGGGAATAAAAGAAGAATATATGTGCTGGGTGAGATAGACAACCTAAAAATTAATGACAATAAACAATTATAGGCAATGAGAGAAAGACAGGAAAGAACAGAAAAGGAGTATAAGAAAAAGAGAAACATGGAAAGAAACAACATGATAGTAATTAAGATGAAATTTCTTATTTAATCTTAAGCGAATATGAAAATACAACTGAACAGAAAACTATATCAAAATATAGAGAACAGTACGAATCTCCAAACAGAACACATAATTCAATAACAGGAGGAACTATTATACAGTCTATATGGTGGTAACAGCTTGGCTGCTACCTGACACGAACCATCTCCCCTACACCTCCGGCGATTGAAATCTCAACACCAGGGAAATCATCGTGGGATTCCACCACCACCCCCTCTCCTCCCCCTTGATGGCTTCTGCCTAGGGGAGCGATGCTACACCCCCTCCTCTCCTTCTGGGGTCTACCCCCTCCTCCACGGGGTTGTTCCTGTTCATCATTGACTCCCGCTCATGAAGCTCAGTTCTCCCCTTTACCCCGCACTTCCTTTGCACCTCGCTTAGGTTTTGCACGGTCGGCATTCTGTCCTCTTCGCTCACGGTCGGCGCTGAGCTTTCCAAGCCCTTTGCGAAGTACCTTTGCGTCTCGATTGTGTGGTCCTGTCGGGGAACACTTCGGTTAGTAACTTAAGCACCTCGTTTTTCGTTACGTATTCGGAAAAGCATCGGCCGCGGTTACTCTAGTCGGTCGTCTCAAGTGTTCGGACTGTCCTTCCTCCTCACATCCCCCTCCCTCCACACTCCTGGTCTTCGTCCCGTTGCTTGGTTACAGCTACACACACCCCCCCCCTTTCCCACCCCCTCAGCTGGCACCTTACTGCTCCCTTCCCGCGGTCGATCTTTGGTCGCTATACAAAAACCCGCCTCGGTTACGCCCGTCCTTCTGGCCGTCCCTAATGCCGCTTTGGCACACCCTCCGGCGACCCCTCGCCAGGGTCGCCTCCATACACCGTTTTATCCTGCCATTGGGCACCGCTTCGTCCCCCGGCACCGCTCCGGTGTGCAGGTCCATACTCTCACTTCCTAGCCTAGGCTGATACACGTCACTTATCAGACGTAAATTTCCTTTGTCAGGGGTTCATTCATCTCCTTTGTTCATATTTTGTAGATGTCACTAAGGGTTCTTCTCTCCTTCCTGCTTGTTTCTTTCCTTTCTATATCCTTCGGGTGTACGCGTATATTCGAGGGGTTTGGTTGGGCGATAGGCGAGATGTGCGGTTGGTCTCATACCAGAGGGACTTGGGGGTTTGGATGTTTCCTGGGGTGAGGAGGGTAGGGTTTTTGTCGGCCATATCGTTAAAGATGCATGCTGTCTTTGTACCTTAATAAAACAAACGCACTTGATATAAAAAAAAATAAAAAAATAAAAATAAAAATAAATAAAAATTGGCTGCTACCTGAATTCATATGAGTATCTTTTCTCAAAAAATCAAATTTATGTCAAAATCATAACAGGAAAGAAGAAAACAATATAGATAATATAAAGATTATATTCCTTATACGTGATAGGATATTACTCGCCAAATCGCTATTCTATTCCTGCTGATCATATGTTTTATTTTTCCAAATTGCTCATCTATCATGAATTGGGCTGAAAGCCCAGGATCAACAGGAAAGTGAATAAAGAAACAAGAAAACTTGTATAGACAATATGCCTAAGCTCTTATATTTTCTCCTATCAATTTATTAGCTTTCAAGTTACCTGTACAAAAAACACAATTCAACAACATACAAATCAAGAGCAATATAAAAACCATACAAGTAGATTTTCACTTACATTCTCTCTATCTCCAAATAGAATATATTTAGAATAATTGCCTGTATGAGAGTGTACTTCTAACAAAGTTCAATTGATTTTCACCAATCTAACCTGACTCTGAGTGGTCAAGATTCAACTTTCTTAAAGCTGAAATAAATAACATATTTTGTTATTGATAAAGAACTCATGTAAAACGTTAAATGCTTATAATAAATAAACGCTATATTTGTTATTACAATTAATTCTCAATATATTAAAAATATGAAAAAGGGAGAAAGGAACCATAATAAACTTACTTCACAACGCAATAAATGTTCTAAATCAATCCATTTCGTTCAAACCATTCACAATATTTTGCATGCAATTTTGCATATAACTAGTGAAAATACTAACAAAATGTGGAAGAAGAAGTGGATGAAAAGGACTAATTGCAGTCCGCTCCACACAGCTCTCCTCTTGCCGCTAGGTTTGGTAAACTTACTATCAAAAATATGCATGTAGATAATAATTTCTATATACATTTTCCATCATATTTGGCAGCCATTGCTACATGTGATTTGCCAAAACTGACAAAATTGAGAGGAAAGAGAAGCTGTAACCTTTTCTACACAGTTTCCCTTTGCCTTTTACCTTCTGCAGAGAACTATAATATCAAGCCATATAGAAAATATTTTCTATATGAATACATCTCTTCCTGTTTAATATCTAAGAAGCAATCATCAGAGGAGGCATGTTGTTGACTGTCTTTCCAATTCCTTCAATTTCTATTCCCATGTAATAAGAATTTTATCTGCTGGTAAGACACTTTCTATTTTCAAAGTTACATGGTCAGCTTTAATCAATATAATAGTAAGTCAAGGAATGAATTACTTACTATCCACAACACTGCGAGATAAGTATTGCCCATATAAGCCTCTCTCCATCTCACATAATTATATTTATCAAATAAAATTAAATTTAAGTTTCTGATAACTACCTAGGGTAGTCATACAACCTGTATCGATCTCACCACTGTTCTAAAGCCTTACTTTAATTTATTAATTAATTGTTAGCTGTTGAACACCAAAGTATATACAATTGAGAGTAGAGTTTTATACTTTACCAAAAGCCTTGCAAACATACTCAAGTGTATGAATAATACACTTGGGTATATCACGAAGTCCCTGAATATTATCGCTCATTTTCTTTGGAAGATAAGAATATCTTGCTAGGATGACAATCTCTATTCTTTTCTTCTGTATCCTAGTTAGTGTATATATTTTAAAGAGAAAGATATTCAAAGAAATAATAGAGTACATACCAGTTGTTTTGAAGAGAGATAAAAATTATATAAATAGCAAACAAGCTCACACACAAGGATGAGACTTTCAGAAGAGACGTTACCAGACTAGCAGTGTCAGTTTTCTAACAAATCCTCAGATAAATTAGCATGATTTATCCAATCAAAGAGCTAACGGCAAAAAAGAAAGAGGATATGACATACTCAGAAACAAATCAGAATATAAAGAAAAGCAAGTAAGTGAAGAATATGTGTGCTGCATAGGATAAACAACCTGAAAAATAATGATAATAAACAATTGCAGGCAATAAGAGAAAGATGGAAAAGAACAGAAAAGAAGTATAAGAAAAAGAGAAACATGAAAGAAACAATATAATAGCAATTAAGATCAAATTTCTAGTTTAATCTTAAGCAGATATGAAAACACAATTGAAGGGAAAACTATACCAAAATAGAGAGAAAAGCACAAAATCTCTCAACAGGACAACAAAATTTGCTGACAGGAGGAATAATTAGACAACCTATGTAGCGGTCACAGCTTGGCTGCTATCTGAATTCATATTAGTATCTTTTCTTAAAAAGTCAATTGTAAGTCAAAATCATAACAGGATCGAAGAAGAAAACAACATACATAATATCAAGATTATTTTCCTTATACGTGATAGGAAATCACTCTTCAAATCACTAAGGCCTTTCAACTGATTGGATGTTTCATTTTTCCAAACAGCTCATCCATCATAAGTTGGACCGGAAGACCCAGTTCAACAGGAAACAGAATTAAAAAAAATACTAAACCTGGGTGGACAATATACCCAAGCTCTTATATCTTTTCCTATCAGTTTTTTAGCATCCAAGTTACTTGTAAAAAAACATGATTCAACAATATTCAAATCAAAATCAACATAAAAACTATACAAGTTGCTTTTCACTTACTTTCTCTTTTTATCCAAATATAATATATTTAGAATAATCGCCTGCATAAGGGCTTCCTCCCCCTCAGAGAGTTCAAGTGATTTTCACCATCGAACCCTGTTCTGAGTAGTCAAGATACCACTCTCTCAGAATGGAAATCAATATCATAATTTGATATAGGCAGGCAAGTTGGGTAAAAGGTTGAATGCTCATAATAAATAAACACTATATTCTTTATTATAATTAGTCCTCAGTAGGTCATACAATTAGAAAAATATAAAAAGAGATTAATATTGACTTACTTCACAACTCCCTGAAGCTTCTCAACAAATTCTTCTATCTCAAACCACCGACAATATTCTGCAGCCCATTTTGGATGTGACTGGTCAAAATGGTGACAAAATGTGGATGAAAAAATGGATAAAGACTGTTTGCAGTCCTCTCCACTTGGCTCTCCTTTAGCCGTTAGGTTTGGTAAGGCAACCATCAAAAATAAGCATGTAGATAACAATTTCTACATGCTTTTTCCATCATATTTTGCAGCCATTGCTGCATGCCTCTTGCCAAAACTCTGACAAAAATCAGAAGGGAAAAAGCTTGCTCTACCTTTCACCATACTGTTTCCCTTTTCCCTTGTACCTTTCAGCAGGTAGTAGTGTACAATCTATCTTCCAAGTTATGTGGTTAGCTTTGATTAATATAATAATAAGTCAAGGGATGAAATACATACTACTATTCCTGCAACTGCCAGAGATGCGTCGCCCACATGAGCTCCTCTCCATCTCATATAATTATTTTTATAAAATAAAATCAGATGCAAGTTTCTGATAACTACCCATAGTAGTCACAGAATCTCTATCCATCTCACAGCTGTGGTAAAGCCTGGTGCTAATTTATTAATTAATTGTCAGCTGTTAAACACCAAAGTATATGTCATTTGAGAACAGAGTCATACGCTTTACCAACAGCCAAGCGAATATTGCCAAATCCTGGTTGCTGGTTTATCCATCCCTTCTTTAAGATGAATATTATTATTTGCTGGCATTAAAGCCAGCATTCTTTTCTTTTTCATATAGTTAGTTTATGTATAAATGGAAATAAAAATATTAATTGAAATAATAAAGAACTTACCAGTTTTTTTTTTTATTAAAACAGAAACAATAAAATAAAATAAAAACCCCCAATGACAGAATCACCAGGGATAGCGGAATCCTGGTGAGAAACGAGGGCTAGAAGTGGAAGTTTGCCAGCAAACTCTATTCTCAATTAGCATTATTATTCCATTAAATATTAGAAGAAAATAGGGAAGAAGAAAAAGCATTGGATTGGAGAATAGTATTACCCCACAACGCCAACTACGCCCCTCACCAGCACCCCCCCTGCCCCTGATTGCAGAAAGGGAGAGAGACCCTTCCACAAATGTACCGGACATTATGTGGTTAGCCTCTCCCCCTTTCATACCTTCACAGACAGATACCTTTCTCCCCCATCCCATGGTAGGCCATGAAAATGGAAGAAAGTAAGGTATTGTTGTGAAGAAAGAAAGGAAAGTATAGTAGTGGAGGAAGGAGGTAAGGTAGTGTTGTAAAGAAAGAAAGGTAAGGATGTGAAGAAGAGGTGGAAAGAGCTGGGAGGAACTCCTTAAGTACATTAAGGTACCGTGGGTTTGTGGGAAATGACTGCTTTCTACTGTGCGGGCAAAAAAGCAGTGATCCCTGCGAGGGTGACTGTGTTCTGTGCTGTGTGCGGTCGGGCTAGACCTCTATTTTCGGGCAAAACCCTATGCTCTATCACAATACAGAAGAGTAAACACGCTGTTGAAATAACCTCTCTGGTACAGAGAAGGAATGGTAAGTCTTTACACTCCTTCAACTCAAACAGTTATCATTTCTTATTATCAACTAGAAGAAAAGACCTAATGGGCGAACATATATGGAGAACATCAGTGACCTCATCTTTTGTGAGAAGAAACCCGTTTCCTCTCTTCAGCCCATAACCCATCGCGAAGGATGCAACCCAATACAAATGAACGATATAGGAAAGAAACACATGTGACGAAGCAATAGTTTGTGGACAATGGAAGACGATGATAACATTTTCAACACGCCAGCCAATCAATACCACAAGTTATACCTTCCAAGGTCCCCTACCCACGACCGCATGCAGAATTACCTCGTACGCACCAGTTCCCGGTCCTTGGACATTCAGCACAACTATATTATCATGTTCACGTAAAAATGGATCCCCCCATTATTTCCTAGTGCACAAGATTCAAGGCGTAACTCAAACTTTTATTTGAAAAGAAAACTAATTGACCAACTACGCCACGGTACACAAACCAATGAGCCACTAGCCACGCTATAGACAATGAATTTCACTAATTAGTTTAAAACTCAACACACTCATCTATCTCCTCCCCTTCTTTTTACCGGCAACAACTTTGAAAGCAGAATTGGTCTCGGGGCTAGCATCCCTGGCGGCTTGTTGAGTATTGGTTTTTCCTTTCGCAACCTCGTTCCATCCACCGGTTCCACCCCCATTAGATGACCCTGCTTCAATGACGATGCCGATTCTGGCAGCCTCCTTACGACGGATGAACTCTGCAGCGAAGCGACGGCCATCCATAGTTGTGGAGCAGTCGTAGATGGTGTCGGCGATGAGGCTTGCGTCCAAGGGAAAGTTTAGCATCTCAGCAAGGAGTTCATTGGCTAGAAAAGTTAGCGCTGCCACACAAAAGTACAAGGGCAGAATTCCTAAATACCTTTGACACCCTCCTTCAATCCAGTAAGAGACGCCATTGCCCACTTGTGGAATTCTCCCTCGGCGCTTGTAGCGGTAGGTTTGACTGTGGCAACAGCCGGGACAACCTTTTTGGCGGTTTGGATCCCAATGGTGCTAGACACAGTTCTCAATGGTTGTACCGGTGCGGTTGGTGTAGAAGGAAGAGGACCGGTGGGACCACTAGCGCCCAACTTGGATTTACCTCCTGGCCCGACGGTAGTCCATGCTCCGCCGGCCATGGGCTGGGAAGTCTTACTAGCGAGATCAGCATACCTCTTTCCACTGGCCAGAGGAGCGGATGGAATCTGTGCTGCCGCCTGAGCTGTGGACGCCGCCTGTGCTGCAGCCTTTGCTTTGCGGGCTTCTTCTTCCTTTTGAATCTGTGAAAGTGTCTTTTTAGCGCCGGCGCTCGGAAGAGAGTTCGCCTTGACCAATGGTTTAGCCCAAGCAGACGCAGATCCGGTGGCCGGAGTAGCGGATGGAGAAGTTGCCCAGGTGGCTGTCGACGGGAGACCTGGGGCCGGTGGAGGAGGTTGGTTAGCCGCTTGTTGTGCCATGAGCTGACGCCTCTGTTCCGCTTCATAAGCCTCCTTGTTGCGTTGTTGCTCCGCCTCGATTTCCTGTATCTCCTTGAGAGTGAGAGAGGGTTGCTTCACTTCATTGTCCTTGTTCGCCCAAGGAGCGATAGAGGCACTCGTGTGAGGGGCTTCATTTGAAGAGCTACGAGCCATAGAACTAGAGCCAATATTGAGGCCGGTAGATTGAGAACCTGTCGGAGGAGGGAAAGGTTGAACAAGGCGAACAGACTCGGAATTTTGCCAGTCGTTGGTAGATGCAATTTGAGTTTGCGTATGGTGAGGGGAAGCCTTTGTCGAAGGCACCGCCTTCGGAATCGAAACCTTTGGCTGCTCAGGAGCTTGTGGCTGGGCCTGTGGTTTAACGGTTTCGGGAGCGATGCCCCAGGCAGTACTCTCCGAGGCTGGAGAAGGAACCTTGTCGTGCAGGGCAGGGAGAGTCCCACCGCGTTCCTGGGTCTGCTGCGAGGATCTTTCATCTTCCCTCTCGATATGGTGGGCCTCGTAAGATTGGACGTGCTGTTGAGCTTGGGCGACAGCCGCTACTGCCTGTTGTTGAGCCTGTTGAAGTTCTTGCTGTTTCTCGACCTGCTGATGCTGTGTTTGGTATGCCTTCTGGACCTGCTGACGTTGCATTTCAAGGATTCTCTGCTGTTCCATCTGTAAGCGATCCGCCTGAACCTGTTGCTGTTGTTGGGCGAATTGACTGTTCTGTTGGAGCTGCTGCCCGAGCATGCCGGGCATGCCATGTCCACCAACTCCGAAAGCATCGGCCCCCCCGGCAGCTGCACCAGCCTGCCTCAACAATACGCCCGGCTCAAATGAGTTCTGCCCACCGATCCCGACCGTTGTTGCGGTAACAGGGGTCCCAAACCCGCCCGGACTTTGTAAATTTCCTTGCAAGCTCCCAAAGCTGGGTTGAGAATGGAGGCTCTGCTGAGAGTGTTGATGGTGTAGACCGTGCTGGTTTTTCGCGAAAACTTGTTGCTGAACCAGATACTCTCGTTGTCTAGCCAAAGTATATTGCTCCTCCTGCTTCCTTCTCTCCAATGCATTTTGTTGGTCGGCAGTGAGAGTCGTTCCAAAACTCGGGAAACTTCCAGCAAACGGAGGCTGAACTGTGCCGGCAGTTTGAGGTGGTTGTTGATTCTCACTCAACCAGGCGCCAACTCCAGGCCAGGTATTAGGCTGGGATGTGGTGGGTTGCACAAGGGCAGAATTTGCTGGAGCTTGAAGCGGGACCAGGAAAGGCTCACGGGTGTTCCCTATCCTGCGCACCAGATTACCCAATTGCTCAAATTCCGGGTCTTCCACCCTCTTAACTGCTAAGTCTTGGGTGAAGAACCCAGCCTTATACCAATCATGCATCTCCAAGCCCGAGAAAGGGCCCTGAACTGTCCCACTAGGATCGCGATAGGTCCACTGTATCTTATCCGGCATAACCATTACGTGTTGCTGTGGCGCGACCGTTCCAGGAGGAGGACGAATTTGTGGGGGCGGTTGAACAGCTGGTGGTTGGATGCCGGCTGAGAGTGGGGCTGGTTGAACTGGTTGATTCTGGTGAAGACTATGGATGCCGGGAAGAGGGTCATCGCGCTCCCTAGGGTATAAAGTATTTTCTCCAGAAGCGGCCGCCCCAAGGTTGCCGATACTGCGTGTGGTATGTAGGCTAAAAATGTCCATGGCAGCCGGCCTCTCTCTCATAGGGCTATCCACGGCACTACCGAACCCACTTCTACCGCTACCGAACGCATTACCGAACCTCAGATCACCGAGGGCGTCATTCGATTCGAACCCGCCTTGTTGTTGTTGTTGCTGTTGCTGAGGCTGTTGCTCTTCCTCAACTTGCGGCTCCTGCTGGAACAGCTGTCCAAGCCGGCTTGCACGGCTTGCCGATCCGAATCCTCCACTTCCAATACTTCCCATGCCACCAATTCCACCGCCAGAAAACGGACCACCCCCGCTGCCAATGGTGTTGGGATTGTTCAAATCGCTAATCATACCACCGCCGAAAAATGAACTCGGAGCGGTATTGTTTCCAAGCCCGGAAGGCCCGGAAGTCCCTCCCCACAAAGTGCCACCGCTCAAGGAACTGAATGATGCAAGACCACTGCCAATGCCACTGCCCAACCCGGCAGTAGAGCTTCGACCGCTTCGGTCACTACCAGGCGCACCCACATCACTCCTTCTAAAGCCTCCAATAATGCCCCCCCCGCTGCTATTTTCCGGCATATCATCGTCGTCTGCCTTTTCAGGGGCAGGGCTCTGATAAGGGTTAGTTTCTGTAGGACTTAATGGTTCATTCTCATGCAGACCACCAATGATCCCGCCAATGCTGCCTTCCCTCGATCGCCCATGGAGCGGAAAGTGACCTTGTTGATTTAATTGTAAATTCTGGAGCTGTTGATGCAAACCGCCAACATTGCTGCCATCGCGCGTTGTACCTATGCCGGAGAAACCGAGGTCGTTACGGACTTTGGTCGGGGTGGAAACAGAATTGGCTTGCCGAGTTTGAGTATTACTCGTCATGTTGAAAGAATTGTCCTTCATACGTTGTTCGAGACCTGGAGTGGGAAGTGGAGAATGTTGTTGTTGCTGCTGCTGTTCTTGCCGCTGGCCATGTTCATGGTCGTCCCCATCTCCGCCAAGACCAAACGGATCAGTGTCCGAGCTCATAGGTCGCTCACGTTCGTGCTCTTCGCGCAATTCATTTCCGTTGGGGGAGCGGGGTCTCTGGGTGTCTTCAACTCGTTCGTCCTCTTCTTCAACTTTGGGTTGCGCCGTTGAACCTTTCTGCCCTGTGTTACCAGCACCACCGCCTGCTTTCAGCTTCTCCGAAGAGGCACTCTGTAAGGAAAACCCGCCCATCGCACCACCAAATACACCATTCCCGAACGTGCCCATCGGGCTATTCAACGCACTACTTGTAATTCCACTTCCTCCAGTGCTCCCACCAGGTCCCCAAGCCGTACTACCCCTCCTAAACAAGCCGGAACTCCTACCGCCACTTCCGGAACCATCTTCATCATCCCCAGCCTGACCAGATGTACCAGAAGTGCTACCCCAACGTCCGAATAAAGTCCTATCCCGACCACCACCTTCTCGAGTTTGGTCTTCGTCTCTCAATTCAGTTCTGCGTCTCGGAAGCTGAGGGGGGGTGGAGTTGAAGGGTGAATTGGGGAGGGCAGCATCAGAAGTTTCACGGCGTCGGTTTGTCGGGCGATTGACACTGGGGGTGGCAGTGCCAGGAGGGGCGGTAATTTTATTTCTGTTCTGTGGGGGCGTATGGTTGGTGCTGTGATGATTCGTTGCTCCTGGGTTATTTTGATTCGGCGGTGCCTTATGAGGAGAATTTACGTTTGAGGCAAACAACTGGTTTGGTGCATGTTAGCAAAAACCACAATCAAGTGCCCACTCAAATGCATGAAGCCCCGGAAAATCGTTCGAAAGAGTCAATAACGTACCTCTCTCTCTTCCTCGTTCATATCCTCCAGACTAACAGGCTTCAATCCTCCCTCCTTATCCCAACAAACTTCCGCACCACAAACTTCATCACCACTCCGACCCCAACCAACACCACCACCACCACCACCACTGCCCGAACTCAAATCCCCGAGCATTAAATCCTTCACCTCCCGTAAAGTGCCATTCTGCTCCTGGGCCTTGAAGATACTCAGCAAGTCCTCCTTAGCATAAGCGGTGCTGACGGCATTTCCAGCACCACCCCTGTTAAAATGATGTGGAGGATGATACACATTGGAAGCGGAAGGGGTTAAAGGAGGTTGAGAGTGCTGTGAGGTAGGGGGATGGGTGAGGGTAGTGGAAAGTGAGGGGCGACGATGGGAGGTGTTGGATGTGCCATTAGCACGGCGAGACCTAGGTGGGGAAGTTAGATCGCTTGAAGACATAATATTTGCTCCAAAGTTAAATTTGATGTGTAACAGCGGGTGTATCGGGGGGGGAAGAAGAGAGTGGAGGAAGATTAAGATGAAAAGGTGAAGACAGTGATTGTGGCGGGAGAGAAGGTATGACGACAGGGAATGCAAAGCCTTTTTGTTTGATTTGGTAAAATGGCACAGCGCCTCAGAAGGCTGAAGATTTCACCGGATGACGACGTAGAAAGGCAAGGATCTGAAGAAAGTTGGGAAGGAAATGGGAAAAAAAGGGAAAAAGGAAAAAAAAGAGCATATACACCAACAGGGAAAGCGGATGTGATAAGTTTTCGTGGGGATGTGTGGTAAAGGGAAGGCCTTAATTTCCCCCCTGCGCGCACACACGCAGGGAGAGGGGGGGGGGGACGCGAGGGGCAGTGGGTACGTAGCATTGAAACAGCCCGCCACAACAACAAAGGGGAGGGAAATATGTGAATAGCAGGTACGAGAGGGATGGAGAAAAGGAATACTATAGACGTAAAAGGCGAAAAAAATATCAAGAATAAAAGTGGATGGAAAATAAAGACGATGTCTCACCAATCGCCTGATCCACCACCTCCACTGCCTCCTCCCGAGGTGGAAGAATTACCAGAATTATTGGTAGTGTTGATTCCACCGTCTTTTCCACCGCCGGCAGTTGTAGGGAAGGAAGATGCGAAATGAGATGATGTAGACATGGTTTGCTCTTTTCTATATTGAAAGATTGGCGATTTAAAAAGTCTGTCGAGTCTCTCTAGAGAATCAGAGGGACGAAAAAAAGTGTGTGTACGTGTGTTTGGGTGTGTGTTTGATAACTAGATGTTGGAAGGATGAGCGAGTTTAGTGGACAGAATAAGATTGTAGGGACGCGATGGGAGGGATGAAGGGACGGATGTAGTGAGTGACAGTAGTGATGACTGTTGAAGGAGGGTGCCGTACCGTAGTTTGTTTTTCTCTCTCTCTCTCTCTCTCTTCACTTTTCAGCGGCGGGATGGGATGGGATCGGATTGGATTGGATTGGATAGCGAAACCTTTGTGTTTGGCTAAAAGAAGAATTGAGTGTGAGTGCGATGAGAGAAGGGATTAGATAAAGTATCGGGAAAAGGAGGGGGGAATTTGCTGGACACTGGCAGGTCAATCTGGTCTGGTTTGAGAGATAATTTGGGGGTTCGAGAAGGAAAAAAAAAAAGTGCAAGGGTGAACAAGTTAGAAACTCAAGACCTTCTTCTTTGTGCAGTTGAGTTTGAAGAAGAAGAAAAAGAAAAGAAAAAGAGTTGTAAATAGTGTTAAATTGGGGGACAAATTTCCAAGTTTAGTTACATTTATCTTGTTTAAAATAATCTCGTGACCAATCTCAGTATTATTAACCTTCATTTCATCTCGCTCCCCGCAGAAGCCGCTGAAGTCATTCGAAGCAGCACAAATTTATTTTAAGCTTCCATCAGTCATTGGATGGAGGAGAGTGTTCACGAGTTCTCCATGCTTCCTGTCTATCCCCGCTGGAAAGGCCAAAGAGCCATGCCTGCATACCGGCATTCCCTCGCCAGAGGAGGTAGGTATCACAGGTTGGCACAGGATACCGGTGTGCTCAATAGTACCCTATGTCTACGAGTACTTGTACCTCTAAACCTCGCGAACCACGCACTGTAGTCCTCAACACTCGAGCCGCAATAGGCTCTTCGCAGGTGAATATATATATTTGGCCGAGTATCATACAATACCGGTACTCGTAGAGTGACCTCTCCTTCAATGTGCCGTAAAAAGCACTCTTACCCCTAACCCCTAAAGAGGAGGAGGAAGATCACAGGAGAAGAAACGCTAATCCACCCACCCACCCATCCATCCATCAGCCTCCGATCGACAACAACGACATGTCACATCACAGTCAACTGCTCTCCCCCCGAATCCGTCACTCACCAACGCACACGTGAAGACGCGAACGCGGCCTTCCCGCCCTTTTGTTGTCTCAAATCAGCCAGAGAGGCTGGTGCTTTCCCGTTTGAGGCGCAGTGGTTGTCCGCCGTGCGCCTGCGTGAACCTTATCCGCAACCTCAGCAGCGGGGGAAATATTTCGATAGCTTATTCAGCTGTTGTATGGCTTATCAATGCTAACTCTTACCTTAGGGGTCAATGCTTGTGGGGCACTGCACACGGCGGGGTTGGATGGTACTTGGTCTGTTTTGTTTAAAAAGAAAAAAACTGAAAGAAAAAGAAAAAACCGCCCCCCCAGGTATTCTCTACCTGTACTCGCGCGGCCGAATTGAAGCTGGACACTTTGTATGGTGGTGCCACCTTAAGTGTCCAGCTTCAATTCGGTCGCACGAGTAGAGAAACATCCCTCTAAGCAAAGGGTTAACTGGTTGAGCATGTCACTGGGGGGGGGACCTACCCGTAGAGGCTGACTTGATGCGACAGGCCTTTTCCACCAGGAGCAAATTTCTGCTCTGCTTGGTGGGTCAGTACTGCCTTGGCCCGCCCTCATGGCCAACCGCCACACCTCGTCAGGAGACCAATCCAATGCCGGAGCCCATTGACCAAAGCAAGAAGATCATTAACTATCACTCGGTAATCCTCTTTTACTTCGAGAATCTATTCAGCAAGCCAAAGTATCATACTCGTACTAGTATGTCAGGAGACGAGCGAGCGGGTACGAGGAAAGTCAACCTTCCGTGATTGCCTTCTCTGGAGCAAGTCTTATCACCCTAATTCAATATGTTGCTCTTCGGATCAGTTCCAAACAAACAAGCTTTCGCTCAGCTGCCCCGGGTGCCGCCGGACACGCACCGGTAGACGGGTGTTATTACAGATACATTACGACAAGTTACCTTGACAGGTTTTGTGATGTGGCCGCTTGCTCTCTAGACTATCCTTCATTTTATTACATAGCTACCCTTTTTGGTCCGCGGCGGTCATTAGGGAATAACTCTCACTGGATACGGGGAACGGGCACTTCCTTCCCTCCTCTATCCGGGAACACCCCTTTTGCACCGCTACGGGTTCTTTCAGAAGGGGTTGGATCCGGATACCTTTCTCAGAGCCGCCGCCGCAGCTGACATCGGATGATAATTAACTTCACCTTCCTCCAGATCTTCCCGTATCCAGCGCTTCTAAAAAGAGAAAAATTATACTCGATGCTAACCTGTGCGAGTACGAGTACATAGCACAGCCAAACCTACCTACCTACCTACCTACCGCGAACGTTTCCCATCACTCTTTCCCATTCAAACCCATACCCCAGCACAAGAAACACACGAAAGTGGACCGTTCTCTCACTGACATAGGACCATTCTAAAAAGAACTTTTCTCCTCCCCCCCTCCCATCATGGCGCTCCACCGGACCCACGCATGTTCACCGAAAAGCACCCAGCGCATCCAACCCGTCCACCTTAGAGCTACGATACGCATCTCATCTACACACTCGCGCGGCCGAATTGAATTGACGCCGGGCACTTACAGCAAGTTGGCAAACGCCCATGCAAAGTGGCCAGCCTCAATTCGGCCGCTGCGCTAGTACCGTGCACAGTAGCACCACCCAATTTACCAAATAATTTTTACGCCCCCCTGCAGGCCTCGCACACGACGCAAGGCAAACAAATTGCTACTGTTACTACTGTACGCCCAACTCCTGGCACACACACAAACACTTATCCACATGTACTTGCCCGCTCCCATCCACCTACTATTAAAACACTCAGAAAGAAGAAACTTGTTGCTAGAATAAGTGTGGAAAACTTGACCTTCTCTTGTGCCGTATATATGTCCAGAAGATAAGAATCAACCAACCAACCAACCAACAAATACCCCAAGTACCCCCCTCCCTCCACAATCGCCAGGTCCCCCCAAATGCCAACAACACAATCCCAATCCGCCACAACCACAATCCTCCTCCTCTCCACCTTCCTGGCCATCGCCGTCATCGCGGGAATCCTGATAGCCTGGTACCGCGGCTTCTTCTTCCGCTTCTGCTTCCGCTCTCGCCGTGGGCAGCAGCGGGCAAGGCGGGTGGCGGCTGCCCCGGGGTGGAGGCTTCGAGGTGGGGGTCGGAGGCCCTCGAGGGAGCGTGACTATCATCATGGGCGGGGTGCGGGGAGGGGGAGGGGGAGGGCGGTTGGGCATGGGTATAGGTATGGTAATGGGAGGCTTACGGGGATTGGGAGACCCGGGAGAGCCTATTTTCCTGGTGGTAGAGGGCTGTCGAGGGGGGATTATTGAGTAAGTGGAGGCCGTTTGCTAGTTCGGGTATCATAGGAGGATCGGGGGGGAGCCGGCGGTGCGTACGAGGTAATTCTGAATGCGGTCGTGTGTAGGGTTATTGGATGAGTGTCATTGGATATCACTTGTGTTATTTATTGGCTGGCGTGTTGAAAATGTTGTTATTGTCTTCCATTGTCCACAAACTATTGCTTCGTCACATGTGTTTCTTTCCTATTTTATTCATTTATATGGAGTTGCATCCTTCACGATGTTGAGATAGTTTTGGTTGGGTCTTGACTATTCGGCGGCCATTTTCTTACGAGCTACACATCTTTATACTCTTCAAGTTTGGAGGCGCAATTCCATGCGGGCCGCATAATGAGTTATAGACCGAAGAAGGGAAACGGGTTTCTTCTCAACAAAGATGAGGTCACTGATGTTCTCCATATATGTTCGGCCACTAGGCATTTTCTTCTAGTTGGTCACAAGAAATAATAATTAAATGAGTTGAAGTAGTGCAAACACCTACCATTCCCCCTCCATGCCCCAGAGCTTATTTCAACATAGCATGTTATTCTTGAGTATTGCTGTAGAACCTAGGGTTTCGCCTGGAAATAGAGGTCTAGCCCGACCGCACAGAGTACACAACGCAGTCACCCTTGCAGGGATCACTACTTTTTTGCCCGCACAGTGGAAAGCAGTCATTTCCCACAATCCCACCACAGACGGGTGTATTAAAGAAGTTTCTTCTACACCTTTCCTTCCCTTCTCCTCATCCACATCTTCTATCCTTCTATCACAACCATATCATCCATCTTTCTCCACAACCATGCCTTCCGTTCTTCCTCCCAGCTGACCTTTCTTTCCTTCTCTTCAACAATACTATTCTTTCTTCCATTTACATGGCCAGCCATGGAATTGGAGAAGAAGGTATCCCATGACGGAGGATAATGGAATGGAATAGAGAGAGGCTAACCGCATATGTCTGGTACATATGCGGAAGGGTCTCTCTCTCTTTCTACCATCCAGGGCCTGGTAAGAGGCGTAGTTGGCGTTGTGAGGTAATATTATCCCTGAATCCAATAATTTTTACGTTTTATTTTTCTTATTATTTTTTTAATATTTAATGGTAAAATGATGCTAATTGACAATAGAGTTTGCTGGCAAACTCTCACTTCTAGCCCTCGTCTCTTACCAGGATTCACCCATTGGCACTGTTGTGTGGTTTGGGCTTATCTTTATTTATTTTTATATCTTCTCTTATAAAAACAGGTATGCACTTTATTATTTTATCAATATTATACACAAACTGACTAGAATACAAGAGAAATGAATGCATTATATTCCATCACCTCGTTTTATGATTGCACACACATTTTCTTTATTATTGCCCACTACCTTTAATGCAAGTAATAATTCTTCATCATCTTAAAAAGATGATGAATGAAACATTTAGAGACTCACACTTATGCAGAAATGGGAGCTCGTCTGGAAGTTGGAGCTCATGCAGAGGTGAGAGCTTATTGAGCCTACCTCTATGACAGTACACAGAGGCTGTTGGTAAAGCGTAAGGCTCTACCCTCAAAATACTTATACTTTGGTATTTGACAGCTAACAATTAATGAATGGTTTAGCACAAAGCTTTACCAAAGCAGGAATATTACCAAGGATACTGTTTCTGGGATATGTGAAGATCAGAAAATTAAATCTGATTTTATTTGATAAAATGAATTATCAATACTTCAGATTGGAGGTATTAGGAAGGAGTTGATAAAAATACCTTCCATAATAATAGCCTTATGGGGGCCAGATGGAAGGGGAAGGAAGCATGTGGAAAATATTGTCTACATGCTTTTTTATGATTGTATCCCATTAGGGGTGAGGTGGAAGGGGAAAACAGGAGCCAAGATCGATAACCAGCTTTCTTCTTTCTGAATTTGTCAGATTTATGGCACATCTGCAACCTTATTAGGAGCAAAATATAGTGGAAAAGGCATGTAGAAGTTATGATCTACATGCTTATTTTTGATTGTTGTCACATGAACCAAAGCGCCAAAGGATAATGTCTTGAAATTGACTACAACCAGTATTTCTTTTACATATTTAGTCTGTATTTTGACAATAGGTATCCAGAATAGGCTGCAAAACATTATATGTGGTCTGAGAGAGTTTATTTTATTGGAGAAAGGGGTAGTATTATGAAGTAAGTTTTTATAAATCCCTTTTCACATTTTGCTAATTGTATGACTTTTTGAGAACTAATTATAATACAAAATATAGTGTTTATTTATTAAAATCATTAACAACCTCCCTATCTCTTTCAAAAAATATCAAAATTCATGATTGTTTTCCATTTCAATATGGTAGTATGTTTCCCACTGAGAGTAGGAGATGATTGATAAATATCAATTGAACTTTGTCAGGATGATGCTCTCATATATTTGATTATTCTAAATATATTATATTTGGAGACAGATATTTTGTCTGATATAAGAAACTTATTCTTCAAATTATATATGTTTTTTTGTTTCTTCCATCAGAATATTATTGTATCTTCGTTTTATATTTTGAGAAGAGATACTAATACAAATTCAGATATCATTCAGTCTATTACCACTGCTGAAACTGTCTAATTGTTCCTTTCTGTTATCAAGATCCTATCTCCTGTTTAATCTCCCCGTCATTTTATAATATTCTTGTTTGTTGTTTTTCTCTTCAATCATGTTTTAATATTTGTTTAATACTAAATAAGTAATTCCTTCATGATTGCTTATATATTATTTCTTATATATTTCTTTTTTTCTTTTAACGATTTACTTTGCTTATCTTCTTTTTCTCATTATCTGCAATTATTTACTCATATAATTTGAATTGTGTAATCTTTTCTTTTACTTCTTATATTCTTTTATTCTTCTATTTTCCTCCGTCTAATATTATTCAATTATAAGAGTATTGTTTCTACTGAAATATTTTGTCTCTCTGTCTCTATTTTTTCTGTTTATTATTTTTTATAACTTCTTGTTATCTACTGGTTTTTACCGTGCTTATTATGGGGTGGCTAACTCAGAGGAATATTCAGTTAACTAGACTGTTGTATCAGAGAATTGTCAGGAAGGCTTGGTAAGGTAAAGTAATTGAGAGAGTTAAAGGAGATATCAAATTTAGAAGATTTAGCTTAATATATTGTTAAGATCGCTTCTCAGTTGCTTGATGATGCTTCAACCACCGGGGAGAGCCCTTCTATTTACACTAATGTCTATACTACTTTCCTTTCCTAAGGAATCATGTATCTTTCTAATTTTTATCTTTGTTCAGGGAAGTGCAAATACTGTTTAATTCAGGGAATTGCCTAGCTCAAACTCAGAGAATTATCCGACTCCTATTTGATTTGAGGATGTCCCTACTCCACCAGTAGGTACTTTTTGATCTCTTTGTTCTTATGAACTAAAGTTCGCATATGCAGTCTGATAGTAAACATACCAATAGTTCTTATAGAATACAGAGTGATCAGTTCTGATGGCTAACTTTCAAACACAATATGGATGTAGATATGAATATTCGCCAAATATAAGTAAAGTTCTTCTTATCATTCTAATTAGTAATTACTTCAAGGAAGATAAACCTCTTTTTGTATTCTGACAGGTCACTATAGATGCCTCTGGGTACTCCTACTTCTGGAGAGCTCTGAGGTTCGGACACATATTCATCTTCCTGATGATATATTTCTCATACTAATACAGGTGGGCTATTTATGTGTGCGTCACAGTTGTAGAACAAAAAGATTGATCTGATGCACATTTTGCATCAAAACTAGCCAGCTTTACCACTCTCTCCTATCTCATACTTTTTATGAGAATCTACAACAATTTGCTTATGTATTAGAAAATCTATAGATAATATTCTGAATATGACAAAACTCTTAAATATTGCCAAGGTATGGAGAAAAGATTGTTTAAGTATCAGAAATTGATAGTCATGTGCCATTTTGCATAGAACTCTATAAAAAGATTTAGGAAACATTCCAACATGCTGATGCAATCATAGAAAATGAAACTGACAGTTGCTTTTATTCCTTAGACTTTTACTTTTAGAAAATTTAATAGATTGTGTTTTTCTAGCTAGACACAGGATTTAAAATAGTTTCCTTCAAAGAGTGTTGAGAATTCAAAGTTTGAAAAAGTTAAATTTGGTCTAAAAACAGGTATTGAAAGAATTATTTTGTTCCTGTATTATTATTTATTTATTCTCTTATTTCATGCTAAATATAATTTTTTTCTCTATTATTCTTGTACTTTGATATTTAATCAGACAATATTTCTAATTAACTATAATTTACTGGCAATATATTACAGGATAGTTAACTCGAAAGGGTGTTTGGGCTAACTAGGCAGAAGTATTCAAGAGTATAGAGAGTTGTCAGGAAGGTTTAGTAAATTAATTAAATTTGTGAAATTGAAGAAGTCTCCAATTTAGATGATTTTATAACTTGTTATATTGTTAAGGTCTCTTCTCCGGTGCTTGATAATTCTTCAATCACTAGGGGGAAACTCTTCTATTTATATAAAAGTCTATGCTGTTTTACTTTTCTAAAAAATCATTTATTTTCCCATCTTTTATCTTTAATAAGGGAAGTGTCAACACTGTTTTACCCTGAGAATTGCCCTGCTTGAAGTCACAGAATCTCCTGACTTCTATTTTATCTGAGGGTGCTCCTGCTCCACTAGTAGGTAGTCTTTGATGTCTTTATTGTTATAAACAAAAGTTCCCATAGGCAGCCTGAGAGCAAAAATACCAATTGTTCTCATGGAATACAGAGTGATCAGTTCTAATAGCCATCTTTCAGTTGCAATATGCATATAGATAGACATATGGACCAGATATAGAGCAGAGTTCTTTCTTATTATTCGAATCAGTGCAATACTTCAAGGAATGTGAACATTTTCTGGTATCCTAAGTAGTCATCCTAGATACTATCAGGTGCTCCTACCTCTGGAGAGCTTTGGGGTTCGGACATACATTTACTCTCTTGGAGATGCATGTCTCATACTAACATATATGAGTTATTCTCTTATATATAACATTTCACCTCTCACTACTCTAGCCCACCTACCTATCCATCCTGGAGCTTCAGAAACGCAACTAGTGCAGTCCATTCATTCTTGGCATGAGCTTCTTGGTAAATAGTTATATACTAGTATTCCTATGGGCCAGTTTTGAGAACACATGGTAGACTTTGCCTACACAATATTTAATGTCTTTCAGGACAAGCTTACAGGCTTTCACCCCTACTTCCAAGATTTTTCAGAATTTGAATCTTCCAGATCATATATCTAATAGGGCCTGAGTTCCAAAAGGATTTTTCCCTTGTAGTTATTCACCTTTTTCGCATACTCCATAAACTCCTCTGCAGGTGAAAATATTAGTAATATTATCATAGATTAGAATTGTCATGGTTTACCTATAGCCCCACAGCAGTTGAAGTTGATGCAAAACTTCATTTGTGCAATATTCACTTCCCTAACTAGTTTCTATATACAAATTAGCAAAGGGAGAAGAAGCAATGTATGAGAACCAAACCTGAAGTCAGCTGATTTCAGCTGATTTTTCGAGAATCTGTTTGGTTTTTTCTTCATACCATTTGTACCACTTGGCTTCCAGCTCCTGTATCCTGCAATAAAACTTGGCTTCAAGTTTGTCTTCAAGATTCTCAAAGTGTTGATACATTTTACCTCTCGCACTTGCAAGAGATGCTTCGATGAGACATCTAGTTGCATAGGATTACAAACTCTACCTACCAGCAGCTGAAGGGATGTAGGATTCTGATTAGGAGTAGGGTTGACTATGCGAGTCTGGATATCCTGTCAATTAGTATAATGCCCAACAGCGATATTTGAATTGTCTATTGAGTAATGAGTAAGAAGCAGAAATGGTGAAAGAATTTGAAGATTGTTAATCCAAGTAAAATCAAAATATCATATATGGCATTCTGGGTATTGAGGGCCAGGAATTTAGCACACTTCCTTTATAGAATAAAGAAAGAAAACCAAGTAATTAGCAAACCCAGCTGATAGACTCTGGCAGTGTAAACTCATGGCATGTACTATTGAGGTTCAGGGGTTATATTGCAGGTATATCAGAGAAGAATACTACAATACTGACTAAACCATCAGCAAAAAATTACCCTGCGTCAGATACGGCGCCGTTGCGTCCTGACGCACGCGACGTTGAATCTGCGTCCCCTGCGTCCTGTGCGCCCTGAATTGCGTCCTCTGCGTCCCCTGCGCCCTGTG
>Ga0307509_10001228_pt1 | contig 43451 bp, 41 predicted proteins | sample 10_EM_MG_FD_202245 | JGI IMG/M metagenome (GOLD analysis project Ga0307509, IMG submission 202245) | Populus trichocarpa ectomycorrhiza microbial communities from riparian zone in the Pacific Northwest, United States - 10_EM | ecosystem: Host-associated > Plants > Roots > Unclassified | place...
GGGACGCGGGCATGAGGGAATAGTAAGAATGCTATTGGGGCGAGAGGGTGTCAATCCCAACACTGCAGACACCAAATATGGTCGAACACCACTTTGGCTGGCTGCCGGGCGCGGGCATGAGGGAATAATAAAATTGCTATTAGAACGAGAGGGTATCAATCCCAACACTCCGGACACCCTATATAGTCAAACACCACTCTGCTGGGCTGCAGAATGCGGACATGAGGGAGTGGTCAGAATTCTATTGGAGCGAGCAGATATCAATCCCAATACTGCAGACACCAAATATGGTCGAACGCCACTCTGTTGGGCTGCGGAGGGCGGGCATGAGGGAATAGTAAAATTACTATTAAAACTGGATGATATCGACCCCAACACTCCAGATGGATATGGTCAAACACCACTCTTGTGGGCTGCAAAGCACGGCCACGAGGGAATTGTAAGAATACTATTCGAACGAGAGGATGTCAATCCTAACGCTGCAGACACCGAATATGGTCGAACACTGCTCTGGTCGGCTGCGAAGCGCGGGCATGAGGCAATTGTAAGAATGCTATTGGAGCGAAAGGGTGTCAATCCCAACACTGCAGACACCAAATATGGTCGAACACCACTTCGGCTGGCTGCCGGGCGCGGGCATGAGGGCACAGTAAAATTGTTATTGGAACGAGATGATCTCAATCCCAACACTGCAGATACCAATTATGGTCGAACACCACTCTGTTGCGCTGCAGAATGCGAACATGAGGGAGTAGTCAGAATTCTATTGGAGCGAGCGGATATCAATCCCAATACTGCAGACACCGAATATGGTCGAACACCACTCTGGTGGGCTGCGGAGCGCGGGCATGAGGGGATAGTAAGAATGCTATTGGAACGAGATGGTGTCAATCCCAACACTGCAGACACCAAACACGGCCGAACACCGCTCTGTTTGGCTGCTGACCGCGGGCATGAGGGAATAGTAAGAATGTTATTAGAACGAGATAGTATCAATCCCAACACTGCAGACACCGAATATGGTCGAACACCACTCCTGTGTGCTGCGGAGCGCGGGCATGAAGGAATCGTAAAATTCCTATTGCAACAAGAGGATACCAATCCCAACACTCCAGATACCCGATATGGTCAAACACCGCTCTTGTGTGCTGCCCAGCACGGGTGTGAAGGAATAGTAAGGCTGCTATTGGAACGAGAGGACCTCCATCCCGACATACTCGGCCCCAGCGGCGAAACAGCTCTTGCCTTAGCTGCGTCTCGCGAACATGCAGCTATTGTGCAACTACTTTGCCAACCTTGGCCCTCCCGTCCCATCTCAATCGATACCGCAAAGGCCGCAAACATAGGGCGGAACACCCCACCTCAGGGAAGCCTCCTCAACAACAGTAAGAAAAGAACAATGTATCTCAGCGATAGTGAGAAACAGCGAAAGAAACACAGGGGAGCCCTCATCTAAGCCGTCGGACCTGTTTTAGAGTCCCTTCCACCCTTTCCCGGAGGCCTACCTTTCACCATCGAAGCCCCTTACCTAATACTTCACACCTCATTGCAATACCGATCCTTCTGCATCACTATTGTCATTTCATAGCTGCTCGTTACATTATAATATGGAGTGTGCGCAGGGAAAGACGCCCCAAACACAAGGTCATGTACAGTACCACCGTGAATAGAAAAAAATCTGCCTCTGGAATCCCGTCGCCTATATTTACAATCCCTCCTCTTCGCCTCTCCTTGCTCTTTCGCGTCTTTATTTCTTTTCTAGCTCTCTTATATACCTAGTTCAACACTGTTTATCTTCTTTCATCATTAGACAACTCATTTTCTTCATTTTTCTTCTCTAGATGACTTTTTTTCTAGGGCCCTATATCACGGTAATGCATTATACCTTCCCCTGTGCCTCTTACCAATCTGTCTTCATAATGTATGATATTTATATACCTTTGTTGCTGTGGGGTCGTATTTGTTGCGGGGGATAAATGGCGTAACGGTCGAACGGTCGAACTAGACTAGGGCTCAACTTAAGGGTCGGGTAAAACTGAAGCTTCATTCGCTCGTCATCATAAAACAAAACTAACCAAACATAAGTCTATATAAGAATAATAAAACCATCTCAGTCATTCTATCGTCTGCCGTACCTATCGATCTCACCTTCAGGCATAATCCCATTTGCCTTCATACCTCAGTAATAACAATAAAGGAAAGACCTGACCATAAACACTTCCGTCAATCCTTCCGTCAATCCTTCCGTCAATCCTTCCGTCTTGAACAAATGAAACCACTAAAATTATTATCCCATCTTGTCCCTCATCTATCCACTTTCTTTATCCCCGACAACTATCCGCTTCCATTAACTCTAACAGTATTTAGTACGCTAATGTCTAGTATTCTCATGAGTGCTCACTACTGGCTCGTAATCGGTGCGCTGTACTCTATAAGTGATTACCCACCCCCCTGCGGGTACTAGTACATGATGCTTTTATCCTAGTGAAGAAGGAACTAAGTAAACATAACAAACTTCATCGATTCCTTGATAGTCTAGTATAGCACACGGTTGGGTAGCTGGCGGCATGAGTGAGAAGCCGAAAGCGATACCTCCTGAGTATGAGAGTACAAGTATTCGTGGTGACTAGCCGGAGGATTAATTACCTTGGAGGAGTAGAAACCACACCGGAATTCCCTCTCAAAAAAATTACTACTCGACCATCATGATGTACTGATACATATACCTAACTTACTCCCCACCCCCGCGATCCAGGCAATCATCATGAACCACAGATTTCCTTATCAGTGCATGGCCGAAAACGACCAGACCTCTTACAGATCGCGGACTACCGGTCTGGTAGGACTACCTGCAGCGATCTCCTTCCCGAGGGAGTATATCCTAACCAACGCGCATGAGTTGATTCTCTCAGAGTATAAAACCGCGAGAATCTGTTTCTCGCATTTTGACAGTTCGGGGGTGGTGGGGGTATCTGGTATGATATCAGTATACCAGGGCGAGTGATACTGGGTGATGGGACCAGGCTCGAGCAAAGGCTAAACAGACTAGCGAAATCCTGTAAAAAAACGAAAAGCTCCTCCCCGGCAATTATACTTCTGAAAAAGGCGCATTGAATGATACTCCACCAACCTCCCAGCGGATACGTCCTATCGCTTACATTTAAATCCAAGCCCATCCATTACGGAGAAGATATTTTATTCGAAACTAAGATTTTGTACTAACTATGCTAACCCATTTAGTCCAGTAATACTTTACCATACCTACCTCAGTATGGTAAAAGTAATACAGAAACCAAACCAAGCGGTCAGAGTAGAAATGTACATCTATAATTCCAAAAAGGGGAAGGGAAAAACAAAAAAAGAAAAGAGCACAAAAAATTTTCCCCCCAAAAAAAAACACCTTATTCAACTTTCCTTGTTCCAAAAGCTGAAAACAAAATTAAAAATTAAAAAAATATATCCTCCCATTCCTCTATCCATCACAAAAACTCACTCAACCCTCAGGCTGAACGCCCCTCTTAATGCCTTTCAAAACTCTTTCAAGCACCCGGACATCCACAAAGCCTTCGCACCTTGCACAGCAGGGAACCAACCTGCCACCCCTAACGCCAACAGCACACCACTCCATGGCAGCGCCGAGAGACTGGGGTTTTTGAATGAAAAGTTTTTCCCCGCACCCGAATGTGCGATCGTTTTTTCGCTCTTGGTTGCTTGGCGTTTTAGTTTCGTTTCACCGCTCATCACTCGCTATGTTTCGTGGCCGTCATCTAGCTGTCGTAATCGATCCACGTTTATTACTTCTCACTGCTTGCGCAGGTTACCCTTGAGAAAGGCAGGGAGGTGGCTGGCCCAACGCAGCGTGTACACGTTTAGGTCTGCCATGTTGGCGTCTCACAGGTAATTGATTTATGCCCTGGGCTCCCGCGCAACGGCAAATAAATTTTAAGGTACAGGAGGGGAGAGGGGGTATTCTGACTGGATACTGGCAACATATGCCCCCACGGCCACTTCCTGGATCCTCTCGGTGGAGACGTCTTCTTAGAGGCCGATCGATATCAATGAGGTTGAGTTCGTCAACCTTTCTGGTAATAAACGTGGATCGACCAGATAGCTACAATGAAACAGCGAGTGACGAGCGGTGAAACCAACAAATCGCCAAGCAACTCAACGAAGACGATCGCACACTCAAATGCGGGGGAAATCTTTTCACTAACAACCACGGACTCACACTCAATCTAACCAACTAATCGGCGAAAATAGGAGTATATATCAACAATAACACCCCATCCCCTTATGAGCCGGCAGGCGCGCCCATGCTATCGTACTCCATATGAGTCTCCCCTTCCTCCATCATCATGACTCCCGGGCTAACAAAAGGAAAACAAACACCACCGCTCACAACATCCGCCATATGTTCCCTTCGGGTGTAAAACCCTTTTACATCCTTTCCGACATGTCTTACAGCCTTTCCGCTTCCCTTCCGATGGCAGCATTCCTGCACAAGGAATGCTTTCCCGAATGTTCAAACGAAACGCCCGAAGCTGGAGGCATATACCCGAATTCTCAGTGCATTTCTGAAGCCACAAACAAGCGCGCTTCCGGAAGCTATCCGAATGACGGAGGAAGTATCGTGAGAGTATGGCGAGCAGCATCATTTTCAGCATCTGGTATTGTCTGGAAGGTTGCTATAGCGGCAATGATCATGCCAATGGGGGGAGAGCTGTAGTGTTCTCCCTGCGGGGAGGGAGCACTTTGAGGGCTCTCGCGTAAAAGTGGAGAGATTTGTAGATTTATTTCGTGGTTCCCGGACTTGGGCATGCAGGGGCGGGCACCATGCCCAATTCGAAACCTCGTGAATGCTGCTCCAAAAGCACGGTATTGAGCTCAGCAGTTGGGTCCTTGCCCAGCAGTAGTATTATCTGAGCAATCTCTTCTAGATAAATGGTCTTCAATAGCACGAACCGAGTCATACATATGTCCTCCCCTAAGATTGTTATGCCCAGTGGCAGGTGAATATTTATCAATGACTTTATAGCAGAGAAGAACCATAGCTTCGTTAAAAGTCTCGCCGGGAGAGTGGAGTGTGCTGTTAGTCTGATATTCCCGTAAAGGATTATGGTGTGACAGACCGCGGAGTAGCCTTCATAAGGGCCTGGAGTTTTGATCCGGATATGTGAAGGCTTCATTTAGAGGGAGGAACCGGGGGGGTACCAAAGACCCAGAGTGTCTCTGCCATGTTTTCCATTGGCAGTTGGACCCCTAACGATATTGGCTGTAATTCAAGGAGTGAAGATGGGCGGTGAGAAAGACAGAAGGAATGGGTGTGTATATGGATGAGGCAATACGGGTTTTTATAACTAGCTTTGAAGGGAGCTTTGTCCTTCTTTCCTAGCCATGATCCACCGGCTCCCATGCGGTTGGGGGTGGATCAGGAGGTTGTCAGGGAGCTCATAGCGGAGACCAGCCTCTGTATGGGTGAAGCTGGTTGCCATACCGGCATGTTTCCGGCCGTCTGCTCGAGTAAGCACAACACACCGGTATTCTCCGTTGACAAAATGAATCGCGCATCAACGAACATGAAAAACTCTGGCCGTGACAACAGTGCTCCCCCACCAGCTCCAATATCATGAAAACCAAAAATAAATTAAATTAAATTAAATTTATAAATTCACATGAGTAATCATAGTAGAAACTAATATTTAATCTAGAGAAATTTCTTTAGGCGGTGTTGAAAGTGAGAGTGATGGGGAGTGTTGTGTTGGTTGCGAAAGTTGCTGTGCAACGGACGACGCCTTAGCATAAAATTCACTTCTAAAAGGTCCAGCCACTCGCCAATTCATATAAAGTATCCGGATATAGAGGAAGTCTCTCAGGACGAATCCAGATGCCTATACCGAATCTCGGCATTTCCCTTATCGCAAAGGAGGCTCCTAGTGGCCATAAACTGTGTATAAACCATCGGATACCAAATAATAAACCCCCCTTGGCGCCAAGCGGTTTTCTCCATAATTATCCGGATAATTTATGAAATTTGCGAGTAACTTAAGCCCAATTCCTACCTACCGTACTCCTGTCCTAATTATTTTATTTAATGCTGATCCGAATATAGCTAGTGCTCCTGCACGTGAAGTTTTATGCTAAGGTATCTCCCCCGTTGAATCCATCAATCAGGCTGTTGTATCTAGACGGCGGAACTATTGGTACAGTACCGGAATTATACCCTCAACGGCTGCAAGTCATCCCCTCGACATCCATAGACTAAAGAGCGACTGGGCTTGCACCACATTGCCGACTCGAGTTAATTCCCTCATGGAATGAATGAATGAATGGGTATCGTATCGATCATATGGATGGTCTGGACTTGATAACAATTCTGATATTATTAACTTGAATACAAGAGTACCACTACCCTCTACATCTACACACTAGTTATAATACACACATACAACTTCTGGCCCCGACTTGTCTCATTTAATGTGCATTTTGTACAAAGGGAGTGTGCAGGGCATTCCGAATACCGGTAAGTCATCTTTCAAGTCTTCACAAAAGAACTTCTCGTCTATCATCCGCACCACCATCCCCCGTTCGAGTATGGTGTATGTATGTACAGTACCGGCACACATACCGGTACTCGATCATGACACATTCGAAATCTAATCCCACGCGCGCCAAATTACCGGTATCGCATCGCGATAATCGGACAGGGAGGATGAATACCTATTGTGGCTCACTTGACGCGCTCGCAGCTCCTTTTATTTCTCCCCTTCCCATCACCTTCTCAAGGGAACCATTTTCTGTCCGCTTTTTGTTTTTTTTAAAAAAAAGACCAGCATATAAAAAACTAAAACCGCGAAGAAGAAAAAGAAAAAAACTTGCTAATATCCTCTAGCAACAACTCGCGCTTCTTCCCATTTTCCTGGGTAAGCATGTGATCGGAGGGCGTTGGGGACAGCCTTACTCTGGTGAGATTGCGGGGGAGAATATCCTCGACACCTTACTCGAGCATGCGGGCTCCGGTTCTTCATTAAGCCTACCCAAGATTCCGTAGTTCCCACTTTTCTCTTTCCTTAGTTTACCTTCCTTTGTTGACTTTCTCCCCTCCCTTGCAGTCTGACGGGTTTGTTCTTAAAGCCTTGGTCCCTCACTGCGCCGTAACCCTCAAGCCTGGATCCGCTTTTATGCGAATAGCCGTGGCAACGTAAGACGGTTGGAAATTGTCGATTTGGCTTTGAAGGCCTTTGACGGTGCGAGTATATTAGCCTCCGTACAATTGTCCACTCCAGGAGACAGATGACCTACTACTGCAACAGCTGAGCCTAACCATTAAAATATATCCCGTGGGGATTAGGCTCCATCGACGGTACCATGGCGTCCTGCTCGGGAGGGCCGTTAGCTCTCTGCGGCGCAAATCTAATATCACAGGATATCACTCACGTTCTTTCTCCTTACCCTTAGCCCCGCGAGGGGGGTTGTACGCTTGCGTTTCTCTGTTCGGTCCCACCCTGCTCTGATAAGCTTCGGCAAACACCTTCAGAATGCTCTCAGGCACCTGAATCGCGATGTTCCGAGCGCATAGGTGAGCTATTTCGCGTCCCATTGGGTAATTGTAATTGTCGCACTCCAGAAACGCCTCGATGACCCAGTTCACCCTTTCAAGGAGCTTGGAGCTTGGATCCTGTTTCGGAGCCTCATTCCCACTTATGGCCCGTCCGGCTCCTCCCCCGGTGCTGGCTTCGTTCCTCACTTCGCTGTACTGGTGGTGGTGGTGGTAAACTCTAGTGTCCCGCTGGGATGATGAGCCCTGCAGGTCGCTATAGCCACTATCTGTATTGGATTTGACTAAATACCGAGGATTAACTGTGTCGGGCGGTTGCATTAGGGTGCTTGTATCATAGCTGATTCCAACGGGAGGGAAAGGAGGGTATCCAAATGGGTTGTTGTGAAGCATTTCTTGAACGGTGCGGCCCAACAAGTCGTCTTCTGGCGGTTGCGTGTCTATAAAGCTCATTCGGCGTTGGGACGGGGCCGGTTGCTCAACATGATTGTTATCATCATCCACGGATGATCGCGCCAATTCTATAGTGCGAACTCAAGTTAGCAGATCTTAATCACAAAAGTCCACCCATCTCCGGGTGCTGTTGCCGCTCGGGAGTTTCGGGTACATACTGTCGGTGTTATCAGCCATATCATATTCTATTTCACCGTTAGGGGCAACCAGCTGCTTAAGTTCATCCCAAGTCTTTGCCTTGCGGATATTGTCGCCGTGAGTCAAGATCTCCTTTCGGATTTTATCTGGAGCTGTGCAGCCACCTCGCTCATGCTTGCCCATATCCGTCTTAGTGCCTTTCCTAATGAAGCACTTCGGGCACTGGATATGCCCCACGTGTATCCTCAGATGGTGGTCGCTGGTCATAGGTGAGCATAAGTTCCACCACTACTTGTACGCTTATGGGCAACAGGACTTACACTACACCTTCTAAAGTGACAAACCGCTTGCCTCTACAAGGGTGATCCTCATTCGCCTCGGGCGATTGCTGATTGAGTTCGAAAATAATACAACGAAACAGACATGGGCCCTGCGGCTCGTTCGACAACTTTTTCTTTTTGTTAGGACCGCCCTCGCCGTCCCCACTCCCGCCTCGTTTCATCGGACGCTTGCTCGGACCACTGCCTCCATTTCCTGCCCCTTGCGGAACCGTAGCCCCAGGTGCACTTTGGCCTGCGCCGCTGCCGCTCCCTCGGCCGGAATGGCTCGCATGGCCTCCGTGACTCTGCCCGTAGGATGCGCTTGTAATTTGCGATATGGCAGCGTACCCGTTCCGTAAAGCCAATCTTGCAAACACGGCGACGATATCGTTGACAGGTTCAGTCTGCTTGGTAAAGCGGACCTCGAACTTACGGACGCTGTACAAAACGACTTGAATCCTTTTAGCCGGCGGTTGTTCGGGGAATGGAGCATCCTCGTCGAGTATCCAGGCAGCCAGGCGGTTGGTTCGGGGTTGTTTCATCGCCAATGAGGAAAACGCAGAAAGAGTGTCGGGGTGCACGAACTCTTGAGTTCTTCTTGGCTCCGGGCAGCAGATTACTGCTGTTGCCATCTCCGTATTTCGTGTAAAGCCGTGAAGCAAGAGAGGGAGTTACGTTAGGCGGGGTCGGGGGGTAGGGGGTAGAGTCGTAGTAGATTATGAAAGGCGTGATTTCGAAGGCGCGGCGCGAGTTCCCCAGAGGGATGGGATGGATGGGTGAAAGCCATACTTCTAGTGCCTTTCGCAGTGGGTGCTCATGAGCATCTGGAGGCTGGATGCTCAAAGGCATCGGAGGATAGACGCTCAGAGGCATCTGGAGAGGCTCTTGTTGGCAGCGGGGGGGTGATGGGGAGGAGGGCACAACGACGGTGCTGAAATGCATTCCAGGATTTGATTGGTGGCCTAGCCTGACCCCCATGTCTATTTTCCACCTCTCGGATCACGCGCAAGTGTTGCCGTAGGCGAGCTGCGTAGGCGAGCTGTTGATGCGGATACAGTACTGTACTCGAGTACAGTACTAGTACACCACGACCACGCCGGACACTGATAGTAGTCAAATGCACCGCCTGGAATTGTTAAATTAATCCCCAGGCAGGACACGCAATAACCATATAATCCTCCGAAGCGGTCGCATTAGTAAGGCTACCCGGTTACCATGCCCCAGGATGAATTCGGACTGAATTACCGCACTATAAGGTATATTGTATGAGTAACAGTACATATCAGAACGCCTCAGCTTACTAAGAGCATACTGGTTGCCGGAGAAAATTTCCATACCGGTATCACATTTCGCGTTTATCTATTAACAGCATCTTTCTCTGGCATGCAGGAAGAATGTTTACCCGGTTTAGATTCTAGAAATTACTGTATTCGCGAGGAGTTATATAGAACACGTACTTGTACAGGGAGCGCATATCGTCGGAGTCGAACAGCGCTCTGGGGCTTGGGCGAGCGCGACTGTTTCCCGAAGTCTACCAATGCCTCGGAGCACTCGGATATACCGGTGCGTAATAGGGAAATGGTTAGACTTGATGAGCTTGTCATACCGCAACAGGAAGAGCTACCGGCATCGTACGCCAACCCAACCTGTGTAACCCTAATTGACTTGCCCCAAACCGAAATTTATGTCGTAGAAATGTCCCCGTACGCCCAACCTGGCCTTCAAGGTAGCCCTACACCGACCGACACCTCGTCACTCTGATATCCAAGCAACAAATACTGCTACGGCATAACGCAGGAGGTGACGGAACTTCCATTGAGAGGTGCCAGGTGTCCTTCCCTCAGAAAAAACAGGTTCCGAGGGGTTAGAATTTGTAGCCTCGTCTTTAGCGCGTGAGTTGCCAACACACGATGGTGTGTGGGCTTAGGGGCAGACCCCTTTCTGGTGTTGTTGAAGCCCTCATGCGTGGCCAGGGTGGATGGATATGCAGGGAGTAAGTTGTTCGGGCCTGCAGAGTCCGAAGGTTGGTTTCAAATCGCCAGTGATATCTCAATGGCTTCCTCCCCTTGTATGCGTTGATAGATGCCGAGCGTGGGAGTGTATGATATTCGCCACCCACCCGAGTGACATATCGTGACGACGCTGCTGCCTAGAAGCGTTGCTTTGTTTGCAAAATCTTAATTTAAATCACGCCCAGCTGAAAGTGAGCACAGAGCCTCAGCGCCGTAATAGAAATTGGGAACAAGGTCCGTATGTAAATGAAAATAAGTCAGAAGTTGTCCGGGTGGAATACGTTTTGCAGGTCCGTTGATTCTAAGGCCACCGGAGGGTTGGGAAAGCCGGAGGAACTGCCGGGACTTAGGGAAAAGCTGAACCATGCGCAGTGTTGTATTGGCTCTAGCGATTTTTTTTTTTGATGTGCTGGTAAATCGCGTGAAATTCCAATGCCGGTTTCTACCTAGGGTAATTAGTGTCCACGAAGGTAGTTTTCGGGTCGGCATGATGTTGATGACTGCTATCTGCGTCAAAAATAGCCACTGTAATCATAGTCGCATGGGCTCATATTTTCGAAATTCATTATCAATTGAAACTCATTTCATAACAATGGTTGTTCGGTATTATCCGGTGTTTTTTTGTCGAGTTATTTCGTGTTGCCCGCCGTTTCCACTTCTGCAACACTGATGACAAGATGGATGCTGCCGGGCATTGCGCTTTTGCTTTCGAAGGACTGCGTGGGGCATGAGGGCACTTCTTTCTTTCAAGCGTTGAAAGACACGTGGGGTAGGGTCGCATTGGAAATGATCATTCTTGTACTATACTCGAGTACCGTGTGCGCGAGCTAGCGTGTTTTTGAGTGGGTGGAACTCCCTTGCCTAGATTGGTTGGCGAGTTCGCTTGCGGACAATGTGCGAACAATACAAGGCCATTGTTGAACACGCAGCACATAATAACAGCTGGCAGAACAACCAGCCTGTAAGGTACCTCAAGGGAAAGTCAGCAACCAATCCTTGTCAACAGAGGATTCCAACACAACTTGCGATTTATTTTTTTTTTCGTCACAGGCCGAGCTCCGCCGCACTGCCACTAGGTGCGAGCGAACCCGAACCTTAGTTCTCCTAAGTGCTGGCGGAGCGGTTTATGGGTTATTGAGCGTGGATGAATGTGCTGTAAACGGTCGATGTGTGCGGGGTTGTTCTCGGATTCAGAGCCTTACGATCTGTTGAATTACTGCTAAGCAGAAGACTGTCCTAGAAGTTCCTCAGAATGATCAGGGGTCGATTCATGGTCGCGGGGAATTGAGGCTTGGTTGCATGAGTTTCCTAGGTTCGTGGGAGCTCGCTCCCCATCTTCCAATGGCAAGCGGGCTTTGTTGTCCTGTGATCCACCCTTATCATCGGACCGTTTTATTGGGCACGGTAGGGACTTGGACCGGCAGATACTCGAATATTGGTGCTATTAACTGAAGGAGGGCTCGGCAAATGCAAGGTCCCATCAGAGACGCAGAGATATCTATCCCAAGTTGAGGGTCGCGAGTTGGTGCCACTGAGGAGTTCAAAGTCCTACCCGGAAATTACTTTAGTAAAAAATCTGGCCATTTCCCGAGCCTTACAAGGTCTCTGAAGTCGGATTTCGAAGGAGCTCGTACTAACAGAGGAGAGCAGCAACCTTTCGGGCTTGGTCCCTCGTTTCCCTCACGCCATCCTTACAACTCCCTAATCCAGAGCCGGTGTCGAGTCGCATTCCGTGGCTTTGAAAAGGAAAAGGTTGGGTCCCCCCTAGACTTCTAACGTGGGGACAGTCTGCGGTGATAATAAGCTAGCCGACAGCATGCTATGGGGTTAGTTATATCAATAGATCCATCCAAGGCGCGATGGATGGATTGGGTCTAGTGAAGTCCAGGTGATGAGATACGCCTCCGCAATGCTACTGCTCGCCTTCCGATCGCCCAGTTTCTCTAGGTTAGGTTGAAGATCGCCTCGCCTTGATGCATATTTCCGGGTGCTTTTGCAGGAAAGTAACCCAAGTTTCGCCCCAATGATCTGGGGAATAATAAACTACTTCAATGTCCCCTTACTCAGCGAGCCCCGGCAAGCGGGCATTCATCATCTATTGGCTCGTCTTTCGTGGGCTGTGCGATTTTAAACTGTAGTCCAAGACAGTTATAGGCTGGTGCTCGCTGTGCGGGTGCTCCCGATGTAGGGAAACATTGTAATACCGTAAAATCTCAGTTATAACGAACTCGTCTGGACTGGCCGTGTAGGAAGAAATCAGACCCTTCGATTGATAGAGAGCTTGCGAGCAGAACCAGTAAACGTAAGCGAGCGTCTTTGGACGTTCACTTTGGCCATCCGAAGCTCTAGAAACTGCTGCACGACCGGTCCGGGCGAGTTCGTTATACCTGAGATTTTACGGGCAACTGGCCACCAAGCAATTTACTACTTGGCTGGGTAATTGTCCATCTTGACCTCGCTTTGCCAGGGCCTGCCACAACACCCCGGATGCGGGATAATGCCTCTCTTCAGCGCTTTGAATTTGCATTCGAATCCCTTGTACCACCGTATTAGTTATGGAATTTTTTAGTCTCGGCTTTAAGCGTTCCTAACGACTCTGATTAGAGGAGAAACAGAAGTGACGTGCCGAGAGACCATGTTTGTTCGAGAGCTCTGTAGCGCAAGCGATTGGCATGCAAGGAATTTATTAGCTATCTGCAATAATGTGAACTTGTTGAGATATCCATAGTTGATGTGAAGAGTGGGCTCAGTGCAAGCGGATCGGCCGCGTGGTAGAGATAAAATCCTGTGTCGCTTCAGACATTTCTCACTTATCAATTCTCCTGAGTTCACTCAAACCGTGCTATGCTTTCCCGGGGCCCAAAAATTGTTGGAACCCTTCCCATCTGGTAGGAGATCGTCGTCACCAGACATAACTCGATATCCCGGTTGAGTATGATACTGCTCTAGCGCCGGAGGTAATGGGGAGGAGCGTTATCTGAGCACAGTGCCGTGCCGGTATGTGTGTCACTGTGTGTACGGGTACTGGGTTTTCTGGGGAATGTTCTCCGTGGTATATAATTTGAATTTACCCCGTTCTATGGGAGACGCAGCAGTCTTGCTGGTTTCCCTCCCTCAGAATCACTTTTCTTTATATGCTGCTTTGACAATCTTTCTGTCGAGTAGGCTTGGCCAACAAGTGCAAGGGCGTGTGTCGACAATACCAAAGGTGCGGATTGGGGGAATTCCTCTGGTGGTCCTTTGTGGAAATGCATCCCAGAGGCGGTTTGGGGATAGTTTGTATGGTCTTGCTTTGGTGGCGCTTCTTCCACATCTAGACATGTTCCATATTGAGTAATTAGCCTCTTAAGTAATCATAACGTAGTCCAGCCACCAAGTGCCGGCTGGTTAACTGAGCTTGTGTAAGGAGCAACGTCGGTTCCTCTCCCTTATTAAGGAAGTTAGTGGTGCTTGTTTTTAAGTCCGAGGGTTCGGGACCGTAGAAACAAGAGTGCTGTGCTATAAAACGGTGTTGGCCACAGTCCCTTCTCCATCCGAAAGCCCAGTCACCAAGGCGGCCACGAGTAACCAGGGTAGACGACCAAAAACTATTCATCTAGAGAAAAGACATCTGGCTGTTAAGGTGGTTTCTGAAAACTCAAATTGGGGCAAGGGGTATTACCTCACAATTAAAGTTTTGTGATATATATAGGGTCTCGGTATTTCGGGAATTAGAGCACTTTCGTCATGTGCGGATATGGTTTCCATTCGATAAGGGCCCTTCTAAAGTTCTGGCGGGAATGGGCCTTGAGGAAAACTCCAACCCGCCATAGATTGTCTCCGAGCGTGCTCGTATAATGGGAAGAATGCCAGTAAAATTGGGGGTACCCAAAGATGGGGGGGCAGAGGATATGACATGTTTGGAAGTGGGGAGTTCTTTGTCTTGTATGCCCCCCAATACACCCTGGAACCTTTCAGGCGACATGTGGGTATGTTTCGGTATCTGTATTGATTGGTTTGGCTTGATGCTCTGCGGAGATGAAGTTGCAAAGTGGCCCAGGGGGACCGATGCATCTGTCATTGGGGTACCAACTGCATGAGATGGCTTAGAGTATAGTGCTCTAGGTTTATCATACTGTAGGACATCAGAAAACACTATTGCTTGGTGAAAGTACTGTTAAACGGCTCGAAAATTCTTGGGGACATTCCGAGTCACTGGCAAAACACTCGCCTAGAACAAGGCCTTTGCGATCCCAGGTCAGATTGAAGGGAGACAAGGAGTGTGATCTTCTGGTGTCTCTTGGAAGGCTTGATATTATGAGCAAGTGAGGAGATTGCTATACCAGAAAAAACGCTCTTGACGATGGAAGGAAGTAACCTGTGCTTTTTTTTTTAGGCTAGTGGTTGCAGAAAGTTGTGGAGGACACCTTACAGCAAGCAATTCACTTGGGTTTTTGAACTTTATGAGATCTTGCTTTCCAATCGCACACTGTTAGCTAAGCTCGGGGTTAGGGGCTCTTATCCATACCGGTAGCTAAGTTTGAGATTAAGGTTGTGAAGCTAATGAAAGGTCATAACCGTGATCGGTTTCATCTGGTGTGACGCTCGAGGAAACAAAACTATCCTCTCTAGTATTATTCTCACTTGGGCTCGAGGTGCAGACGAAGCTGAAAATATGGTAATGTAAGGACTCTGGTCGGGGGGAGCTCCGGAGGGAGAAGGCTACTTATATGCATCCAGAATTCGCTGGCGAGGCGGGTGGTATTAGGCAACGGTATTGTTAGCCCTGAAATTATCGAACGCAATCAGCTAGAAAGACGCGTATATCACGTGGCTAGGCGAGAGCAGCGAGAGAGCGCGCGTTCATAAAATAACTGCTCGGTTCAGCTGCCATGCACTGTGCTCTATCAGCATGGGTGTGCATTACGTTCCCGGCATTGCCGTTTCTAATAGGCCAATCATGCCTTTGGAATGGGGGCGCAACTAACTACTGAGCTCAAAATCGAGTGATTACGTGTGAGAGAAATGCGAATAGATAGAAAGAACTCATCACTGCAAAGTCTAGGAATCTAGGGCTAAAACATTACGGAAAATCAAGCAGAGTAATCATAGCCACCCTCCGGAATGACGCTCCAGAACTCTTCCACAATTTCCCTCTGCCCAGTTGGGGCAGCTCTAACAGCCATGTATCTCCTTCCATCGAGGGTGGGGGACCAGTTGCCTGGGTTAGCATCCACAACGATTCCACCGGCTTCGGTAAGAATGAGCCATCCGGCGGCCACATCCCAAGCCCAGCATCCACCTTCCTAAAATCAGTTAGTCTCGCTTCAAAGATTGGGCAAGGATTGAGCGAACCCAATAGACATCAATCTGTCCGGCAGCAACAGCACAGAAATTCAATGCCGCGCTCCCCATGCTACGCAGGGAATGGACCATCTTTCCACCGTGTTCTCTACCACCGGCAAGTTTCGCGAAAGTTTCATACTTGACATCCCAGTTGCGGCCAGTTCTGTGACTGCCCCATTCTACCGCAACAAGAGACTTGTCGAGACCCCCAAGTGGGGGAGGATTGGGATTGCGGGGAAGGCTAAATTTGCAAGGTTCAATTGGAGCAGTAGATCTGGAACGAATGGGCATGGTCAGGAAAGACCCCTGATCCTTAATCGCGCTATAGAGGTGGGTAGTGTAGGGATTGTAAACAACACCAACGACGGGTTTCTTGTGAACGGCTAGGGCAAGCGAAATACAAACATTGGGGAATGTGTGGACCTGGATTCGTCAGCCGTACGAAATCAGGGGGCGGGGGGGGGGGGGGAATGGAGGACTTACAAAATTAACAGTCCCATCGATAGGATCACAGATGAAGGTGGGTTTGTCGGTAAGTTTCTTCTCGGTGGTGTATGTCTCCTCTCCGAGAAAACTAAGTTATTATCCGGTCAGCCACCAATGTTTGTTTAAATGATAATTGTGGACATACTCAAACTCCGGATATTTCCCCTTGATTATGGTGATAACATATTGCTCGACAGCCTGATCCGTCTCAGTCACGAGGTCCGCGGCTACCCGCGAGAGTCAGCAAACAAATAAAGTAGGGGAGGGAGAGAGGGGACTAACAATTCTGCTTGGTTCCCACGGTGGAAATATGAGGCTGAGCAGCGACAATCATGTCACCAGCCGCTAAGGCGACCTCAACTAGAAGATCGTGGACTTCCTTATGATTAACTTGATGGGCCATTTTTCTTCTTCTTTATTTTGCGAGCGGTATGTGGAGAGCGGTGGGTGGGAGGTAGCGGACGTAGGGGGGGGTGTCTTTTAATGGCATTAAGGATGTCAGATGCCTTCGGCTTGAGCAGAGGGTGTTTGATGGCGTGACCCTAATTTTGTTTTTTTTTTGTGTGTGGGGCAGTTATGAATTGAGTGGACAAGCAGGGAAGAGGAGGAGGCCATGAGGGAGAGAGAGGAGGGTGGAGATAGGAAAAGGGTCAATAGGAGTTACGTACTCACAGGAGCTCGTAGGCGTCGTGATGCAACCCGGGCAAGCGAGAAAGAGAGGAATGGCGGAGCTCAGGGAGGGGAAGAGAAAAGAGGGTGTTCTGTATCATACGGTTGTGGTAAGGTAGGAATTAGAGTGAAACACGTGAGCACGTGTGTGCTGTGCGGATTAATGTTTTTCCTAATACTTGTAGGTAAAAAGCAAACTTTGCTGCGCCAACAGGCCAACAGACAAGAGAGATCAGAAGAAGGTGGAACAAAAAGGAGGGCATCAAAAAGACGCCTTTTTTATCGCCTTCTTTTCTTCTGCTTTTTTTCAGCCCCTCTCCGTTGCAGCTACTGTAAATTCGCACTAGATCCATTCTAGGCATCGCTAGCGGTTATCTTTCGGAAATCTTGCGAGAAGTGTGCATCCTCACAATCTATTAATTTATATTTTTTCCTTCAACCGAGCCCAGCTAGGGATTCTAACGTGCTATCATATCAACCCTCGGCCCGGCATTCACCCCATTGCTATCCGTGAGGAAGATGCTGGTCTACGAGGATCTAGATAGGAATCTCGAAGGGTGTTGTTTGCTGTTTCTACATGGTTGCCCACTGACCGAAATTTTACTCGACTATCATACCCTATCATCACTGGCAATGCTGCAACCCTGCAAAAAGAGAAAGGGTCCCGAAATACCCCGCCACTCGTTTGCTCCACGTGAAACAAGTTGGGGAAATTCCTTGGATAAAATTAAATTTATCATACTCGTTCAAATACGGATCTCCGACAAAGCGCCCACTACCCTACCATACTACTCTCCATTCTAAAGTTTTGAGGGGACAGTCTCCCTCTCCTCATCCGCGATCCTAACAATCAGCTTGCCGAATTGTTTTCCCTTCTTCATTATCTCGAAGACCTCCTCGCACGCCTCTATCGTCAAGCCCTCAACCACCTTGGATACCACAACTCCAAGTCTGTGTTTGCGAACAAGTTCCACCATTTCTCTAAACTCTTTTCGGGATCCGAGAGTAGTCCCGCGGATCTAATAGGTCAGTACCGGTGGTTGAAAGCCTTGGTTAGGTGTGGAAAGGGGCAAACCTCGACGTTTTTAAATACCGCTGACATGGTAAACGGAGTCTTGGGTGCGAGTGTCATACCGTACGAGACAATTTTTCCTCCCGCTCTTAGTATTGGGACAGTTCTCGCTGGTGTCGGGTGTCGTTAGCCTCTTGTGCCCTACGATTGATCAAGACCTAGCTTACCACAGACATCGTCACCCGCTCCGTCAATTACAACATCCAACCATGACCTCTCGGCTGGCAGAGGCAGCATTGCCTTCAATTCCTTCTCCCATCCCACTTTCTTGTAGCTAACCCCTCCCCTCGCTCCCAGCTTTTTTGCTGCCTCTAACTTCTCTGGGCTTCCGCTCGTAACCCAAACATTTGCGCCGACCGCTACACAGAAACTCAGCGCGGCTAACGCAACTCCACCCCCAATCCCGGTGATGAGTACATTGTCACCCGCCTTAATGTTTCCTTTAGTGAAAACAGCCCGATAAGCCGTCAATCCGCATAGCGGTAACCCAGCCGCTTCATCAAGGCTCAAATGGGCTGGTGCTTCCTCGACCTCGCTCTCCGGCACCACAATCACCTCGCCAAGCGTTCCTTGAGGAACATGTTTGGTGCCTCCTAAGATTGCATAGGGCGAAGTTTCTGGACCATCAGGGGAAGCCTCCCATCCTCGCCCTGGAGCTAGTACCACGCGTTTTCCAACCCATTGTGAATTCGGCTTCCCGGCAGAAACGACAACACCAACGCCGTCGGTTAACAAGGGTACCGAGAACGCGATTCCAGGGTACAAATGCTCGCGAATGAAGTGATCACGATGGTTCAAGCCTGCTGCAAGTATCTTAACAACTAACTCACTACTCTTCGGAGCCGGTGGCGGCAATGTGATGTACTCTAAACTGTCATTGTGTTAACTTGGAATCTTAACCAAACCGCTGGAGGGAGACAAACGGGTAGTAAACTTGTCCTGGCTTTCCAGGAATCTGGCGAATTCCTATGGCCTTCATGATACTCAATACTTCCTTCTTTCCTAGAGAAACAGGGTGGAAAGGGATAAAAAAAAGTAGGCGACGGAACCGTGGAGGATAGGGAGCCAAGTTAGATAGTTGCTCTACCGGTGCGCCGCATTATACCGAGGTCGACCAATATCTGGCAGCAGACTTGGTCCGGGGTAAGATTTACTCCACTCCCATCCTTATCCGCGCACCGTACCCCTTATGATAGGCACAGAGTATCGGAGCCTAGGATTGGTAAGCTGGGCGGGAATGTGGGGCTACTCGAGTATAGTACGGTACTGGGTTTCACTTTTACTCCGAGCTGCCTCTGTGCTAGTACTGTGCAAGGGTTGTCTCATTATTATCGTAAGCTGCTGAAGGTTGCAGGCAGGATATGCAGGGTGGTCCCTGGCTCTCCGGCCGCGGCGGAGTCGAACCCTAACCCTGACCAGGTTGGGTTATGACCGAGTACCTGGGCCCGGGAGTAACGGTGATATTCATACTCTGCTCCCTGGTTTGGGTGAGATTAGAATTGTGTTGGAAGCTGGGGAGATGGGTGTGGGAGATCGGCTGATGAGGTAATTTTTTTGGCGGTGGAGCTTGAGGTGGGATAATTTTTAAATAATGCTCTCAGTGCCTGAATCACAAATTAAGTTAGATGTATGATTTGGAGGCTGCAGTACTAAGTGGCTAGATTATACAGTTCACTGGTGATATCATACTTGTCACGGATGCTTTTGATTAACAAATGGACGAAATATAGTTCTATTTAGTCCTAGATAATATGATCCTTCCACAGCTCCAAAAGAATGAATCTTTACGAGAATTATGCGAGCCAACCGTACCGTAGTGATTTTTTTGTCACTTAATCCGGCGAGGAGCACGAACCTCGTGAGAAACCCTAGCGAGCGGAAACCGTGACAAGAGATGATCTCACCGTCACAGCCTACTGCACCATACTTATATCTGCACCTTATGCCGTCCAATATGTATTCGCGAGCCTCCACCCAACTTGTGCATCTCGTTGGTTACTCGGGCTCTTGAAAACGTTACACGCCATTAGCTAAGTTAGCCTGGCCGTAGTCGAATTTCACCAAATTAGTGGTTATAATAGCACACAAGTATCCCCTACCTTAGCTGTACTCGAGTACATGAAAAACTAACACCCCCGGCGCTACGCACACACCTGCTGTTGGGTTATATAGACCCCTACTCCAACCCTAAATACCGGTACAGTACCTCTACAGGGCGGTTAGTGAAGAAAAGTTGTACTTTGGGCGCGGTGCTTTTGCGGAAGGTGGGGTTCGTAAGTACGAGTACAAGAGTAAGCTAAAAATAAAAAAATTAATGCACAAGGCAGTACCGTAGTTCGTGCAGTACTTGTGGGCGGCAACATCCGTAGAAATAAACCAACGGGAAAAAGTTGAGATTGGAAGTCTAGTGGTGGGGGGAGTGCTTCCCAGTGCGGGATACTTCCAGACACTAACAAACGGCGATCGACAAGAAAAAGGAAGGGGAGAAAAAAGGAAGAGAGGCGGGGGAGAGAGTGGGCTAAGTTTCTCTCCAGTTTTGTAACGTAAGCTGAAATGATAAATGGGAAAGAAGGAGAAGAGAGGGGGAATAATGGATATGGAGTATATCCGGTATCTCGCGTGGAATGTAAGGTGAGTTTCTCGCTGGAGGAATTTGTGATGTTCCCCACTTTGTACTGTATCGTATAGCATAGCTAAAACACGGAGAAAAAGGTAGGGGCGGGTCAATAGCCAATGAATTTTCTGTCATGATTCCTATTTTCGATTGATCTATGCAGCTTGCGGTTATCTGTTCATCATGGGGGAGTGTTTGTTGCTCCTTGAGGTTCCGGGGGGTTGGATGGGGCGGCTATCGGTGAAGGCAGCATGACCGAGCACTCGCTCTGTTGGAAGGGGGGGACCTCGGAGGCGTATACGCGTTATCAGAGTGATTGAAGCTTCACCGCTGCTTGGTCTGGTATATAAAAATTATGGATGAGAGGGGGGTTTAGCTTGCGGGATTTGTATTAGGGTGTTCGATAAATCATGCTAGATGCCACAATCTCTGATATCGTACATTGTGAGTGGCATAATACTGAGGAACTTGAGAGGAAGGAACAATGTGTTCCTGCGATTGGGTATTTAAAGAAGGAATCTAAGCGAGAAAACGGAGGGAATGAGTCTACAGGAGATTAGAGGAGATAGGTGTGGTGTTGTACTATACAAGTGGGAGGCAAAGGAAGGAATTAAGAAGAAAACCCGAAGGAAGTAAGGGAAGGAAGTAGGTTAGAGATTACGCGCCGTATTCCACCTTATATGTCGAACAAAGAGTAGGAATGATTTTGCCTACGTCCACTCCGCATAATATATAGAGCAACCGCTGATGAAATGATAGTAATAAAGCGGGTGAGAAGGCAGGGCTAAGAAGGGCGAGAAAATAGAATGGAAGAACTAAGCAGGAAATAATGACGAAAGGCGAAATCACTGTTACGAGAGGGATCGGGTATCGGGGGGGAAAAGGGTATGAATGGTGAAAGGTAACAGACGGGAAAGGATGAAAGGGACATTGAAGTAAGTCCAACGGCTTAGGCGGGGGACGTTGTGAGCTTCTTTCGCGGTTTTCCTTCTTCGCCGGGAGGGATTGTTCTTTTGTTGTTGCTGTTCGGGATGTCCCCTTGGGGCAGAGCCTTCCGTCCTGTGTTTTGGGCTTGTTTAGCATCTATAGGGATGGGAAGGGAGGGTTTAGGTTGAGAGAGTAACTGCACAACCCCTGCATGCCGCCAGAACGTAGCCGCCCCAAGGGCAGTTTCGCCGCTGTAATCTGGTATGTCGGGATTGAGATCATTTCGTTTCAATAGCAACTTTACAATTCCCTCGTACCCGTACCGCGCAGCCCACCCGAGAGGTGTTCGATGGAGTAGGGTATCTGGACTGTTGGGATTGAGATCCTTCCGTTGTAATAGCAACTCTACTACTCTCTCATGGCTACTAACCACAGCCCACCAGAGTGGCGTTAGGCCACATTTGGTGTCTGGAGTGTTGGTATTGGTATCCTCTCGTTCCAATAGCAACCTTACTATTTCGTCATGGCCGCGGTCCACTGCCCACCAGAGCGGTGTTCGACCATCTTGGGTGTCCGGGGTGTTGGGATTGGTATCTGCTCGTTCCAATAGTAACCTTACCATTCCCTCATACCCGCCTTTCGCAGCCCACCAGAGCGGCGTTTGACTATATCGGGTGTTCGGAGTGTTGAGATTGGTATCCTCTCGTTCCAATAGCAATCTTACTATTCCCTCATACCCGCGCTCCGCAGCCCACCAGAGAGGTGTTCGACCACATTCAGTGTCTGGAGTGTTGGGATTGGTATCCTCTCGTTCCAATAGCAATCTTACTATTCCCTCATACCCGCCCTCCGCAGCCCACCAGAGAGGTGTTCGACCACATAGAGTGTCTGGAGTGTTGGGATTGAGATCCTTCCGTTGCAATAGCAACTCCACAACTCCCTCATGACCCCTAACCGCAGCCCACCAGAGAGGTGTTCGACCAGATACAGTGTCTGGAGTGTTGGGATTGGTATCCTCTCGCTCCAATAGCAATCTTACTATTCCCCCATACCCGCCCTCCGCAGCCCACCAGAGCGGCGTTCGGCCATCTAAGGTGTCCGGAGTGTTGGGATTGGTATCCTCTCGTTCTAATAGCAACTTTACCATTCCCTCATACCCGCCCTTCGCAGCCCACCCGAGAGGTGTTCGGTGGAGTAGGGTATCCGGAGTGTTGGGATTGAGATCTTTTCGTTGTAATAGCAACCTTATTATTCCGTCATATCCACACTCCACAGCCCGTCGGAGCGGTGTTCGACCATATTCGGTGTCTGGAATGTTGGGATTGATACTTTTTCGTTCCAATAGTGACCTTACTATTCCCTCGTGTCCACGCTCGGCAGCCCACCAGAGAGGCGTTCGATTGTCTTGGGCGTCTGCAGTGTTAGGATCGATATCCCATTGTTCCAATAGCAACTTTACTACTCCCTGGTGTCCTTGCTCCACGGCCCATAGGAGTGGTGTTCGGCCATATCGGGTATCTGTAGTGTTGGGATCGGTATCTATTCGTCCCAATAGCAACTTTACTACTCCCTCATACCCGTTCTCTGCAGCCCGCGAGAGCGGTGTTCGATTATCTCGCGTATCTGTAGTGTTGGGATCGATATCCCATCGTTCCAATAGCAACTTTACTACCCCCTGATGCCCTCGCTCTACAGCCCACAAGAGTGGTGTTCGGCCATAGCCGGTATCAGCAGAGATATGATTGATATCCCCTCGTTCCAATAGCAGCTTTACTACTCCCTCATGTCCGCGCTCCACAGCCCACAAGAGTGGTGTCCGATCATACTGTGTATCTGGGGCGTTGGGATTGATATCTTTCTGTTGCAAGAGTATCTCTACTGCCTCTTCATGGCCTCCTACGGCTGCCCATGCAAGCGCCGTTCGACCCAAGGTATCTGCCGCGTTAATATCCCACTCTTTCATTCCCAAAAGGGCAGTGACTGCCTCCGCAATCCCAAGAAATGCCGCCCCATGGAGCCCGGTAAAGCCATTTGGGCCATCCTCATAAACACACCAGTCCCACCAAGGTCCATCGTCATGATAATGTAGCAAGAGTAGCTGAGAGGATATATGCTGTTCGAATCCAATCAAAAGATCCAGTGCAAGCGGACTCACAAACTCAGTCTTCTCCCTTCTAATGTGCTTTCCCCAATAACGAGACGCATATTCGACAAGGGGAACTGCCGATGGAGCAGAATCAAGAGTTGGGGAAAGTTCCCGGACACACTGGAAACTGAGGTACGCCAAGCAAGCCTCCGCTATCATGGTGTGTGGGCTTTGGAACAAACCTGAATTATTGGATAAATACTCTTGTAAAGTGAAGTGGACAAGCCGAGCGGTAGATGAGGATCCCTCAATCGTAATAAGCCCCAAAGAGCACCTTATAATTGTTTGAATCTTCGGGACGTTCTCATGATCCAGATCTGAGGATCCTTTCTTTACTCCTAAAGCATGACATAACTTGCTAGTGTGTAGCGGTCGCTCCGAATTCGATACCCACATCAAGGCTTCCATTCCGAGTGCGGATCTACCTTCCTTCTGCCCCTTCATTCGGTCTATAGTTTCCGCGTACGCATCTGTTAAATGCTTGCCTTTGGTCATCTCTTTCAACTTGCGTTTTCTCTGAGAGATGGTAACCTCTCCTAGGATCGCGTCGATGGTTAATGAAACAAGGAGAAATCTGCGCACCAGGGTTAGTTAATATAAGATCATGCATGAGATGGGGGCAGTGGATGCGCTTGCGCACATTTCGGAGATCCGCTCTGGAATAATTCTCAGGATATCTGTCCGTAAGCCAGCGGACATCGCCATAGGCTCTGGGTCCATCTCTAACTTGCTCTCCAAATATATGTGTATGTCATGCGTCTTCGGGACGATCGGTACTCTAAGGCTAGTGATGAAAGACCCTGTAATTTCAGCCTCAACTTGAGGCCTCCCGGTGAGAAATGCTCGTGTCTTCGGAGACTCCCGAAGGATATTCTTTATCGACTTGAGAAGTCCCAGCAGATGCTTGGGGGGGGCACTCATCTAAAGCATCAATACAGATGAAAACCCGTGGCAATACAACAACAGCCTGCTTCAGCATCCGCACCATATCCGGATGTCGCAGACCCCGACCGCCGACTTCTCTTTTCGCCTTTTGATATGCCTTTTGCACGTGCTCCAGCACTTCCCCTCTAACTAATAGCTGCTTGAGGATGGCCCCTACGATATTGGTACTCGTCTGCTCTTGTTGGTCGCGGAAGTCGCAGTAGAACATTGCGATTGCGATCTCTTCCTCACAAGGCCCATCGCACAGCTTATCGATCACTAATGAACTAATATTGATGACCGTCGGCGATAATTCCTGCTTCTTCCAGATGAATCAGGCACTTACCTTAGATATGTTTTCCCTACTCCAGGATCCCCATAGCAAAATAAGACACCCTTATCTATTCCACCCTCATTACTCCTCCACTCCCGAAACTCACTTGTTTCTAAAAGCCAATCCCCCACACCATCGAGCCTGTCGGTGCGTACATCCTGATGCCTCCTCCTAGGGTCTAGTGGCGAGAGCCACCGCATAATTTCTGGGTTCTCATCGGCTATGACTTTGTTCACATTGACGATATTGTTGCTATTCGTTACGTTATTGCAGTTGACATTGCCGTTACCAATCGAGATTGAGCGCCGATATGATGTGTTGTCCATAGTGTGTAGAAAATGTCTGTCGGGCGTAGATGCGCTACAGCGATTTCTGTAGTAGCGATATTGGCAGTTTATAGGATTTGCATCGACCAGGCTAAAAAAAAGGAGGGGTGCGGCTCTCACAGCTAAAATTATCATCCAACCATTTCCCACTGAGTCAACGGTTGAAGGTCGATGGTTGTGCAACACAACATAGACACTCATGTTAGAAATCAGTTAATCCTGTTCCTCATGCTTTTAGTTTCTTTTGTTATATGCAAGGCAGAAGCACGGGAAATATGTTTTTCGTTGTTGGATGAGAAAGAGCATACACCGTCAAAGGAAAGCAGGATGATGAAAGGAGATGAAGGAAGAAGAGCTAAAGCCTTGGATCAAAGGCGGAGGAGAAAGGAAGTCTTTGTGATGGGTTTCTTTTGTTCAGAGATTACGCAGAATGTTTCTTTCTTTTGTCTTGGAGCACGGAGGAAAGAAAGTGGAGATATGTGGTGATCGATAGAAGGATCAGACGATGGTTTTGTTTTTTGATATATACTTCTGTCCTTACCATAGTTTAGCAAGAAGACGACGACGAGAAGACTTTTGCATGCGCTATCTATTCCATCCCAGTGTTATTCGGTGACGTATATTTGACCATTTCGAATAACTCAGACCAGGGCGGAGCAGCAATTCATGCTTCAAGCCCCCTACGAAGTGCACCTGTATTGTACGGTACTCCAAGAGTCTGTATTTTAGGCTCTGTGCCTCCGCACATCTTTCTGTATTTATTAAAATTGAATCATTGCCTATCTATGCATCAAATGATCTTATCAAAGACTACAATAACTGACTAGTTCAAGTACCGTAAAAACTCGTGAAATCCACTATCTCCGTCAGCCCCTAATCTCCAGATTCTAAGTCAAAAGCTCTTAAGAAGGATTAGTGCTTTCCTGACACGGTATAGCCTGGGCCATTCGGTTGTGTTGGATCTTGTTACCTTTGCCAGCTAAACCTATCTTGGGCTGATGTCGCGATTTACAGGGATATTCGTGACAGCACGGAGATAGTGGATTTCACGAGTTCTTACGGTATCTGTGCTGCGGGTGTCTGACCCCCCTCGGCTATCGATAAGCTATCTAATCGTAAAGTTAGCTATCAGACCGGCTGGATTCTAGTTGTATTCTCGATCCTTAACACAAAGGATGAGGGTCTGTTACTATTTGAAAACTTTGGTGGCTATTTACTGGGGTTAGTTGGCACTTGATTTTTTTACTAGGTCAGATAAGATGCTTACTGCCTATGATTGAACAAAGTTAATATCAGGGATACTTCTGAAAAGACCTTTAGCGATAGCCCATATTGTTAGAGTTTACGGAGGCGGATAGTTGTCAGAGACAAGAAAAGTGGATAGATGAAGGACAAGGCGGGAGAATTGTTTTAGTTGTTTCATTTGTTCTAAATGGCAGGATAGACAGAAAGGTTTCTGGTGATGTCTTTCCTTTATTGTTATCATGGGGATACGCAGGCGAATGGGAGTATGCCTGAAGGAGAGATTGATGAGTGTGGCAGACGATAGAATGGTTGAGATACTTTTATTCTAATATAGACTTATGTTTAGTTAGTTTTGTTTTAGGAGGACGAGCGAATGAAGTTTCCGATTAACTTATACGTACCCTTCAGTTTGAGCCCTGAGTCTAGATCGAGCTGTTTGACCGCTACGCGATTTATCCCCCGCAACACATATGGATATCTTTGATGGTGTTTGGTGTGACAGCTTGGGATCATCTTATTAGCAAGGGTATTTACTAATCAGGCCAGGCCTCTTGGAGCCGCTGGATTGTAGTTGCATCCTCTCTGCCCTTGGCACTTTCCGGACGGGGCTCAACTGAAATCCAGAATATTCAGTCTTTAGTCATTAGGAAATGTAGGAATTGCAATTTTAACAAGGCCAACCCATGAGCTTCTCAGCTACCAGGAATAAATATAATACGACTTCCATCGCGATAGACCTTTAGTGTTAGCCCATAGGTCCCAAGTATACCAGGCCCAATAAAGATACAAGCCTCCCGTATTATATGAGCCAATTAAATCGCAGGGATATTTTTCACCTTAACACTACGAGTACTGTACCACTCTGGTCCCATTTACTTAAAAATGGCCAGCTACAGCTTAAGACGGTATGTAATGTCTAACTTAGGACCGACCATTAAGGGGAGGTAGGCAGCTGGAGCCTTGAAGGAGCACGGGCAACTGGAAGTAGATTGTGCTTGCCTAAGCGAGCGTGCGGTCTAGTTTCTAGCGGAATTTGAAACTCACTTCCAAGGCGGCCTGACGTTTCGACCCTCCGGTTACCAGAAGAAAAAAAAACTTATTCCCAACCTTTACCTGGTCGAGTATTATTAGGACGCCGTCTGTTTCCAGGAACCCAGGCACAGTGAGGCACAGTTCTGAACTGCCCCCCCATGGTGTTAAAGGTCGGAGAGAGACTTTTTTCCCTTCAAGTTACAAGAACTTAGGACTGGAGAAAATTAGTAAACACTTTTGCGTTGTCCATCGGGAAATGAGCGACTCCACCATCTAGTTTTATCCCCCAAATTTTAGCTCTAGTGGGTTGAGTAAACTGGCCCTTAGAGTCACCAACTAGGGCATGGTGAAAACCAGTGGGCGAAGAGCAAGGGTATTTAGGGAGTAAAAACCAGATTCGCCAAAGCAGGGCCACAAAAAACTCAGTTATGATATCATACTGATCCCTATTTTTCATCCCCTAGTTTTCATCATGCCCAGGTCGGCGTTAGAGATCAATAACCCTAAAAACTTGAATGGGACCACTCGCAGCGACAGATGTATATCCTAGGGGTCCAATAGAGGAAGCGAGCACTCAGAAGCATCAAAAGATAATCGATGACCTTGGAGGGTATAATTCACAGAAATGATACAAATAGGTGTCCAAAGGGTGCTGGAAACTCAATTTGGGGGTCTCCATTTAAGAGGTCTCAAGACTAGACAGGAGAGCCCTGTTAGAAAGAGACACCATTTATTTTTTGCACATGCTAGATATCCACGCATTAGGTAGATGATAAAAATCTAAGTTAAAGATTTCGATTATCCAAAGAAAGAAAGAAAGAAAGAAAAACTGAAGAAAGAATTACCAGCACCCCAGCTATTGGCTCAGCCTAAATGTGCGCATTCCCCGGACTTTAATCCCTGCGATGCCAGAATCCCCGGCACTTCAGGTAAACGCATTCACAGGCGCGTTCCGTCGACCAACCAGATGATAGGTATTATTTTGTCCTTTTTTCTTGGCTCTTTTCTCCCAAACCTCATGATGAACCTGGGATAACTTGGGCGCGTGCTAAGCCTTCAAAAGAGTGATAAGGACCTCCTCTCGTCAACCCTCCTACAGACACCGCTATCCTACCTCCCCTACGCTACCCGAGCACTATTACTGCTACCACAACACTCGCAATACCAATTTTTTTCAACCCCCCCTTTACATTTCCTATCTCGGAGAGCAAGTATTTCTATTAGACTATTTCTACTACCGAAAAGTTAGGCTGCCTGCCAATGGTTAATAATCCTTGTAAGGCACGCTGGTTGGCAAGGGGCAGCGGTTGCCAGAAGCATTTCTAGTGCTTAATTTGCAGCCCAGTATTATTCTTGGCAACGTGTTCATCTTCATAGTTGATCACTCGCTCTCTCATCCTGGGCCCTTCCTTCATAACAAAGACGGGCTAGAGCTTACTTTATCGCTAGGATATTGTAGCCATAAAGTGAACTCCCTATGTTGGAAATGGTGAGGTGCTCTGCACGCTCGCTGTATTGATTCTCGCATGGTTTCCGGGAATGCGGTTATGTTTTGGATCGGTGAATCAGCCGCGGATCAGCGGGCTCAACGCCAATGACAACCAAATGAAATGCCAAGAGTTCACAACGAAAACACGATCGCTCAACTCAGGAGTGAGGAAACCCTCTGCTACTATTACGACTAACTAACTGTAAAGACAGGAGTATATATAAACCCGGACAACCTCCTCCTCCTCCTCCTCCTCCTCCTATCCTTCCATGGACCACCGCACATACTCGGTTCCTTTCTCTGCGCGCCTCCCTTTCCCCCTTTTTCTACTCTCATGCTAACAAAGGAAAGACAAAGACTCCCATTGTTCATAGCCTCCGGGAATCGTCCAACATCCGCGCACACCGCTCATTCATTTCCACTACAGCTTCCCCGCTATCCTTCCGACGAACTCATCGATCCAGAACCCAAGCGCATTCCTGTAGCCGAAATTCTTCCCAAATGTCAAAGCGTTCCCAGAAACTATCTGAACAACAAGGCGACTATCATGAGAGCATGCTGAGCAACATCTGGCGACTTCCAAGATGTCGAAAGGAAAGTGGAAGAGCTGGGTCCCCGGAGGCTACGAACAGGGGAGTCTTTGTCTTTGTTAACGCGTGAGTATGGAAAAGGGAAAGGGGGGTGTACGGCGAAAGAGAACGGATATGTGTGGTGGTCCGTGGGGGGTAGGAGGGCTTTGTTGTGGTTTATATATACTCCTGTCTTTGCCATTAGTTATTTGATTGATAGTGTTGAAGAAGAAAACGAGAGAACTTGCCCACTTCCAACGTGTGCGCGATCGTATATTTTTGTGTGAACTTTCGGCGTTTCGTTTGGTTGTCGTCGTCGATCCCTGGATACGTCTAGCCCTAGGCAATAGGATCGCCTATTGATCAATTAGGCTACTTAGCATTAGCAACTAGAATTGCCAACCGGGAAGAATCAAAAAAGCCAGGCGTATACCGTATTAGCTACGGGAGTTCACACAAAGCTTAAGCTGGGATTCTTCCTTGAGAGCTTGATGGCTCATCCCACTTGCCCAGCCTGCTACACCTATAAAAAAGTAGCTATTAGCGGGGCCAATATAGTTCCTGTGGCGGCAGCGCCCCATCTACAGTATCTACCAGTCTGGTTGCTCGTCCATCCTGTATATTTTTAATGTTCCCGTTGTTCGGGGAAGTTATACGGAGCTACTTACGGGTAGGGTAACCCTATCATTACCGAGTGCTAGCTCTCGGGCCCAAGCAGGATTGGTAGGGACTCTCGGTAGAGGCTGTCTTTTAGCAAAGTGAGAGCAATCCGGTCCACAGCTGGTATAGGTGATTGAAAATAAGCCCCATCATCAGTCCTCTGACTATTCCAGTTATGAGGGAGTGGTGGGTGAGATTGCTCAATTTCCAGAAAAAAAAAATCATCTCTTATATCCTTCATTGTGAAGGGTGGGTTATTAAAGGGTACGATCCATTCCGGTGAAATAGGCAGTTTGGCGATCATCGAGGGCGGTTAGGCGCGTTACAATACTTAAACTAGGTAGTTATTCTAGGCTGTGATAAGACCATTTAAAGTTTTCTTTATAGGGATAGGCAACAATTCAACTATAATAAATACCGTAAGATGAACCGGGATAGAGAGCCTGCATGACATCTTCTTGGACCGCAGGCTACGGAGTACCAGAAGGATAGACTCTCCCCCACCCGAGTGTCAGCATCGTGTTCTGCGATCTTGGGTTCCGTGTACTTGTCTCAGGCAAGAAGTACGTGAAAATAGGGTGGGGTAAACACCACTTTGGGTAATTCTCACAAAAGATTCCCCCCTGTTAACGGTGGACACTGACCCCGAACATATGTCTTACCTCTGAAATATTTGAAATATCTCTGAATTATCTCGGCATTATCCCTGTTTTTCGTCCAAATGTTCAGGTTACTTCCTGCCCGAGACAAGTAAATGTGGGCGATTGCCGCCATTTACTCTGTGGGAACTGATTGGATGGTAATTTTAGTACGTGGAAACTGCGCTCCTCCTTTTTTCAGCCTTGCTGGTACAAATTCTGTGAAAGGTCTAGTGTCCCCATCGCAACTGTTGCTATCACAATCACGTTCGACCGGCACTTGGAACATAGTATGCGCTACACAGCTTATCTACACTCGACTAATACCGGTAATGTTAACTCCAACAACATACGAGATAGCCACAACATTACCGTCAATGTGAACAAGGCTACAGCCGATGGGGACCAAGAAGTTATGCGGTGGCTCTCGCCACTAGACCCTAGAGGAAGGCACCAAGACGTGCGGACAGACAGGTTCGACGGTGTGGGTACATGGCTTTTAGAGGAAAAAGAGTTTCGAGGGTGGAGGAGTATGGAAGGTGGAGCAGATAAGGCAGTGTTATTTTGCCACGGGAATCCGGGAGCGGGAAAGACGTATCTAAGGTAAGTTCCTGGCGAGCCCAGAAGAAGCAGAATTATATCTGACGGTTTGCAATAATACTGTAGTTCATTGGTGATAGATAGCCTGTGCAATGAGCCCAGCGAGGAAGGTATCGCAACTGCAATGTTCTACTGCGACTTCCGCGACCGGCAGGAGCAGACAACTGCCAACATCATGGGGACTATTCTAAACCAGCTGGCGGTTAGAGGAGGAGAAGTGATGGAGTATATGGGAAGGGAGTTTCAACAGGCGAAAAAGGAGGTCGGCGGTCGAGGTCTGCGACTTCCCGATATGGTGGAGATGCTGAAGCAGGCCGTTGCCGCATTACCACGGGTTTTCATCTGCATTGACGCTTTGGATGAGTGCCATCCTCAACATCTACTAGACCTCCTTGTATCACTGAAGGGTGTCCTTCAGGACTCGCCAAGGACGCGAATATTTCTCACTGGGAGGCCTCAGGTTGAGGCCCAGGTTACAAGATATTTCCCCGATTGCGCCATAGTACCAGTTAGCCCCAGGGTGGACGACGTAAAAAGATATTTAGAAAACAAATTGGACAGGGACCCGGGGCCTGGGGAGATGTCAGTTCGTTTGCGGGCGGATATCCTGGAAATCATTCCTCGGAGAATCTCTGAAATGTATGTAAGAGCGTCAACAGGCCCCACTTCATGCATAATCTTACTGTATACTGGCTAACCATGGTCCGTAGATTCCTCCTTGTCTCATTAGCCATCGACGCCATCCTAGGAGAGGTTACCGTCTCTGAGAGGAGGCGAAAGTTGAATGAGATGACCCAAGGCAATCAGCTTGGGGATGCATACGCCACAAGCCTAGCACGAATGAAGGCAGAGAAGGGGAGTATATTCAGGCTCGGGATGGAAGCCCTGATCTGGGTATCGAATTCGCAGCGACCTCTACACACTAGCGAGTTATGTTGCGCCTTGGGGGTGAAAGCAGGATCCGTAGATCTGGATCTTGAGGATGTTCCTGAAATTCAAACTATACTGCGGTGTTCTTTGGGGCTTATCACGGTTGAGGATTCCTCCTCCACCGTCCGGCTTGTCCACTCCTCTTTGCAAGAATACCTATCCAGTAACCCGGGCCTGTTCCAAAGCACACATTCAATGATGGCGGAAGTTTGCCTGACGTACCTCAATTTTCCGTATATCCGGAAACTTTCGCCAGCTGAGTGTCCGGACTCGAAGATGTTCTCGCTTCTCCGGTATGCTTCTTGTTATTGGGGGGAGCACATGAGAAAGGATAAGACGGGGAGTATGACTTCCCTTGCGCTCCAGCTGCTGGTCGGATTCGAAGATCATATATCCTCTCGGTTGCTGTTGTGGCACTACAATAGGGATAAAGATTTGTGGGGACTTGATCTTGATGGTAGTTGCCCTAATGGCTTTACAGGGCTCCATGGAGCGGCATCTCTCGGGATAGGGGAGATAGTTGCTGCTTTGTTGGTGATGGAGAAATGGGATGTTAACGCGATAGATTCCATTGGTCTAACGGCGCTCGCATGGGCAGCTATAGGTGGACATGAGGACGTCGTAAAGCTACTGCTGCAACAGAGGGATATCAATGCCAATACAATAGATATCGGGTCTAGCCGGACACCGCTCTTGTGGGCTGTGGAGCGTGGGCATCAGGGAGTAGTGAATTTGCTATTAGAATGCGAGGATATTAGCCACGACACTGCCGATAGGGGATATAGTCGAACACCATTCGTGAGGGGTAGGAGTGAGGGAGTAGTAGGGTTGCTATTAAAAAGAGGAAATATCAATTCCAACACTTCGAGCATCAGATCTCGCTTAGTGCCACACTGGTGGGCTGCGCGAGCTGGAGATGAGGGAGTAGTAAAGCTGCTATTGGGACGAGACGGCATTAATCCCAACGCTGCAGACACCGGATTCGGCCGAACACCACTCTGGTGGGCTGTGGTATGGGGACATGGGGGAATAGTCAAGTCGCTGTTGGAACGAGCCGATATCGATCCCAAAACTGCCCATTACGGACATGGCCGAACACAACTCTGTCGGGCTGTGAGGGGTAGGATCGAGGGAGGAGTAAAGCTGAAACGAGCGGATATCAATCCCAACACTTCAGACGCCAGATCTGATCCCGCGTCACTCTGGTGGGCTGCGATGGGTGGACATGAGGGAGTAGCAAAGTCGCTGCTGGAGAGGGATGATATCAATCCCAACACTGTGGACAGTGGGTTTGGTCGAACGCCGCTCTCGTGGGCTACGATGAGGGGACATGAAGGAATAGTGAAGTTGCTATTAGAACGGGGAGATGTCGATCCTAACACTCCAGACGCCACACATAGCCGAACGCCAATCTGGTGGGCTACGCGGCGCGGACATGAGAGCTTGGTGAAGTTGCTATTAGAACGAGAGGACATCAATCCCAACGCTGCAGATACAGAATATGGTCGAACACCGCTCTGGTGGGCCGCGAGGGGTGGGAACGAGGGAATAGTAAAGTTGCTATTGGAACTAGAAGGTATCAATCCCGACATTGCCGACACCGAGTACGGTCGGACACCACTCTCGTGTGCTGCAGAGTGCGGGCATGAGGGAGTGGTCAAGTTGTTACTAGAACGAGAGGATATCAATCCCAACACTACGGACACCGGGTTTGGTCGAACACCACTCTGGTGGGCTGCGATGGATGGGAACGAGGGAATAACAAAGTTGCTATTGAAACGAGAAGATCTCAATCCCGGCATACCCGGCGCAGGCGGGGAAACAGCCCTTGAGTTAGCTACGTCCCTTGGGCATGCAGGGGTTGTTGAATTGCTTTCTGGGACTAGGCCCTCTCTTCCCATCCCACCGAATACCAGAGAAGCCCTAGAGCGCCCCTCACCTACGTTGTCGACCTGTCATTCACCACCCAAGATCCTTCCCCGCAATCTCCGATTCCTCCTCGTAATAGCGATTCTTTCCTTTGTTATTATCTCAATTTTAATCTTTCTCTACTATTTTCTCACCCTTACGGGCTCTTCCTTATTAGCTGTTTCATTACTCTTACTCTATAAATGATTGCTATATCATTCATCCAAAGCGTGCGCTGGCAAAAACTTTCCTACCCTATATTCGAAGCACGAACGTGAATGGGAATTGGCCCAAGCAGTCCTATGGTGGAATATAGTGCATAATCTACTTTTCTCTTTTACTTCTCTCTCCCCCTAACCCTTCTCTCTCATTACGCACTTGTACAATGCAACACCGTCTATCTTCCTTCATCGCTTTCAGGCTCATTTTCTCCGGTTCCTTATGTAGACTCTTTTCACCTACACTATCTCACCTCACACAAGTAGTGTCTCCCAAAACTTAAGGAAACTCAATAAACTCCGAAGAATCATACAAACCTGATCAATCATGATCGCTACTGAACGATAACCCTAGGAACTTGAATAAGATCACTCACAGCAACGGATGCACATCCCAGGAGGCTAATAGTGGAATAGGGGAGAAGCGAATACTCGGGAGTATCAAACCCTAATCGTTATCCACGCGGGATCATTCGCGGGGACTATAGGAGTTGATCTCCATGAAATTCCAAAGACTCAACCCAAGAAGTCTCTACGCTCGGGTTCCGCGCTATAATAAACCACAACTTCTGTTTTGCACAAACTAGTTCTAATCTAAAGAGAGGAAATGGGAATAACGTACGAAAGAACTACCGGCACGTTAGCCTTTGGCTCGGCATAAATGCACACATTACTTTAATCCCGCGATAACCCGAATCCCTAGCACATCGGGTAGAGACATTCACAGGTGGACCCCGTCCACAAATCAGCTCGCAGCTATTTTTTCTCCTTTTTTCTTCACTCTTTTCTCCCAAACCATCAGATGAATCAAGGACTACTATACTTTGGGCGCAAATTAATCTTTCAAAAGGGAGATAAGGGCCACCTCTCGTCAACCCTCTTACCGACATCGCTACTTCTCCAACCTACTATTGCCTACTACCACAACACAAGACCAAATTCTCTCAACCCCCCTTTACATTTCATATCCTGGAGAACAAGTATTTCTCCCACTTTTACTACCATACCAAGAAGTTATGCTGCCTATTGACGGTTGATGACCTGGCACAATTATTGAAGAGGGGCAGTGGTTCCCACAAGCATTTTGAGTGCTTAATTTGCACCACAGTATTATTCTTGGCAACATGTTCATCTTCATTGCTGATCACTCGCACACCTATCTTGGGCCTTCATTCTTAACACATATGCCCTGCTAGGGGTTTAATTCTGGGATATCATAGCCATAAAGTGAACCCCCTGTGTTGGGAATCGTGAGGCGCCGCTTGGCATACTTCCGCTAATGCTTGGTTGTCCACATTGTCTCCGGGAATGAGCTTCGGTTGTGGATCGATGCATCAGCCGCGGATCAGCATACCTAACCGTGATGACAACCAAACGAAACGCCAAGAGTTCACAACGAAAACACGGTCACGCGACTTAGGAGCGAGGAAGTTCTCTTCCACTACTACAACTAACAGTAAAGACAGGAGTATATATACAAGCCACAACAACACTGTCTTCCTATTCTTCCATGGATCACCGCACTGGCACATATCCAGTCCCTTTCACCGTGCGTCTCCCTTTCCCCTTTCTTCTACTCTCTTGCTGACAAAGGAAAGACAGAGACTCCCACTGTTCATAGCCTCCGGGCATCGCCCAACACCCGCGCATCCGACTCACTTCCATTACGGCCTTCCCGCTTCCCTTCCCGCGAATGCATCGATACAAAACCTAAGCACATTCCTGCGGCCGAGATACTTTCCCGAAAGCCAAAGTGTTCCCAAAGCTAGAGCGCATTCCCGGAGTCTATCCGAGTAATAAAGCGACCATCATGAGAGCATGCGGAGCAGCGCCTCACGGCTTCCAACACGCCGGAAGGAAAGCGGAAGAGCTGAATACCCGGAGGCTACGAACAGTGGAAGTCTTTTGTCATTCCTTTGTTAGCGCGTGAGTATGGAGAAGAGGGAAAGGGTGACGTACGGCGAGAGAGAAGGGATATGTGTGGTGATCCATGGAAGGATAGGGAGACTTTGTTGTGGCTATATATACTCTAGTATTTACCGTTAGTTGGTTAATAGATAAGTTAGTGTTGAAGCAGGAAAGGTGAGAACTTGCACGCTCCTAAGGTGGTGCGCGATCGTATCTTTTTGTGTGAACACTTGGCGTTTCGTTTTGTTGTCGGGTAGATCCGTCGATCCGTCGATCTGTTTAAAGCCCTAGGCGATCGGGCTTCTTGGCAACTGAGATCGCCAACCGGGAAGAATTAAAGAAGCAAGGAGTATATTAGCTAATTCGCACAAAGCCTCAGCTGGGATTCTTCTCTGAGAGCATGGATGGCCCACTCTCCAGAATACCACGCGCGGGATAGCTGGAGAAAAGTGGTGGCGGGTCAGGGGCCAATCTATTTTCTGTAGCGACTGCAGTTTTTTTTTTTTTTTTTTGTTAAATCCTCGGTTTATTTGTAACTAAATACGGGAAAATCCATGGCATGCACCCTGAGGTATGGCCTGAAAACCCAATAACAAAAAAAATCCTCCACACCATTTCTTGAAATAACAAGTGAGATTTGTAAACCAAAAATTGATTTACGTGAGCCCATAACCACAAAAATGACAGGAATCAAGTATCGGCCATTTCCTCCTCATTCTCCTCCTCTTGAGGTACCCTATCAGGGCGGGCGGGGCATGACATCGAGTGGGCTTCATGCGGGCCACCACAGTTCACACACTTAAGAGCAGTGTGGCTGCAAGGGCGGCCCCGGATACGGCAGGTGGCAGTGGGGCAAGTGGGCGCCCCGGTTGGGTGCTGGTGAGCGCACCATCGGCAGGAGGCAGAGTTATTGCATCTGTTGTTATGATGAGCGAAGCCATGACAGTTCGAGCATTGAGTGTTTGAGTTGAAACACAACCGGCGTTCTGTTCTATACGTGGAAGAAAAGGCCGCCAGCCACCTGCCCACAAAGTCAGGAGCCCTAGGGCCGGTTATCGCGATTACAATCGTAGAGGCAGCCTTGCCTACTCTAGATTCGTCCGTAGTGAGCCATCTGGGCTGTCCTGTAAGGGCGAGCCCAGTATTGAAGGTGGTCAACTCAGTTGCGATCGCATCCAGAGAGCTAGAGGTTGGAAGTCCGTGCACCAGGAGTTGTGTGACCGGGGTGTCCAAATGAACACTAACAGTACCAGGAATAAGGTGGAGGAAGGTACCCACCTTGCTGTTAAGTGAGGTGGCCCTGATCGATTCCATCGTATTAATTGTAATGGTGTTCTCCTTCACGGAGACAGTTTGAATATAAGTACTGGCGAGCACAGTGTTGATCTCGTTCCTGAGCTTCAACTCGGTCTTGTTAAGGGGGCCACCTTCCCGTTTGACGATAAGGCGGCGTTCTCTGGCTGTGATGCCCTTCCTTGGTTGCAAGGGCTTGATATTGGTCGTAGGCTTGGGCTGTGCAGGTGTTGTACTAGTCTGAAAGGTGTTACGTTTCTTGCCCCCTCTTCTGGCCACTGTAGCCCAAGAAGCCTTGGGTTCAGCCGGCAGGGGGTTCGCAAGAGGTTGGGTACCAGAGCCAGCGGTGGTGCCAGGGGTCTTGGTATTTGCGAGGGAAAATGGTATTGGGGCAGGTATATCGGGGCAGGGTTGAGTTGCTTGCAGTAAGGCTACTTCCTGCGCCAGCAGGTCGATACTCTCCATCAGGGTGTCGACAGCTGATTTATAGTCTTTGTAGATGGAGGCGACTATTTCGATGATAATCTGACCTTCCATTTCGGGTACACGTAGTTCCACTTCTAGCCTTCTCGCTGCTGCCTTGTAGACCTCCATGAAGTAGGCCTTGTGGGAATAGCCGGCCTGCAGGTGATCCTCAATACCAGGCATGGTCAAAACCGTCGAGCTTCTCGGTCGTTTAAGAGGTGGGGGGCCCTTAGGCAAGAAAATTGGTGACAAGGTCGGTGCACCCTCTACCACCGTGGAGGGTCTTGCACCTGGTGTTGGGGAATGATTATCCGCAGCTGTTAAGCGGGAGCCTATCTCAAAGTCTTGCGAGATAACTCAGGCCGATAATCTTAATTGTAGACGGAGATTGTCTAGGAAGGCTCAATGTTTCAAAAGTAGAGGTAGGTAAAGTGATAAAGATTTTTCTAACGTAAAATCTTATATTGATAAGATCTCTTCTCCGTTGCTTGATAATGTTCAAATAGCTCGGGAGGCACCTCGATATTTATATGCAGTGTCTGGGTGGTCGCGGGCTACATCTAGTTCTCATACTAACTAAGTACCTACTAACAACTCCAGCTTTTTCTTAAAAGTGCGAACACCTTTTGACCCTGACAATTCTGTTATCTCACTTCGACTTCCGAATCGTAACACCATGAATTTACCTGACAGTGCTCCCACATATCAGTCCATTGGTTACGATCCATCTTCGTCGGCATGGAGTCTTGCTTACCATTTGCATACGCACAATGGTCTTCATGGTCGAACCAACAAAGGGGCCTGCTTTGTTATTGAACGTCTCAGCATTGCAGACATATTCTGCAACCGACATCTGCGAGGCATAAGATAGACTTGTCAGGATAATCGCTCCAATAGCCATTATCCCTCCATAGTCATATCGTTATCGTATGGTTCCGTCAGTATATTATTGACGTGCGTAAGTGTGGGTATGCCTGATTGCTCAGACTACCTCATCCGACAACACCATTCACTTCTGCGACTTTCATCGTTAGAGCGTGGAGTATAGAATGTATTGCCTAACCATTGTTCGTAAAAAAACGTCCCGTTACTTAGTGACCACTTTCGCGACTCTTGTCTTTAGTGCTCAGTAACTTTAAGCGACGTCGACCGATTTGGCTCAAACCACTTGCATGAGCTCGCCAAAGGTCTTCCCTCATATATCCTGCGAACGGGATCCGGTCGGACGGACGGCCGCAACGTATACGGGGTTACGAGGAGGGCTCCAATGTCCATGTCTTTGGTGAGGGGACGCAACTACGGCGGCGTCTGCCGATGTAGCGTCGTCCCAACCCTGGTGCGGGAGAGGGGTGTTGGCTTGTCCTTTTTGAACTCAGAATCCTAAGGTAGGGTAACTATAGGTCTTTATTCACTAAGGGAAGGCTAAGCCTTCCGGTACGCCTAACAGCAGCCTTTCCCTTCTTGCGGCGACGCCGGCTAGAGGGGCCAGGAGAGGGATCCATGTAGTATTTGTGTAACCTGACAGGTCACGTTACGCGGAAATCTCGAAATAGTGTACGTGGTGTTGAAAAAAGTGCAATTTGCACTTTTGAGGAAAATAGGGGAGGGGAAGCTGTCTGTAGCGACTGCAGCCACCCCATCTACTTGTATCTGCCATCCGGTACGATATATTTTTAATGTTTCCATGGTTCGGGGAAGTTGTGCGGAGCCGCTTATGGGCAGCCATATCATTACCAGATGTTCGCTCTTGAGCCTAGGCAGGGTTAGTATAGACTCCCGGTAGAGGCTGCCTGCTAGCGATGTGAGGGCAATACGGGACACAGCGTGTATATGTGATTGAAAACCAGCCTAATCATCAGTACTCTGAGTATTCAAGTTACGAGGGAGTGGCGGGTGAGATTGCTCAACTTCTATCAGAATTTCATCTTTTAGATCATTGATAGCCAAGGGTGGATTACTAAAGGGTAAGATGCATTCCTCCGATAGAGCGTTCTAACTAAAATAATGTAAGCAGTGAAACGGGGGAATGAGTCTACAGGTAATAAAGGGAGAAATATGGTATTGCACCGCAGGGGTGACAGGAGAAAGAAAAAATAGTGGCCGGGGGGGACCTGTATTCCCGGAGCTCGGCATTAGGGTCAGTTTACACAGATGGCTGTCTCTAATTTACCGGTAGTAGCTGGAGAGGATAGCCACCGTCAAGGCGGTTGGAGGTGTGCAGGCAGCTGGATGATCTAGTGTTTACCTAGCGTGCCCCTCTCTACCGGCAGCCTCTGATGGAGTTTGCAATCTCACCTCCAAAGAAATGTCGAGTTTTGACCGCCTGGCAACAAGAATTTGGGAGGGTCGCAAACTAGGTAAACGCTTTGGAACCTTTTCTTTCTATCCAGCCCTGGCATGACCTGACCGTCTAGTTTCGCTATTCTCGCCGGGGAAGATAAAAAAGATTGTCCCGACCTTTACCCACTCGCGTATCATACAGATTCATACTAGGACGCCGCATGTCGCCATGAGCCCCAATACAAGCGAGGTGGAGTTTTGAACCGCTCTTCCAGCATGTAGGAAAAGGTCGGGGATAGACTTCTTTTTTTTCTTCCGGCTAGCATCAATTTGGGACGTAGAAGGTTAGGAAAACGCACCTTTAATCTGTCAGACCGGTGGAAATTTGCTTTCCTACTCTGATATCAAAATCCACCGTTGGCCAAATTGCTGGTGGGAATCCCTTGGGCTAAACGAGGTAGTAGTGGCTAGGATAGAACATATTTGATAAGTTATTACTAATGTTTCTAGTCAAACAATAGGGACGACAGCTTTATTCGGTCCGGGATATCATACCTCGACAGCCCTGGGAGGATGAACTTCTACAAGCACGAGAACCATGATATGTAAACACACCGTATCGCTGTAAGCTCTTTTCACCTTAGCCCAAAAGAAAGCATATAAATCTCCTGGGAAAACCTCACCAATATAGAAACCGATGGCTTAAGTGTTGATCTCACGACTACCGACTACCCTACTATACCAACACTTTATGATAGGGTGTTAGGTATTTATCGGGCTTCATCAAACATCCGAATTCGGTTGGTTACTTGGTTTCTTGAATGTTCCCGCTATAAAATTTGGGTTAGCTATTCCAAAACAGCACAATTTCACGGAATCAGTGGTAACACACAATTATTTCCTACCGCAGAAGTCACAAAAAGTTGTCACTTGCTGGCTGGGAGATTTGCATAATGGCTATAATATAGAGTCCTTCTCTTGCTCTGCGTGCTCACGCAGTATGTTTGGTGAAGGGAGCTTACAGTTCATGTGTGGTGGAATAAACACAAAGCAGTGTGGTAAATACAGTATTAGGTTAGAGAAAAAACAAAACACAGATTAGAGCTAGTTGGCCTATGATACAGTGACTTTCGTAGAAACAAATAAAAAGGAAAGAGTTGAACAATTGAGGGTCTGGTGGTATGGTGCCTAGCCTAAGGGCTATATATTTCTGAAAAGGAAAAAGAGAGGGAGAGAGGGGGAAAGCGAGAAAGGATGAGTTACTCTCTAGTATTAGGAGGCCGAAATGTGGAATAAGAAGAAGGAATAAAAGGCGTGATGTGTGCTCGGTGTCCCAAATGAAACATAAGATGAGTATGTCAGGGGAGGAAGCTATAACACCCGGCGCTTAATAATATATACGGTATCTAAAACACAGGGAAAGAGGTCTAGGCAGGCTGACCACTGAGCCATTTCTAATCATAATTATCATACTACAGTATGATATTTTTATGAGTTTATTCGCCATTAGGGCTAAAAGGTCATTTGGTGAAAGGGAGTTGTCCTCCCAGGGGTTCCCGGAAGTTGTATGGGGGGATGTGGTGCAAGGCTCGTCATAGCTGAGCACTCGCTCTTGTTAAGAAGTAGCTAAGCAGCGGTAGGGACTATGATGCATATGGTCATTATTGTTGAAACTGACTATGGTTGGCCCTAGTATTTCTCGCTCTCACTGAAACCGTCTGGTATTTTGGAATCTTTGTCGCGAGTTTGACTTATAATGTCAACTATCGCGAACAGGAACAATGCCGGGAGGCAGGATCCGGCGATTGCGCAATATTCGAGACAGCTACCCATGCGTATTATGGATATATGTAACTTTAGAAAAGCTAGAAAATGTAATAAAAGAAATGAAAATGATGCAAATGAGGGAGACATAATGGGAAACTGAATGAGAGATAACTAGAGAGGGCTTGGAGATCAGTAGGGGTAAAATAAAAATATCCGAAGCTGGAGAATACCGTACAAGAGTACGAGGAGAAAAAGTGAAAAAAAAGTGAAGATCAGGGCTTCCATGATTGAAGTGACATATAGAGAGGGGGTATAGTGGTTGGGGATGGTGTTGAGGAGGAAAGCATAGGTTTTGCTCAAGTAGATGGCCGGGAAACAAGTTGTCGCTCAGAGGCCAAATTCCACTCTTCATCGCTTAGTACTTCCACCTCGATGTGACTAGAAATCTGAGGGGCAGAACTTCCAGGAATCACAGTAGGCGTAGCAATGATACTAACTTTACTCCAGGAAGAGACTTGCTTAGTTTTGAGGTGTACCTTGGGTAGTTTCTGACCCGTTTCAGCATCTTTTGTGAGTCTGGCATCTCATACTTCAATAAGCTGGGCTCCAGAGAGAATTTGTGCCTAAGACAGCTTCTGGCAGTCAGTCTGGTTCTGGAGTGGAGCAGCTTGTTGAAGGTGGTGTGACTACTCCTGATACAGCTCTCACTGTGCAACCTCAGTGTAACCGGTACAGGCTACCAGTTTAGGTCTGGATTAGTTTTATGTATTTGTAACGGGGGCACCCTATAGAGAGGTGAACTCTAAGGTTGCGACCGCACCAAACTCTCAAAGTAGAAGATAAAGATGAGGTAAATAATTCAAAAGAATCAAACGGTAAAACTTAATATCGTTAAGCTGAAAGCTTCACTCAATAAGTTCTCTCGAGGAAAGTTGGTTATCAAAGTAGAATGCCAAACGCTTAAACTTAAGTAGATATCAGATGTAAGCCTTTGACATTGACCACTACTCCGACGTTGTGTGAGCACCCTGTCCTGCTCAGGGTTTGTCCGAGGTCTACCCTCTATCAGGAATTATCCAGCTGGAAGTGTCGGACCAACTCGGGTACACTTAACTCCGTCAATAGGATATGAGTTTCTGCAATGCATC
>Ga0307509_10001229_pt1 | contig 43416 bp, 42 predicted proteins | sample 10_EM_MG_FD_202245 | JGI IMG/M metagenome (GOLD analysis project Ga0307509, IMG submission 202245) | Populus trichocarpa ectomycorrhiza microbial communities from riparian zone in the Pacific Northwest, United States - 10_EM | ecosystem: Host-associated > Plants > Roots > Unclassified | place...
CTTGGAAAAGGGGCGAAAAACACAGCAAAATAAGAGACGTGAAAAAACAAAAACTGGCAGACCTTACCGGAGGGGGCAACTCCAACGACATAGCACACCGTTCTCTTATTCAAGTTAATACGGTATACCAGACAATTGGACTAGTAAGGCCTCACTTGAGACTTCTAGCCTAGGCGTTTGCCCTGATCGGCGTTGGCTCACTATGGTGTTTGGTTCACCGCTGTTCTTCCTGTTCTGGTGTTTACTATCCAAATTTTGCTTTTTCCTTACCCACCTTCTGCCTCCCTTTCTAGGGTTGCCGCGCTCTTGGTGGGCCCTAGGGGCTCGCTCTTCTAAAGAAATAGAGTGTAACATTGGGCTATAACATGAGGTAGAGGCTAATACCCAAGCTACTATACACGAGTGACTTAACATGAACCATATCGACCCCTCTCCCTTTCATCATACCCAGGTCCCACCACACGACTAGAGAGTAGCCCATTATCCTATATAAGTATGGCGGTATGTCGCCGCCGTGTAAAGTACACACAAAAGGAAAATCTATGAGTAGAAAATAACACCCTAGCCAAATCCAGATCCAATAAACGGGGAATTATGGTCTGGCCAGAACCCCTAGCAGGAGTTAACGGCTTTGTACCAGGAACTTATATAACCAGCCACGCCGAGTTCTACGAGGTGAACCGGGCATGTCCTATCAGCCACAGTGTGTCGATTCCATCTCGTCCAAACCCATCAGGTACATGGGATCCGCGTCGACACGTAAATCACAGAGACAGATGATTCACAAACCTATCGTTCGGAAACGATTGAGCTCAAAGGAGAATGATGATAGTAAAGCATCGTGAAGTGAAACCATGCGCCCCCGAAGGTTGGTAGACGGATCTCTGAGCAAGCCGAAATGGGGGTGTTCTGAGATGCAGCATCTCGGTTGTTTTTGAGAATGCTGAGGGGGAGGAAAATACCTCCCGGGCTTCAAACAGCGTTGGGGTAGAATCTTTCCGGGGACTAAAGAACTTATCCACGTCATCATGTCCGTTCTCTAGAGCGCAGGAGATAGGTGTTTGACCGCGCACGTCTTGCCTGTTAGGGTTGGCATCTCCCTTCCCTTGAAGCATCCTCACCATGCCCTCATGCCCTCTCTTACCAGCCGATAAGACCTGCTTTTGGCTACGGTGACATCGGGGCTCGGGGTTGATATCTTTTCTAGCTAGTAGATCTGAACTACTCCCGCAAATCCCTTCCTGGGCACACTATAGTATTAGCGTCGCTGAAGCCATATATCACTTGGAGATTTTCTGAGGCTGGGCTGTGTTATTCAACAACAGGCTGGAAGCTCGCAGTGGATTGCACTTCTGGATTGCCAGACGACAAAGAACTTTTATTCGTACCAACAAGAATATAGAAAGAAGATGTAACTTAACAAAAAGACGATAATGAAAAGATGCGACAACAATTTGGTAGCTGAGTAGGGAGATGAAACGAATGTGTGATGAACGAGATAGATAACAAATGAACAGGGGGAAGAACCAATGACCTTATATCCTCCTCAAGAGAAAGCCTATTTTCACAGCATGCTTCCTGCGCATGCCAAATCTCACATGAGATTCGTCTACCTGAGTACCATATCTCCGGTTATTCTGCATAAGTTCCGAGGTGAGAATCGAATGCCCGAGGTCGTTCTTCTGCAGTCGACCGAGGGTATGCTGGTTATTCGGCATCTGAGATGTTCGTGTTTTGTTGTAGGTGAACCTGTGTTTCGTGTTGTCGTACTAGATATGCAGGGTTGGTGTTTGGACAAGTATGAACCTAATGGTAGTGAAACGGTTCATAAGGAATAGTGTGTCACAGGTGGAGGTGGTGGTGTTCCGTATTCATGGTGAATGGAAAATATGTATGTCGTGAGCAGCCCAAAATATTCCAACATGTGTGAGAACAGCCCGTTTTGGGGGCTAGGAGTACGGCATCTCGGATCCTAATATCCCCCCCCGAAGTGGAGCATCTCCCAAGATAAATTTAATTGGTAAAAAAATTCGCTACATAAACGTCTTTGCCGTTTCTATGGAAGACAGGTTGGAGAGAGACAGGAAAAAGAGGAGGGCATGCAGTTATCCCGGGTTGTTGGTCACATGATATTACAATGACCTCTCAAAAGTATTGTCCCACTTTCTAAAACCCCACCAAAAAGTGCCTAAACATGGGTAATTAACTAGCCCATTTCTACATAATAAAATATCTTAAAGTGATAGAGAAAATTTTCATAAATTCCTTCTTACAAGAATTACTTTCTCATATAATAGAAATTGCGAAAACTCCATATTTGCATGAGTTGTACCTGGATTTACCTAGGCATAGGGTCATGAAATGGGAATCCTCACCAAAATTAGCGCCGAGCCCCCAAATTTGTATGGGGGCTTGGCATTCCAAATTAACCATTCTATAGAAATGGATTTTTAGCCCTGTGAAATGAATAGATAAAATAAATAAAAATCAGAAACGGATTCTCCTTATAAATATCTGCTTATAATAAGTTTTTCTAACTTTTAATAACTTATTTTGTGATTATTTCAGTTAATGAATATGCCCACTTTTGCTGTAAAACGGGGTTTGGGACAGTACTTTTGACAGGGGAGTTTGGTCCTTGGTGCGCTTCTTTTATGCTGTCTTGGCGACAGAGTACGGAACCAATAGATTCACTGCCTCAGATGCGCATACAAAGGAGTTAGGCTCAAAGTGAATCCAGGCCGGGTCCTAGAAGTATTTAGTGTAAAACCCATTGTAATGACCCTACGATAGGTAGCTACAATCACTATCACCTTAGCCCAAATGGTATACCAAGTGGTAACCAGAGGTGGTATGGTCTGGTATACTTAGTATATACATAGCTGGTAAACCTAGGATAAAGCCTAGGGAATAGTTGAGTAGCTTTGGGCACTCTAATAGGCAGGGTAACCTTTCGGGAGAACATTCACATAAGGTCAAGAGAATTATGGGAATGTTACACGGACATCCGAGACGACTTTTGTGGTCAACTGGAGGACTTCCGGAGTGGTTAATGACATAAGAGGGCAAAGTTACCCTACCTTGGGAATTTGGTCATTATGCCCATGGACTCCAGTTACCCTACTGAGGAGTCCAAGTTACCCTACCTTCACCGGCAAAGTCATCCTAGAACTTAGAGGTCGATTGCCTCACATTCTTTGGGCTCTTAGCTGTTCTTGGGCACACACGCATCTGCGTGAGGAGACCCCACGCCTGTGTAAAGGTGGCCTGAACATACTATTGAACTTGGGCGGGTTTAGCCAACACCCGCCTCTGGCCCCGGCGTTGGGACGGCACATCATAGGCAGATGGCTGTGTAGTTGCTCGTTTGCTAGTTAAAAGAGGTCATTGGAGCAGCTGCCGTAACACTGTATAAGTCGTCGCCGTCAGTCCGACTGAATGTCGTTCGCAGGATATATAAGGGGAGTATTCGTAACCGCAAAAATGGGGGTCGCCCATAAATGGTCTCTCCGGCACCTAGGAGTCTTTCATAGCCTACGGGTAGTAGGGAAGTCTTCCTAGTGGTACTTAGGTAGTCCATGGAGGCCAGGGTACACTCGCATTCCAAAAGTTCCGGAACCCCGACTGGTACCGTGACATCAAATCATATAGTGAATGTATTATTATGTATATGTATCTCGACATGATTCCAGGCTATTTAGATAAGCTATGTCAAGGTGCCTTTCGTTTTTGTTCTATGGCTGGAAGTTAGGCTATCGTAGTTTGGTAGTCAGGAGGGGGAAAGCGGGGAAGAAGGTGATACCTGAGCGATTACCGGTCGATGACCTGATCTAATTCTAAAGTACCTCTACATGATAATGCATCCAATATTGCCTTGTTGTGTCACAGTACCAGCTTGGGTGCCGGAACTTTTGGAACGCGAGTGTACTTTCGGGACAAATACCTCAGTAACCAGCCGGGACCTTCTCCCCTTGATTTGTAGCATTACTATGGGTTCTTATTGGACTCTAGAGGTATGAGTCTTATCACGGTAGAGTATGTCCCGAGAGCCTGGCTATGGGTAGCGCCCACTTAGGCAACCATCGGCTACATCTCACCGGGGGAGCTTGCATGTCAATTTATCACATTGGATAGTCGCGTAGATTAAATGATGGAGTGCACAGTTTGTATAGACGAAACTACCACTGGGCCAGTGATTCCACCACCTAGGTATTGATTCCGGTTGTTGTCATAACAGTTAGCCACTGGTATGACTTTGATAGGAAGAGTTTTTCACCTGCAGTTGTATTGGAGATGCATTGCAGAAACTCATATCCTATTGACGGAGTTAAGTGTACCCGAGTTGGTCTGACACTTCCGGCAGGATAGATCCTGATGGTGGGTAGACATCGGACAGACCCTGAGCAGGACAGGGTGCTCGCACAAAGGTCGGAAGTAGTGGTGAATGTCAAAGGCTTAAATCTGATATCTACTTAAGTTTAAGCGTTTGGCATTCTACTTCGACAACCAACTTTTCCTCGAGAGAACTAAATTGAGTGAAGCTTCAAGCTTAACTATATTAAGTTTTACCGTTGATTCTTTTGAATTATTTTACCTCATCTTTATCTTCTACTTTGAGTGTTTGGTCCGGTCACAACCTTAGAGTTCACCTCTCTACAGGGTGCCCCCGTTATACCCATCTAGGCATCTAATTCCTTGGAAAGCAAGAGAAATTGCAAAGCCGGGGGATTCTTCTTCGAGTCAGCCATCCTCACATACTATTTGAGACTGAAATCATAATTCTAGTAAACCTAAGGGGCCGGCAGAGCCTGGCTTGGAAGGCGGATATGAAGGGGGCAAAATGGGGTTGAATACAGTGAAAACTGCTTTGACGTCCCAACCCCCCACTCTGGGTTAAGTGGTGGAAACACAGTGAGTGGGGGTTCTCTTTTGACCCTTTGTTTGGACGAAAAAAAAAGAAAAAAAGCCACAAACCTTGCTGGAAGAGGCAACTCCAACGTCCTAATTCTTAAAATTGGGGATAGATACCGATCGTAGATCTGGATGTTTGTTTCAAAGAGAGAGAATGAGGTGTATAAAAGATGGGCTATATATTCGCTAACTTTCTTCAACCATTGTCCTTAAGAAGGGTCCTAAAGCACAAAAACAAGAACTACTCTCTTAGGAGTATTCCGAACAAGATTATGCCATCCACTACATCTCACTCTATCTTCTTGCCTCTCACTCCCCGCTTTTTTTTCCACCGCTTCATCACGTCATCTATCCCGCTTCTCCGCCCTTTCACTGAGTGCCAGACTCGACGGTGAATCCTCCGTTATGCTTCCAGGATATTCTAGCAAGGGGGTGAGCACTCACAGCGTAGGGGTAAAGTCCAGTAAGGTAGCTCAAGTGATCTCCGGTGATTAACAACCTAGTGAGATTCTCAATAATCTCAGTAGGTATGGTAGTTTAGAATGTAAGCATTCACGTGACAGATAATCAAATATGGGAAGTCGTTCACAAGAGGTACTCAGCTCTAGGAGTAGTATTTGTTGGATATCATGGGTATTCGCTTAAGCTTAGTCAGTGGTTGCGGGGCCGCTTGTCTTCTTTGCACTACTTTCTGTTTCGCTTCTATTTCTTCCCCCCACTCAACAACTTCTTTCTACACACCGAATTAAGCCAATGAAAACCGTTCTTGACTCTGCCGTCATTTGACCTTTAATTTCTCTCTTGTTCTCACATTCCATAAAGTTCCATCCGCACTGTCCGTACCCATTAAGCGGCTTGCAAGCAATTCATTCCTTTCGCCGCATAAAGTAATTTGCCCGCCACAGATTATTTCTAACAATATTCTCAACTGTCCGGGGGCCTTCCGGGGCCATGCGGGAGACTGCGAAGGGCACAGAACAAGATCGGGTTGCTACTTGCAGCCCGCCCAGGGCAGCGGAATCCCGGGATTTCCGTCTTCAGCTCGGGCCGCCAGCCCTATAGGGTGAAACGGCGCTTTTAGAGGGTAGGGCTAGGACTGCAGGCAATGCTAAGGGATGGCCGGGGGAGATCCAGGACAGCGGGGGACTAAGTGAGTGATATTGCATGATTTCTAACTTGAATGTTTTTACCCTGAAACGTGATCGGGGAAGTGGAATAAATACCCCTGGTGGAATCGCCAAGTCTAGTTTGTGGATATGTCTTCTGCTCGGGAGTGAATCTGGGGTTTTTATCTGCCGCTCTTCTGTTAATAACATGTTTAGGAGCATTCTACGGCCTATTGGAGCATTCCGGGGCTGGTAACCACATCTCCGAACCTATGGGATGCCTAAGTTAACTGGGTTTACAAGTGGTAGGTTAATGAAGTGGTGTACAGCCGTTGGAGGTGCCTTCCGGCGCATAATATAAAGGACGGGGGGCGTGGTCCCCGCGATGGTCTAAGGATGATATTCAGAGTTCGCAGTGTGGGAGACTCCCGGGCTTGCAGTCGATCCAGCTCTCGGACTACCAAGCGTAGGGCATCTACTCACCTTCCACTCAATTAAAAAAAGTGACCGACAGTGGCCCACGGTCAGTCATATACTACCTCCAAGCAGGACTGGCTAGACAATTAGGAACACTAAATAAGGGGTAAGCCCAAGGGGCGTAAATAATTGATTATAAATCGCAAGAAAAAAGGAAAAACATTTATTAAAGGAATTGATAGACTTCATAAGAATAGTAATCCACCAGAAACGCTTATGCCCAAGGGGTGTAAAAGAATTGATTATGAGTTGCATGAAAAAAAGGAACCAATTATTAAAGAAATTGATAGACTTCATAAAAATAGTAAGCCACCAGAAACACTTCCTTAGCAGAGCACTACAGTGTTCCTAACCGTCCAGTCCGTCCGTCTTCGGGTGAGGACGGGACGGACTGCGGCTCAAAGCCCGTCTTTTTGGGGGTGCTAGGACGGACTACGCCCGGGAATGTGAGGACCGGACGGACTATAGGGGACTATAGTCCTAGCGCTTGGACCACCTGTACTGGCCAAGTTGAGATGATGCAACTCCAAGCGGATTCATTTCACTTCATGAGACATCACTCGTGACGTCCCCGGCGGTCCAGGGCAGTCCCCCGCCGTCCCTCACCATTCCCGGCCGTCTTGGAAATTCTCCGGCCGTCTCCGGCTATCCCCCACCGTCCACCCCCCTGCCCTGAACTAACATGTCTCGCCCTGTAGGGCCCGCCGTCCTACCCAAAGACGACCGTCCTGCCTTTAGGACGCCCGGGCCGGTTGGGAACACTAGAGCACTAGAACAGGAGGCATAAATGGCGTTTCCCGCCAATTCATAAAGCATGCGAATAGAATGGCGGCAAGACATCGCCAATAAACTCCAAGGTGTCCAAGTACCTTATCCCTGATAAAGCAGTCCGATGTACTTGTAGAAGCGTTCCCTAGGGGTTTGATATGCATCATCCGTACTTAAGCACAAAGCTCCAAGGAGGGCAATGATATCGTTATCTAAACCACCAAGTTTAGATTAAATTTCTCTTCATGCGGGCTTAGACACCTACCATGAAGTCTGGTTGCATCCACCAAGGTTGCCGAAAACTGAGGAACTAATTGCCCGCCCACCATATAGAATGGGGCTAAGGCTATGGGGTCGCGAGTTGCAGTGCAATTTACTATCCGGGCTATATTGTATTTTTCCCTGTGGCAAGTTCCCTGATTAGTCACTTCAGGGACAAGCGAAATATACTCGGGACCTACTGTCTAGAAAGCTCTTCTTGGAGCTCGTCCACTCTCACCTGCGTGGTAGCCACTCTTTGGTCAAAGTCAACTTGTTGTTGCTCGAGGGTCGCTATCTGAGGCTGAAGGATATCCTCTCTTTTCCGCATAGTATCCTGCCCTTGCCGAAGGATAGCCTGTTCTTGCCGAAGGGTAACCTGTTCTTGCTGAAGGGGGGATAGTTCGTGCTGAATGGTAACCAGTCCTTGACGAAGGGGAGTCAGTTCTTGCTCAAGGGTGACTTGTCTTTCCCGAAGGTTAATCGGTCCTTGCCGAAAAGCAGCCCGAAGGGCAGCTACGGTCTGTGAGAGTTGATGTGAAGCCGGCGGAGTTTGGTTCCCGTGATCGAAGACAGGAAGGTTTGGTATAAGAGCGGCTTGAGCTGTGATGCCCTGAAGAGCTTGCAAAATAATTCCCCAATTGGGTTGCTGCCTATTTGGAGCGGTCATTGAAGAGAGTTGTGGGGCAGAGTTGGGCGAAGAGAGTTGAGCGGAGAGAGTTGAGCGGAGAGAGTTGAGCGGAGAGAGCAGGGCCATGTGCTTGGATTGGGAGGTAAAACACTGGAGTTGTGAGAGTCAAATTCAGAAGGTTTTTCACCCTTTAAATATTTTTTGTCTTCGGGAGTGGGTGTGGTACTGTGCTATGCTTTACAGCAAAGATACAGCGCTCATATGCTTCCAAGAAAGGCACGAAGCCTGTCAGGAAGTTATAAGTCCCCGTTGCCGCTGATCAGCCCCTACCCTTGGGTATGCGCAAGTACCCACAGCAAACACAATGAACTGTTAATTTAGGTTAATTCACAGGATAGTCATTGAAGTGTTTTCTGGGCGGGATTTAGAAGTTGTCTGGAATTTTTTTGTAGTAAAATCTGGGAGTTTCTTCACTTTGCCTCCTATTTCTCAACGTACAAAATAGAGAAGGCAAGAGACTGTAGGACATACTCCAACGATTAGTGCATCTATGAGGGTTCATAAGTATAATGCACTTTCATTTACTGCAATAAGTACAATCAAGGGAGAGGCTAAAATAATTGTTTCTATAAGAAGTGTCTGCGGTTCCTTCATGAAGTTCTCCATTACTTGTGCGAGAAGGTGTCCCCAGAACCTACACTCACAATAAATTTCATCACAGTTGGTTGATATTGGCCAGAAATATGTTGGAATTCTTTGGTGCTGCTCACCATGCTTGACCTATCGGGCACAAATATGGCCTATCGGACACACACATGGCTTATCCCATCATCGTTTAGACAAAGAGGTTCCGGCAGTGCGATCTGGATAGATACCCTGGCCGGGAGCAAGTTCTTTAATGCTTCTCGGCATGCTCAGCCTAGCTGCAGCCCATTCCGATATCGTTTGACAAACCTCCGGAGAAGCGCTTGGTATTGCTACAACACCGGAAGGAAGGAGTCAGATGTAAGAAGGCTATTGAGCCTGAGAAAGTTTTCTTTGTGAAGTTTGTTCTTTTCTTTGTTAGCATGATAGTTTTGTGAGGAAGGGAAAGGGGAACATGCATGAAGGAGCAAGGTACTTGTAGGTGTGGAAGATTATGGACCTATATGGTGATCAATGGAAGGGGAAGGATAAAAAGATAGGAAGAAAGGAGGACCGGCAATACTGTTTTTTTACTTATACTCCTGTTTTTACCATTAGTTAGTTGAACATCGTTTTTGGTTGAGCGAAAAGTGTGTGGTTGTTAGTGAAAAGGTTTTCCTCGTTTTAGGTGTGAGCTCTTGGTGTTTTATTGTTTTGGTTTCGTTGTTGTCGCCATACTGTTGTGACCGTCGATCCAAGTTTAATAAAATACAATCACTGCCTCCTATGGGATAATCTCTCGTGTTTGTGCCTGGGAGAGGTATGTTGGATGCTGCATCCTGTGCCCTGGGTCCCGAATGGCAACCATGCTCCAGGCGGTATAGTGCGCTCACAGCTTGTCAAGAACCCGTCACAAAATAGAACTTATTGTTCCGTTCCCAGAAGCAGCAAGGATCCGTATCATCACAATTTTGGATAACAAAGCGGGCTGGAGAAAGAAAGAAATAGCTATGATTTTGGAGTAAAAAAACATGATGGAAAGTGCCGACGGAACTCAAGGAGTCAAGTGGGGTTTGTGGTCCCAAGACACTGGGCTCTGTTGTAGCAGAGTCTGAGCGCAGCACATAGGGGCTCAAGAACATGACTAAATGGAGAGGAAAGCTGGCATACACAGAGATTAGAGCTATGGAGATGGCACGATGACGTTGAAAAGGGAAGAAACACACAAGAGTCACCGGTTGACGACCTCACTGCAATCCTCTGTCAGCTTCATAACTCCAGCAAGTGGGCGAACGGTAGCAATTGCAAACCCCTTCAAGGTGTTTGTTCTCTAACTTTAGGTTGACATAGAGATGTTGTTGGATTGCCTATAGGGCAGGCGGTTAGGCTGTTAGGTGGATATGCATGTTAGCGGATATGCGGTCAGCGGAGATACAGTTATAGGGCATGTGGTATTGTGGTTTCCGGTGGTCAGGCACTTTGCCCTGGGTTGTTGTTTTCACATCCTATGCGGCTAGACATAGGATATTGCTTTCATGGTTTAGTCGATGTTCCTTGTCATAGGGTATAAGTGTTTACGGGTAGGCAACTACTCGAGTAGCTTATTTGAAAGTTAACGGGCAAGCAAGCAACTAACTCATATATTCAGCACATTTAATGCAGTAGCCACACCTCTTAGCGTTCGCCTTTGGATTGACTTCTACTTAACACTGGTCTCGGCAATCCCGACATAGGTTTTTTGTAGAAAACTCACAAATAACACTTGAGCTAAGTCCAATTCACTATCCACAGTATCCTGCGACAGAAAAAGATAAATAAATAAGAGTATAGAAATACAGGAAGTACAAATTGAAAAAGTGGTGAGGTTATGCTTAAGAGGCTTGGTATGGTGGCTGAGGTATCGGTATATTTTCGATTTTGTGTTTGGTAATGTTGTAGAGTATGGGCTGTTGAATACTGCAGTCAAAAAAAGGGGATTGGGCTGGACCATCGGAAGTTTGCGGTTGCTCTTGTGTGGGCCATGTTTTTCGTGCGCGGAATGGAATAGTGTGGGATTTAGTTGTGGATTGTGGGTGCTGTGCTCTGGGAGCTTTAGCGTTCCTTAGGAGACTATCGTAGTTCTCCATTTAGAGTGATATGTTGGCTCTCCTGCTCATTCCACTAAGCAACAGACGCCACATTTCAAAGGAGGGTGGAATTAAACCTCGACACTTATCTCGTTACCTAACCTATCTAACACTCCCATCGCCAGAACCAGCAGACAGGAGAATTAAAACAGAGTGACAATTTATGAACTGCCAAAAATACATACGAAATGCCCCAAAAGAACGAGAAATAGCGCGATACGAATTACAATCTCCAGTTAAAAGGGGAGAAGAGAGGAAGCAAAGAGAAAAAGAAAAGAGAGCCTGCATAAATTAACCCCACCGAACTAATCGACACACCTGTTAACCCCTAATTTAATGGCAATCACTGAAATATGCCAGCGCCCCCTCCAATAGGAGCGGCCACATCTCACTGTAGCCTTCATCTCCACTTGCACGCCCGTCCATGAGCTCTTCGCTTATCGGATCAATTTCCTCAGCCGCTGTGCGCTCCCCCGACTTGTTGATCTTATCATTGGCCACCCGCAGCCTGATAGATCATAATGAGAGCCCTAAAGAGGGAAAGAACAAAAGTGCGATCGCAATGGGCTCAAAGGGCAGCGGAACATGGAAGATCAATGGACTAATTCGCTACTCTCTCTGCTAGCTAAGGACTGACCAGGAGATATATATCTTAGCCTAACTAACAAGATCGACAAACTCTAAAGAAACACACAAAGCAATTTCTACGTATTAAGTTAGGGTCAGGGTTGAAACACGATATCGCTGATAGCCTGGAGCTTGCGGGCGACATTTTCCGGGCTCGGCTTTAGTTTTGGAAAGCCCGGTTTAGTCCGGTCGCCCCCAAAGCCGGATGGATTAGTCAGCTAGAGTCACTAGTCGGGGGCACCCTCACCATCATTACCAGGCAGAGATGAGGGAGGAATTGGAGTTTGAGGGGGCGTAGGTAAGGCCCCGCTATTTTGACCTTCACTTTTGCCGGGGCTCCTGCCCCACAATAGTGTGTTGACCGACACTAGCACTATCCCTGGATGATCGGGTATCGCTCCCTCTATTTCCTCTGAGGGGTTCTCACTGTAGTTATCCAAGATTGTACCTCACTGCAGGTGCTTCCGGGCAGTTCTAACTGGGACGCTGTGTGCTGGGAAACGGATGACGTCCTCCTCGAGGGTATAACGGGGGTGGGCTCGGAAGCCCTATGCGGAATTGCATGTGGAGAAATCGTGCTGGAAGGTGGGGGTGGGCGGGAGGCGAGGAGTAGTTTGGGGTGTATAGACGAGGTGAATTTTTTTTTTGGAGCGCAGGGGTGGGGGCATCGGAGGAAAGTATAGGTTTTTTTTTCCACGGCGAGTGATTTAGGTTTTTAGCTAGGCTATGAGTGTCATTTTTGGAGGTTTGGGGACAGGGACCGAGGAGAGGCCGGCGGGGGGGCGAATTAATGATTGAAGGATTGAATGGATATATATTTCCTTGGCTGGGAGTTATAGAGTGAATTGCTTAGGCCGGGGTAGGGGTAGGGTCCACTAGCTGTGTCAAAGAGTGAGCCATGACACCAGAGGTGGGGGCCTATTTAGCCTAACATGTTTGGGCATACAAACCATCCGTTGTAACTATAGGACTGTTTGGTATATGTGAATTATAAAATTTAATAATGGTTTGTATGATATAGTACATAACAACCGGAGGGAATTTTTTGAACTTTGAAATGGGGTATAGGGTTCTTTAAACCATGGTTGTGCCACATGATTTGTATCATAGCTAACAAAATTTCACAAACATGTCACGCCAAACAGCCCCTATGTGTTCCGTCTTGCGTGCTGGTAGGATGTGGCAAGGACAACTTGACCGGGTTTCGTCCACGTGACCCCCCGAGTTTAGTTTTTTTGTTTCTGCCATTGGTAAACAAAGCTACAGGGTAACCTATCCCCCAAAAGGCCCTTTTACTTAAAGGACCCTCTTTTTTTCGTTTTTTCGTGTCGTTTATTCACTTTGAGTAAACGGAGAGGGGTTAACAATATGTATCTGTGGGAGTGTATCTGGAAGGAGGGGTGGCTTCAATTACGACATCATCCATTGTATATCATTGAACATGTTATCAATTCTATGGTTTATCGGTGAGGGGTTTGGCTGGCCTACTTCTGGGTTGATTGGGTTCTTAGAGCTGATGATGATATGATGTCCTCTAACGCGAGATCCCTTACAACTAGCTGCATCGCCTTTGCCACCATCCTGGCTTAAATTTTCTACGGGGGCTCCCTCTCCTCGCCATCCCGGTGGTGAGGAAAGGGATTTCGCCAAGTCGCATTTTGATAGTGCAATATAATCTTTCCGATGCCCCCAATTTCATTCCCTCGAGGCCTCTGGAAAACCAGCGATGGGTTAGTAGAATCACCATTTTCTTGTTAACCAATAAGCCCAGGGTTAATCCATGGTATAATATATTGAGTACCATCGGGCTATTTATTAAATACCCCACCTCATTCCGAGTATCTATTTTTGTCGCCCTAGACTACTCCTTATTCAGACCATAGAAGGGATGGGCGCTTGTTATCACTACTCGGTTATCACTCGATATTGATTTCTCAAATAAGGCTCCATCCACCCTTTTACTCTCCTACAGTGGGTCTTTCGTTGTTCTGGGGAGTTTCTACTCGGGATTCTGACCATCCGGATAACTGAGCGCCACTCTGCCGTACCAAATATAGTTAATAGGTATCACCCCAGACGCATAGACCATTCTCCCCTTTCTCCAATCTCGCTATCCAGGACCAGCATTTAGAGGAATAAACTTACCATTAGTTTTTCAATTATCTTAGAAATACCAATGGAGGCATTTGCCCAGAGGGAGGTATTTTGGAGTCGGGGTTGTGCTGCCCCGAGAACAAGAGGTGGATGGGAGGGAAGACCATCAAAACGAACGGAGCAACCAGACCTGATTTCTCTCCTTGATTGGCTAGAAAGCGCTCAGGTGATCCTGGCCAGCTCCGAAAGTGCGCGGGTACTTGCACTGTACGAGTACAGTACTCGAGCACATTAATATAATAGTATGACGTATTCTGGAGAGCTACCGCCGTGTTTCCGTTCCGGCGCCCAATGCAAATGACGTTTCCCATCCGTTCCAAAGTTCTGGAACAACCGTTTCTCAGGGTGAAATAGTAATAAAATGGAACGGTTGTCTCCTCTGTTTTTGTCAAACACGCTCCCGGTGGTTGTCAGTACTCGGGTGTGGAAGTTAGTGATGGGATGGGCAGGGGTTGGCGATGTCAAAGCTTTTTACCCTTCCTAGTATCATACCTCCCAAATTAAATCATTTTTTTCCTCTGACGGTCATGAGCACGGGGACCTCAAACCCCTGTCAATCCATTCATTTATGTCCACCCCCGAGTAATTACTGTGACTGACAAGGTCAACCTGAAACCACCACTCCCAATTAGGATTCCCCGTTTAATTTCCCTAGTGATACAAGAATCGTTTCTTATGATGTAATTAGTACAGGAAAAACTATGATACACCGACTAGCCCTCGAGATCTCCAACCCGAAACTCTGCCGAGGTTCATTTCCCCAGATTCCAAGTTCACGGGGGTCCTAAGACATAACCTGTGGAGCTGTCTGAATTGTACTGGTCGACCAAAGCCTGCCCTCCCCCTAAAACTCTTGGAAAATTATGGCATGTCGAATCGTGGGTATTCGGAAGAAAAAAAACTTTAGAAATAGTTCGTTCCGCAGTTTGGCACAGAGCCCTTGCGGGCCTTCTGATTATTTTTATTTTCTTTCTATTTTGTTAAAGCCTTCGGAACCAACGATTGGAATCAGGTTGTGGTGGGCGATTTGATAGAGATGCGTGATATTCTCAATTCCGACTCTATCAGCAACAACTGCTTCCCGGGTGTTCCCGGTTTGGGAATTTGGGTCGAAATAGGAGGAAGGGTATGCTTTGGTTGCCTAGCACATACTTATGACCTTTTTACAGGATACTTCTGGGTGAGAAACCCGATACAAACTGGCTATTGTGCTGGAGTGCGCGCTCTATTCCCCACCCCTTCCTTGTACCTTCCCACACCCCGTCTGTACACGACAGTTCTCTCTCGTCAATTGGATGGATGGATAGATGGGAAGTGAAGGGTGGAGTGGATCCTCTAACAGCAGATATTAGCCTTCCAATGGCGGAGTAATATACTGTATAAGTTCGTGAAATCCCAAGTTTCCCTTACTTTTCCTCCTAGGGCATTTTGCTCCCGTTTGATTAGGTAGGGGGATTCTTTCAATCTTCCATCTGTTTAATTTCACATTTGCATTTTCATTTTCACCGCTAACCCTCCTTCCTCCCGTCCCGCAGGCGACTATCAAACAACTTATCAATTCACAAACAAACTGAGAGAAAAGGCCAAAAAAACAGAATTCAACTATGCTCAGCGAAAAAGTAAATTACGATGAGGTCGACAATCCGAGCACCGTTACTCCTCCTGAAACTTCGTCCGTCGAGGAATCTGGGATCGATCTAGCTTATGAGAAGAGGATTATGTGAGTTTTCCATTGTTGGCTGCTTTTTTATCAGCAGCTCTAGGTAAGCTGACGCGTGAGACAGCCGCAAGGTTGACATTCGTCTCCTCCCGGTTCTCGCGGCCCTCTATTCCGCTGCCGCGGTGGATCGTATAAACATGGCCAGTGCTGCTGTCGCTGGCATGACGGCGGACTTGAAGCTCAATCTAGGAAGCCGGTATTCCATTGCTCTGTTGGTGTTTTTCATTCCGGTGAGGAACTTTTCATTTCTTTCCCTGCGAAGTTTTTGCGACGAAAATTGGCTAACCAATGTTCTGGATGGGCAGTATTTTATTTTCGAACTCCCCAGCAACCTTGTTCTCCGAAGGGTTGGGTCCGCGGTTTGGTTGAGTTCAATTGGGCTTTCATGGGGAGTTGTGACAATTGGGATGGGGTTCATTAATGATTGGAGGATATTGGTCTTCTGTCGTGCTCTGTTGGGGCTCTTTGAAGCCGGTTAGTTTTCCACCTAAGCAGATGGAACGCTAGAAAGGTGGCTGACATGTTTTCTGTCTTTTGTTCTGTAGGATTCCTTCCGGGATGTGTGTACTTGATCTCCTCATGGTATGTCCGATATGAAGTGCAACAACGGTATGAAACTTCTTCCTCCCCCTTCATAAATCAATTTTTCTGATACAGGGGATTGCTAACGCTATGATAGGCTGGCTGGATTCTATCTACTCACTGCTATGATTGCTGGATTCTCGTCAATACTGGCCTACGGGCTTATGCAAATGAACGGAATTCAGGGACTAGCCGGGTGGCGGTGGATCCTTATAATTGTAAGTTCTAAGACATCAATGGCTGTCTTTCATAGATCGCTGTGCTAACAAATTTCCTAGGAAGGCGTTATTACCCTCGCCATTGCTTTACTGGCATTCCCCCTTATCATCGACTTCCCAGACAAGGTCCTTCAACGCCGCAATCCATTCCTGACTGAATCTGAGGTTGAAATCATCAAATCCCGTATCAACCGAGACCGTGATGACTCCCAGGCAGACCCCATAACATGGAGCATAGTGGGCCACCATCTCTCAGATTGGAAGCTCTGGGTCTAGTAAGTTTCTTTTCCCCTACTTGCTCAATGCCACTTAAGGTTGCGCAAGGCTCACGCTTTCCCCCAAAAAAGCGCCTTGATGTTCATGAACGCTGCCATCCCATCCTACGCACTAGCTTACTTCCTACCATTCATTCTCAAAGGGATGGGATACTCTACGGGAATGTCCGTAATCATGTCCTCTCTGCCGTATATTCCAGGGGTCCTAATCGGCCTCGGCCTCGCCTGGTGGGCAGACAAGAGCCGTCTTCGAGCGCCGTTTATTGCACTTGGCACTCTGCTCATCCTTGTCGGGTTGAGCATGACAGCATATGCTACCCACCATGCTGTTCGCTACTTGGGTGCCTGCGTTGGCTCAGCTGGAGCACTGAACAACGTCCCGGCAGTGCTCGCCTACCAATCGAACAACATCCGCATGAACTCTAAGCGCAGTGTCGGCTCAGCATTGCTAATTGGCTTTGGAGCCATCGGAGGCGTCTTTGCTAGCACCGTGTTTAGAGAGAAGGACGCCCCTAACTACCGTAATGGATTCTGGGCCGCTATAGGCTGTCAGCTGCTTACTTTGCTACTTCTGGCCTTAATGACGGTTTACTTTAGGAAGAAGAACAGACAGCATAAGGAGGGTACCCTGGACAAGCTTCTCGAGAATCATCCTGATTTCACTTATACTATTTAGTTTTCCTCTTGCTTTCCACCGCTTTAGGTGTCCACGAGTGTCTAGTCCTTGATTTAATGATCCCTGACTTCTTGTTTTATGAGCGAGAGTGGCTCTGTTGAAAGAGTGGATGGCATTTGTGAATTTAGCAGACTCATGGGGGTGCAAGATTGCCGAAAACATTTCTCCCATCCCTTTCTTCCCATCCTTAGGTTCGGTACAAGTACCTTTGCTGAATTGCGGGGGTGAAACCTGCACTTTATTTCTCCCGCGTGGGGCGGACATGTTTCCCTGAACCCATGCACGGGGCTGTAGATCCCCTGTGCGGTATAAACATACCGGTATTCCTTCCTTGGTGCGAACTCCGCGCGCCAAGAATCATGAAAAATGACTCGCCTTTCCGACACCAAGCAGGAAAGATGTGATGCCAACACCCATCGACATGGAAGAGTTCCCGAGCGTAAGGATAAGTGGGGCGCAATACTGTTCTTGAAGCTTGTTTTTGGCTTTGGTAACCTGGACATGCTGGTAGGGGGGACAAGAAGTTGCTACCAGAAGGAAGAAGCTACAGACTGAGCCCAACTTTTTTTCCTTCACGATTTGTAATCATGAAAAATCCCCCAGGTTTCCTAATTTGTGTTAACTCCCAGATGGATTCCCTGTTCGTCCTGGAAACACGCCTGGCGCGTGGTTATCATACCCCCGAGTACACTCGCACCCCGTTATCCCGGATCGCGGTGAACCGGAAACCCCGCTGAACCGGAAACAATTGTTGACAACGGCAATTTCTCACCAAATTGAATCTGTTGAACCGGAAAAGGGGGCATTCGGATTCGTATGAGAGTTTGGAAAATCACAACCCCTGTTTCCATAGAGTGTTGGTCTGCTGAGCCGGATACCGAGGGTATTGTCAGTAAAGCTAGGCTGAAAAAGGGAAAACAGAGGGGGCTTATTGCAATGAATAAAATGAAAAGTAAACGAGTGAACACATAAAGTATGGAGAACACTTACAATTGTGACAATCAAGCGTTCACCTATTCCTTCTATGAGAAGAATGGCATCAACAAACTCCGGGTCTACCAAGAAGGTGCATTGGCAGCCTTACAAAAATATGAACTCTGCTGCCTTCGTGCTGAACACCCTTGAATGAAGTTGGCTGATTTTGCCCTTCTTGATGAGTGTCCTTGCCGTCCACATGGAAAACCGCTTGCTCTTTCAAGCCTTTCAGATCATTTGAAAGGGTGGAGAGAGAGAGTAAAAAAGGAGCCACCAGCAGGTAATATTCTCCAATGATATTCTTATCCTGTCAGATACTAAGAGGTATTATTATTATCGGTAGGAACGAGTGGAAATAAGAAGAAAGAGAGACTAAGTACATACCCATTTTTGGAAAATTTCTTAGCTCTTTGGATAGATGCTGCCGAATATGCCAAAGTACCTGTTACCAATGACATTATTCGTGCGCAGGCAACAATAATCCAGCAGGAGCTAGAGAGAGTAGGTGTTGATGAGCCATATGACGGGTTTGAGATGTCAAATGGATGGTTAAAGCAATTCAAAAATCGACATAACTTTGGGAGACTTCGGGCACGAGGCCAATCTGGTAAGGTTGACCAGGCAGCTTTACCAGCACAACGCAGACACCTATCAGAGCAGTTGGCCAGATTTTCCCCACAGGACTGTTATAATTGTGACGAAAGTGGTCTTGTATTCAATAAACAACCTCAGTCATCCAATGTAAGGCTAGAAAAAGGGAAACAACTAAGAGGTGGAAAGAATGACAAGGTTCGAATTACAACATTTCACATTGTAAACGAAGCTTGAACCAACAACCGGAAGATCTGGGTACTTGGACGAGCGGAGAAGCCACAGGCCTTTCGTCGGAATAAAGTCAATCCTGCCAACCTACCAGTAATTTACTGCTATAATAAAAAGGCCTGGCTGCTGACCGGATTATGGTATGAATTCCTACGCATGTTGAATGATGAAATGCGGATTGCACAGTGCTCTATTGCTCTTGTTACCGATAACTGTCCGACACATCCTCCACCTAGCTCTCCAACTATCGACTACAAAGGCCCAAAACCCTCACAACTAACAAACATTACACTTGTTTACCTCCCTCCTGGTACCACCTCATTCCTGCAACCTCTCGATGCTGGAATAATTGCCTCTTTTAAGGCAGCCTATCGAAGACGCTATGCACAGTTTATGGTTCAACACTTTAATCTGCATGGTAATGCACCTTCACGACTAGATATTTTACAGGCCATTTACCTAATTGCAGACTCTTGGGAGTCTGTTACGCAGTGTACTATTGTTCATTGTTGGAAAAAGGCTGGAATTACCCAGCAAAGTGAAGCCGATGTCATCAATGAGGGTCAAATAGTGGATCGAGTGGAGGAGGGTGGTGTTACAGGACCGGTTGAACAGTTTATTGGCATTGAGGAGAAGGAATGCAGTCAAGCCTTCATTGATTTGAGGAATAGCAGATTAGCAGAGTTTTGCGATATTGAAAACTGCTTTGATTCCTACTTTACCGGCTTGACTATTGGCACCAAAGACAATAACGAAGAAGCCATCTCTCCCCAATTTACCATCCCTGATGCCATAGCTATCATCCAGGAAGAGGTCGCTTCTGGGATTTTACTTCGATCAAAAGACTCTCCGGATAGAAGTGACTCGGAAATTGAGGTAGAAAATCCCTTGACAATCCCCTTAATTGGAGTCGAGACTGCAGCTCACGATACAAATCAGCTTGCCCGCTATTTACAAGCTCTTCCGACCACCTCTCTACCGCTCTCTTCGAATTCAAGCCTTCCAGTTGAAGAATTAATTTCTTTTTCTCATAAGCTTCACTCAGCACCTCTCCGGTATCCCTTATTTTCTACTCTCCTTTCCTAGATTTCTTCTTAACTGATCTAATTATTTCTAGCTATCACGATACTCGCAAAACCAAACAGACTACCATTTCCCAGTTTTTCAAACCCCACTCCTCCACCGGCGCCTGAGCAGACTCAAGTGTACAATCACCCATCAATGATAAAAGTTATGACGAGGATGCGATAAGCACAAGGTTCAAGCCAATCGAGATTGAAGAGAGGGGAAAGGGAAAGGGAAAGGGAAAGGGAATTGAAATAGGTGGTGCGGGCCCAGTGTTGAACTGGGAGCTGGACATGGAGGCAGGATATCTCTCTACTAGTAGTGCTTCAGAGGTGGACGAAGAACATTCAACTTGTGTACCTATAAGATGGAAAACTAAAAGTGTTAACACTGCCTATGAAAATTTGTTAAGATAAAACTCCTGTAACAATTCAGATAAGCATTTACCTTTCTTCAGAACTCTCTCTTCCTCCGTTGTTCCGGATTCCCCATTGTCCCGGATGAAATTTCTGAAATCTGGCCATCCGGGATGACGGGGTGTGAGTGTACTCGAGAGTACATGGGTTCAAGGTTCCGGGGTTTGTTTTGGTTTTTGTATAATATGGGTGGAAGCTGTCTTCGGGGAATAGCGGGGGTACGGGTATACCTCAGTTCGGTTAGACCCGGTATTTCTGCTGCTTCGCTAGGCCCAGAAGTGTACTTTTTTTCCATTCCGATGTTAGGAGAGGTTGGAGTGGTGTGTGTGGGTTTAGGAATGATCTTAAAGGCTGATCCTTGCCGCCACGTCAGGCTCATCAAAAATTGATCCCCGCAAAAAGCCAAAAGAGAAGACATACCGCATTATCTGGTTAAACTCGTTTTCACGCTAAGAGGTCAAAAGAAAGTGTGGCGGAATACACGAACTTCTTTGAGCAGAGAGTTTCCTTTAGGGGTAGTATTTTCATAGATATTTAGTGTGGGTTGTGACCTGTGGGGTGACCTTTGCCATCGATTTAGAGGAAACAACTAGCCTGGAAGGGCTACTTTGTGAAAAATGCCGACTCACACCTCACTCTGACCTCTTAGCGTGAAAACGAGCTTAACCAGATAATGCGGTATCATACTCGGGGGATGGAGGTTAGTGATAGGATGGACAGGGTTTGAGATGCTAAAGTTTTTTACTCTTTCTTAGCATTTTACATATTAAAATAAATCATTTTTTCCCCTCTGAGAGTCATTAACACTGGGACCTCTAACGCCTGTCTATCGCATCACTAACCTCCGCCCCCGAGTATCATTAAGTCCAGTGCTAGAGGTAACCCCCCGTGAGGTCGACATGTCAATAACCAAAGCCGCCAGAATCGTACTATGCAATAGATATGGAAACCCCCCCCCCTCCCCCATCTTGCCGTCACCTCGCCTATAAGCACTATGGCTGGCACAATCGCATAATCAAATTACCCGGGAAAGGCGGGAGAGTTGCGCGCATATCGCGCCAACGGAGAGCACCACGGGTATGCCCGCCCGAGCCCCATCCCCTGCCGCGCCGTCCATGACGTTAGTGCCGTCAGTGGTTGGTGCCCAACCAAATATGCAGAGCTGAGATCTAAGGAAGTAGGAGGCACAGATTCTACAACGCCCAGAGAGATATCGGCTTAGAGGATGGATAAAACCTAAGTGCGAGGTTAGAGAAACATGATCCAACCTTTTTTGTATCAACACTCATCCACATTTCTTAAACAGGATCACCCCCGACGCCGCTTAGCTTTTGGGGGGGTAATGCTGGAATATTATACCCTCCATTGCGAATGCTAATACCAAGGGTAGACACTATTGTGTGGTGTGGGAAGGAATGGAAGCGCGGGCTATGAATAGTAGAGGGAATGGGTCTAGCGAGGTAATCGCGATTATGGGTGAGTGTGGACCCCATCTCATAGTGTTGTAGATGTTTTCTGTTTTCTGCCGCGGGATGGGCTTCCGCATTATTAAAGGTTGTGGTGCTGCTGTCTGCTGCTGCGGGGATTTAGTATTCGGAAGTCCCTTTAGGTCGCTGGTTAAAGTAGGTGTGAGTGTGAGGTATAATATCATAGTGAAGTCGTCAGATGTTTTATTACAGTATGATATGCATGATATTGTATTTAGCGTTTAATTCGCCATGTTAGGGCAAGTCGTAGTACTTTTGAGATAAACCTTTTGAGCTGATACCCCACATCTACCACCTACACTAAGCCATAAATGCTATGTAATACCTGCCAGCATAGTCAGTGTAGTTTGGAAAAAAATCCAAAAAATCCAAACAGAAGCACTCAGTCGACTCACTCCCCGCCCGAGAACTATAGAAACTTAGGGCCTGTTCGGCATGCCACAGACACCGCGGTATTTCCCTTTTTTACGACGTATTTGTCATTGGTATGATAATTTAGAAAATCACTTTATCATCTGAAATGTGCTTAAGAACTATACTCAGATCGGAAGCCTTTAGTTGTCAGGGCTCGGTATGTGCCGTCAAGACTTTCTGGTACATAACAGAGTGTGCCAGTGAGGCGAATTTGGGCAAAGCCATCATGGTCCTGGGGTGTTCTTTTGGGTTGACTGGAGAGTCTATGCAGTGTGGCGCTTGTAAGGATTGCGTTCCGGAAGGGTATGGCTGGGGTTGCCTTCGGGTGTGGCAAAAGTTTTTCGTGGGCGGAATCAGTGTTCCGAACCGTCCGGAGGCCCCACAGGGACGGCGGGGATAATGCCAATAGGACGGTACGGGAAACGACAGGACGGGACCGCTAGCCATGGTCCGGCCCAGGGCAAAGCACTAAGGGGACTGCCGGGCTAGGTTGAGACCGCCGGGCCCTACACGCTAGTCCTTTCTAAGTATAGTGTGAGACACATGTGACAGCGGTGTTTAGGTAGACGGTAGGAGAGATAGGAGGACGGCCGGGATTGTGCGGGGGACTATAGGGGGTATTAGAAGACGGTAGGGTGAAGGTAAGGACGGCGGGGGGGGGTATAGACCGTAGGTAATTGGAATGACGGCCGGGCATGTGTCAACAAAAATGAGGGGGACTGCAGGGGGCGGCCGGGAATGGGTGATGACGGCTGGGGTGACAACTGCTGGGGCTGAGTAATGATGGCCGGGGGCGGCAGGCAAAGTATGAGTGATAAATGGTGATGCCCTGTAACAGAGATAATAAATAATATTCCGGCAAGAAAGAGAAGAAGGTTAAATCGGTTATCAAGTGCTGTGAGTATTAGGATAAGACTGAATACATCATTCCACTTCACGCCTTATTTTTCTTCGATCACTTCTCTAAGCTCTTTACTTTAACTCTAGAGGTTGTCTCAACAAAGTCAGAAAACAGATGCAACCGAAGTTGACTTGCAGTCCAATACGTGGGATTTCCCAGGGGAGTTGCCAGGAAACTCATCCTGTCCTACCTCCAGGACAGACGGACTGGACGGTTCGGAACACTGGGCGGAATGGCATATCGGCAGCCAGCAGTGCAGGATTTGGTGGTGAATTGTGAGTACAATTCACGTATAATAATTTGAGAGCTTTAGCCTAGGACAAGAATCTAGTTCTCCCTTTAGAGTGGACCATGTGTTAGCGCTCCTGCTCATTCCACCAAGCAGCAAATGTGGCATTTCAGGGGAAAAAACTTTCACCTCAGCCTTTGTTTCGCCTAACTTATCTAACACTCACCTAGCTACTATCATACCTATTATACCATTCCACCATTCCGCACCCAGCCCTAAGCAGCAACCCGAAAGTGAAACCCAAGTAACAATATATGAACTACCAACATATTCATGAAATGGCCCAAGAGAACAAGAAATAATGCGATACAAATTACAATCTCCCAGGAAGAGGAGAAGAGGAGAGAAGTGAGTAAAAAAGAAAGGAGGGCCGGCATAAATTAACCCCACCCAACCAATCAGCCACCTATCAACCCTTAGCCACCAACATCAAAATTTATCAACCTCTCTCCGACAGGAGCGTCCACATCTCACGGCAGTCTACACCTCCGCTTGCATACCCATTCATGAGCTCTTCGTTTGCCAGCCCAATAGCCTCAGCATCTGTGCTTCTCCCGACCTTTTGAACTTATCATGGGTCCTGCGGAGTCTCACCGTATGCAGGCCCATGCAGGGTGAACAGCTCAACGAGTTCTTCTTTGCTGCTATCAAGGGCGCAGAGAACATCCGAGTCTAGGAGGGTCGGGGCGTAGTTGTGTGCATCTCCGTTGTCAGGGTCACCGCTCTGCTCTGGGGCATTCTCAGCATCATTACCAGAGAGATATGAGCCAGGAATTGGAGTTTGGCGGGTGTCGGTGTGACTCCGCTATTTCAACCTCTAGTCCTTCCGGGCTCCTACCCTGCTTTAGAGTGCTCTCGCTAAACACTACCGGATTAACATTAGCAATATTCCTACTGTAGGTAAGGGGATATCGCTCCCTTTATATCCTCTAAAGGTGTAGGTTGTCCAAGATTATACATCACTCCGAGGGGTAGTTTTGGGCCTATAGGCTAGAGGCATTTTTCTAGAAAGCCTGGGTGGGGAGGCTTGGGGCGTAAGGCGGTATATGTTTCTTCTGACGGCGAGTGCTTTGGGTTTTTAGCCAGGTTATGAGTGTTATTTTCAGGGGATCGAGAACAGGATTCGAGGAAAAGCGTAGGAGGCCAAACGAGTGAAAAAATGAGAGATTGAATGGATATATTGTTAGGTACGAGGGCAACAGAATGGGTTGCTAGGATGGGGGTGGAAAGATGTCTTCGAACAGGTTCTCTGCGGGGGGGAAGGGAGAAGGATCAGGGTCTGTTGCGTTGCACATGATGGGCCAAACTATGTTTGTATGGCGGTCTATAGCGACCAAAACCGCCACTACGCAAAAATCTTAAAACTTAAAAATCAAAAAATGTAAAAAGTCCCCCAACCATAAGAATTTCATAAACTGTGAGCTTATTTATAATTATCATCATTGGTACTGTGTATTGAGCAATGCTGAGAAAAATAATGGTAGAAAGTGGGGAATTGAAACAAACTTGAAAAAACCAAGAGGAAACAGAGGGTAAAGCCGACTCCTCACTGGCATCTTCAACCCGTCAGGTTTTACCTCCGAGGACAAGCGGGTAGAGAGCCGGCCTCTAAGGTATCCGTTCTTGAAGTGGGTTAAATGAGGAATAGCCTCATTGTGGATTCTTTCTTTTGATGACGCCTAAAGGAAAGCCCCAAAAGAAGGAACAATTGTGCAATCACAATAGACTCTAAGTGGAGCTGTCAGAGATGGATGAACGGTTGTCTGGATCACTGCTATCTCTCTGCATAAGGAACGGCTAGGAGATATATATCTCCATCTAACTAATAACAACAAGAGACTCCCGAAGCGCAACGAGCTCTCTAAAGAAACCACACCCAGCTAGCACAAGCAATCTAGAACTCTCCTAATATCCCTTCATCCACCGTGCTCCTAAAGTCTGTGCCCTGCCAGTGCCTCAACTCCTGTATGCCTAGTAACATAGAGTATGAAAGAAAAAGTGAAACCAAATACCGGACACCTCATGCCCAAAGTCAAGGAACATCAATAAAACAAAACTATGAAAGTTATATCCTATGCCGCTAGGTATAGGATGTGAAAACCACAACCCAGAGCAAAGTGCCTAATAACCGGAAACCACAATGCTACATGCCCAGTAACCATATTCTCCTAACATCCACTAACATGCATATCCTCCTAACCCCCAAACAGTCTAACCCCATGCCCTATAAGCAACCCAACACATTTGCTGTCGTATAATATAATACTTTCTTGCTATTTTCCACTTCCTGTAGATTGCAAAAACTTGTTTTCTTCACTCTTACATGATTCAGGAAAGAGGTTTCTTTTTTTCCTTCGTCATTTTTTTTTCAACTTGATTCATGGTTCCATTTCAATCATAGTATCCAATTTGTTTGTACCCACTGATACCTAAGATGATAATTAAGCTTATTTCTTCCACAATTCCGGTTGCTGAGAGACTTTTTACATTTTTTGATTTTTTTAAGATTTAAGATTTGAGTGTGGTGGTGGTTTTAGTTGTTATAGGCCGCCATAATGTTTGTGTCAGGGAGACGTGTCCTGTCGCTTCCGTTCAGCAGGTAATTATATAAAAGTAGCCCCCTCACCCAACCCCACTCATTCAACCCCGTCCTCTCAACTTACTACTCGCAATTGCACTTTCCATCCCATTCTCCTGATCTAGTAGCATTATCACATGTAAGCCCTGCCGCTTTTTACCACCTTCCTGTAACAGGTTTACTCCTGTCTAACGAAAGGTACAATAGAGGGCTAGCGGTTGACCTGCAAGCGCTAGGTCTAAGGGAGTCTTCAGAGAGCTCGAGGATAAAGAGAGATAATAGTTAAAGGGCGAGTGGAACTCTGAGATCGCCGTTCAACCAAGTATATTCTTAAAACATGAGTCTGCTGAAGTCTGCTGTTCTCCTGCTAGCCAGGAGATGAGTTTAAATACAAGAGTTCCCCCAGGGCGATAGTAATCAGATATTCTGCAACCACGATCATTACTGGGCAGTGCACCTTGCCCTGCATGTCCTGTGATCCCACATGAAACCTAAGAGTCATAACACTGCCTCAATGCTATCGTCAGCTTACATGACCGTTCCTTCACGTGTATTCCTAAATAAAACAATAAACATGTAAAACTAAACTTAACACAAGCTACCGGGCCCTAATATAGCTCCGGGGCTGTAAAGCAATCAAACTAATCAAAGTAAGCAAAGTAATCAAACTAAACATATGAAATCCTGCACTCGGCTCCTGTATACATTTACCGGAACATGTATACATGTTACATTCCCTCATTCTGAAAAACCATAACCTTTCCTAGTCCTCATAATCAATTTCGTCTATATCTCTGTGCCATAGGAACTCGTCATCTCTGGTGGGGAAGTAGTCCTGCTCAGAGCGGCTAGAATTGTATTCTTCGTTATCATAGGGTTCCCAGAAGTCATCTGGAATAGCGGTGGTGGTCCAAGGTGTAGAGGAAACCTCCATCGGTTCCCAGGAGGTCTTAATATAGTGGGAGGTGATCTTTGGCGTTGGTTCATTAGGGTGGTTTTCGTCCTAGTATCCCTGGATAAGTTCTAGGGCATAGTCGAGGTCCTTGATAGGCTCCCAAGAGTCATCAGTTCTCTCATAGCCTTGCCAGTGCACCAGGAATTCGTCTCTGTTGTTCTGGCGCCTATAATCGAGTATCTGCTCTGCTTCCCATTCTTCTGCGTTATCGATAAGGATAGGGGCGGGTTTGTCGATCCTTCTGGATGCAAACCTATCGGGATTGTTTTCATTGTATGCTTTGAGGGAGGAGATGTGAAAATATGGCTTCTGTCTGGCCATGCGGCGGGGTAATTCGAGTTTGTAGTTGTTTGTATCTTCGTCATGTGCTAGGACTTTGAATGGTCCAAACCATTTGGGTTCTAGCTTCTTGGATCGTCCAGGAGAGGCTGTGTAAGGACATCCTATAACAAGGACTCTGGATCATGTTTTGAAGGGCTCCGGTGGGGGTTTGCGGCGTTTGTCTGCTTGTACAGTCTGCCGGAAGGTAGCGTGCTTTCTGGCCATGTCGACTTCCATTCTTGTTGCCTCATGGGCATTTAGAATCTCATCGACAGCTGGTATCTTGCTGGCGGATCTCTGGACAGGGTGGAATATCTTCCAAGGGCGTCCATAGAGGGCCTGGTAAGGGGATATGTGTAGGGAATTGTGAGGTGCTCCATTCATAGCTGCTGCTATCGCCTGGAGTGCTGGGGACCAGTTGTTCTGTCTTTTGTTAATGAAGTTCCTCATCATCTGCTGCAGGGTGCGAATCCTGGGCTCAACTTTGCAATTACTTTGATGGTGGTATTGGGTGGCCATCCAGACTTGTATGTTAAGGGACTTCATGATCTGAGACCAAAACTTGGAGGTAAAGCGAGAGTCCTGGTCCAAAACGATACTTAAGGGAAGACCATGGACATTGAAAACAGCCTTTTTGAGTTCATCAAAAACTTTCTCAGAGGTGGCTGCATCCTTAAGAGGGACGAGATAAGTGTAGGAGGTAAATTGGTCCATAATAACCATGATAGTTGTGTATCCATTAGATTTATTGAAGGGGCCAGCGAAGTCTATGGCGAGTGATTGATAGGCTTTGTCAGGTGTAGGGAGAGAGAGGGCTTTGTCTAACGGGAGTGTAGTAGGCTTATTGTTGATTTGACACTTGTCACAAGAGCAACAGTAGAGAACGAAGTCTTGTCGCATTTGGGGCCACAGGAAGAAGCAAGTGGCGTAGGAGTAGCATTTGTTAACTGAGAAATGGCCTAAGCCTTCATGAACAGATTGGAGGATGAAATCCCGAAGGGATACTCTCTCATCAAGAGGTCCCATAGGTATGTAAAGGTTTTTGTAGCTGTTGGTATTCTGTTCCAGTAGGAGGCCATCCCGAGATTGAAGAGTGCAATTTGTTGCCAGTTTCGTTGACTTTGGCATAGAGGAGGTCAAGCTCTAAGGCCTGCCTGATTTGATTGTGGAAAATGCCATGTAGGCGGGCATTTAGGGAATCGAGAATGAGTTGGGCTTGACTAGATTCAGTCTGGTTATTGTCAGGGTTATTGTACAGAGGTCCGAAGGCCAGTGAGGCCATAGGAGGGCTATCAAGAAGAGAGTCTTCCATTCTAAGAGGTGGGGCTCATTCAGAGAGGTATGGGAGATCGGGGGGAGAGTAGGTGAGTTCTTGCTGAGGGGCGATAGGTCCTTGGAAGGCAGCTCGCTTTCCTTTGACCTTTTTGCTCTGCTTTTGCTTCCTGGGATCCTTAGGCCAGTAGCTGGCCACTGTTCTTTCTTGGCTGTGTAGCTCACAGTCATCATTAGTGCAGCTCCGCCAGCTTGTTTCTGAGTGTTCCTTTTCCTGTTCGCTGGGAGAAGGAGATATAACCGAGTCATCCCAGTAGCTATTGGAGCTATCGGTGGGGGAGGTGCTTGGGGAACTTTGTGGTGAGTTCTTGCGTTTATTTGAGGGGCTTTTGGTGGTTTGAGAGCAGGTAACAGGGAAGCTAGTTGCTTCGTTCATGAGATATTCAGGGTTAGAGCGAAGAATAGACTTATAAGATGTAAGGGTGTCACAAATCGTGACTAAGCAAGGCAGATTTCACATGACTAATAGTTATTAGTCATAAGGTATGTTTATGTTTCGCGCTATGCAGTCAGTTGACTCATAGTTCTCACATGACTCGCAATTGCGTGTCATCGTTATGTTATGATTGGTTGATGTTTCATTGACTCACGATTGTGAGTCATAATGATGTAATGATTTTTGCACATGACTCACATTATGAGTCATGAGTTTCACGCAGGTGACGCGCTTTGCGCACCTGACATGTTTTATGTTTTATGATTGGTTTACGGCATGTTGCGCAGTGACTCATAGGAGTCATCTGACGGATTTCGGGCATGACTCGTTATGAGTCATAGGACCGCGTGACTCGAGTTATGAGTCACCAGGGTTAGGGGTGGTTGGCTTGAAGGGTCTATAAGAAGGCGACTTGGTCACATTAGTTAGAGCTCTTCACGCTACCATCTAAGTACTTTCTTACAATATAACTTTACCTATACCTTTACCATTACCTCTCGCTTGTATGCAAGCAACCTAGCTCTTAAGCGTCAGAGCAACCACGACCTTGTCAAGACAAGGACAGTCTCACATCTCTCTCAAAAGAGAAGAGATCACGATATGAAGAAGTTCCCTCGCCACCTCTCCCCAATAAGATATTGGAGTGAGATACGAAGACTATACGATAGTCTAATACGTAAGAAGAGATTATAAGTTAATCTCGGAAAGAAGAACACTCTCCCATATATATATAGAAACTTATAAGAACTATAAAGATAGTTCTAGATACTCAGCTACGAACATCGTTACCTGTTGCATAACTCACCCCTCCAGGGTAGGATTGTTACAAAGGGTGGGAGAAGGCTTCTCATCGCTAGCGTAATACATGGCATCTTCTGAATCAGTGGGGTAGTCAAGCGAAGAGGCGTAGTGTGTATCAATAGAGAGTGCTGGGGTATCGGGCAAGGCATCTGTCTCAGAGCCTTGTGAGGTGGGGTCTCTTAGCATTATATCTGTAGAACTCAGATTCCCTTCATGAATTCTCGACAGGTAATTTGCTAAGAGGTTCTCCGTTCCTGGTTGGTATTCTATCCCGAAATTGAATTGGCTATGGAATGTTAGCCATCTCGGCTGTCTTCAAGAGAGACTTTTCTTAGTCATCATTTTGGTAAGGCTTTCGTGGTCTGTTACCACTGTAAAGCGTCTGTTTCTCAATAGGTACTGAAATGATGCTATAGCCTCAACGATTGTGAGAGCTTCCTGATGGTCGGTGGGATAAGAGTTTTGTGATAGTGTGAGTTTCCTGCTGTGGAACGCTGCAGGTCTAGCTGCATCTCTGGTTAGTCCTTGGCCAACTCATGTACCAGTTCCGGTGGGTGATGCATCAGTGAACAACCACACCATATCTGGACTTGTATAGTCGATCGGTCTTAGGACCTGGTGCTTTTCGGCTGCTCGCTTTACAGCCTCAAAGGCTGCATCATGAAGGTCCGTCCATAGCCATTCAGCCTTTCCAGTGAGTTCAGTAAGCGGGGCTGTGATAGTTGCAGCATGGGGAAGAAATTGTGATATATAGTTAACCATTCCATTGAAGCGCTCCAGTTCTTGCTGGTTCTTTGGTCTTGTCCAGTCCATTATTGATCGAATCTTGTCTGGTGCAGGATGTAGGCCATCCTCATCTATCATATGCCTAAGTTCTCGAGCTTTTCTGCAAAGAAGATGCTCTTCTTTGGGTTCGCATAGAAACCTGCTTTTCTTAGCTTGTCGCACACAGCTGTGACATGCTGTATATGATCTTTAAAGGTATTGCTGCATATAAAAATATCGTCAATGTAGACCCAGACATAATCTCCAGGTTGTTTGTGGAAGGGATCTTCCATGACTCTGACAAAGGTGGCTGGCGCATTCATGTCTCCTTGCATCATGACTTTGCTGGTGAATGAGCCAAATGGGGTCTTTATGGTGTTATATTTGACATCATCAGGGTGTACTCTGGTCTGAAAATAGGCATCGCTGAGATCTATCTTGCTTCGGAATTTTCCTCTTGCTACTGCACTAAGGATACTCTGCTGATTGGGGATTTGCGAGTGGTCTGCTTCTGTGTTCTGATTTCTGGATCGGAGATCTACCAGTGGTCTAATCCTACCATCCGGTTTTGCTTGAACGAACATGCTAGCACCTCCTAGTGCTCTTTCTCTTTTTAGGATGCCAGCGGCCATCTGCTTGTAGATCCATTCCTTGAATCTACCTAGCAGGGCATCGGGGCATTTAAAGACAGGTGTCTTTATGAGTTTGGTTGGTTCTTTTAGGACGATTCTGTGTTGTATGGGGGCGTAGTGGTTGTAGTTCTTCAGGTATTTCCTTAACGAAAACTTCAGGGAAGAGGGAAGGGAAGTCGGGTTTTTCTTGGGGTTTTGCCATGGCTGATCTAGCTTGTGTTGATTTTCCATCACAGTATATCCTGACTTTGTAGTCAGGGAAGTAGATAGTGCTTTCTCGGCAGTTTATCTCTGCTCCAAAGCTAGTGAGATCGTCCATGCTGATTAGCACATCATAATCCGAGACTGGAGTGACCATCATGTCCACTTTAGGGATTCTCATTCTTCCTATCTCAATTTCGACATTGCAGCCATAGTTGTTAGTGAATCGTGATCCTTTGACTGCCATTTTTAGGATGATGGGTTTCTTTTTTGCTGTATAAGGGATGTTGTTTGTGGTGACAAATCTGTTGCTAATTAGGGTTCCACCAATCGTTCCTGTATCTGCTAGGGCTCTGGCGGACTTCCCATTGATGAGGATAGTAAATTCGAGGGCTTTAAAGGGTTGGGTCTTAAGTGGTGTGCCCACAGTGGTCTTGAACGACAGGACTGAGCCATCTTCGTTCAGTTCTTCTGTACTGACTGATTCTGTTTCGGATTCTTCATCCACTGTGTCCTCAGAGGCGCGAATATGGTTTGTTTTTACTTCCTTCTTTGGGCATTCATTTGCCATGTGTCCGCGTTCGCCACAGTAGAAACAGGCTTCTTTGGCCTTCCTGCGGTCCATTTTAGCCTTGCTGGGCTTCTTATTCTTGGTATAGGTCTTCTTCTTTGCTGGGGCTTTTCATTTGTATTCAGATTTGATAGCGGTGGGTTTTCGATATCTTATATGTACTCAGTAGTTTTATCTTCTCATATGTACTGAGCAGTTTTATCTCCGTGGACACATCTAATCTGATCAAAGATGAACGTCCACAGGATCTCATGCGCTTTTGTGTTGAATGATCTATTTCTTAGTGCTGAGGAGTACAAAAGACCGTATTCGTGATCATACTGATCATGTGCACAGTGTTGTCATGCATGTGATGCAACGCCCAATGCCTATGAAGCAACCCACAAATCTGAGATGTCAACAATATAAAAATTTGGTCCCTTGGTTGCCACGGTTCATCTTCCCTCAATACTAACCTCCGCATTTTCACATCCATTCAACACAACACAATCACAGAACCTCTGACCACACATTGTGAAATACAAGCTGTATACGAGCTTACAGCATTCTGAGAGTAACCATGCCACGCTGCAATTCATGTAGGCGACAAAAGTTGGATGATGATTTTGACAAGGATGGACAAGGAAATTTGCGACGTGGTTGTCGCCTGTGTTTGGTATGTACTACTCCTTCACTGAACTCTTGATTGTGATCTAATTGATTCAACTAATTAATATTGGGTATGAAAAGGAGAAGCAACGGATGAGAGCTCAGCTTCGGCGAGCCCGGGACCCAGTTGGAGTAGCAGGTCCGCATCAAGCACAGGAGGTTGATATGCCAGGTATTTGAATTCTATTTCCATGTTCTGATAAGAGACTAATTGTATAATACAGAGGACGAAGGAATATTAGGGAGGCAAGATAGGGTATTGGAGGAAGGGATGTCTCCTGGCCAGGAAGTAATGGGAGGATAAGTGGTAGTGCTACCAGACGAGCCAGAAGGTAGATTGATTCAACCCAGTGTTTCGGAACAATTGCTAATAATAAATAGACATTCCAAGGGAAGTACGGAGATGTATACAGTGTCGGCAGGAGAAGGGAATTGCGGAGTTTGATGTGGAGGAGAGAGGGATACCATGAGCAACATACAGGATGTGTCTGGTAAGTTCCATAATGTTATTGTGGCTATTGATGGGTATATTTAGAGAGACTAGCTGAATTGAATAATATAGACTGCTCGACGAGTCGGAAGGGCTGGGGTTGTTCTTCCACCAGCACTTGATGTTGAGCGGGTGCCCCTAGCTCTCACCGATGGCAATGGAGGGCAACAGGCACAGCGACTGGTACCTGTAACGGGGGCACCCTGTAGAGAGGTGAACTCTCAGGTTGCGACAGCACCAAAGACTCAAAATAGAAGATAAAGATGAGGTAAGATAATTGAGAAGAATCAACGGTAAAACTTAATATAGTTAAGCTCGAAGCTTTACTCAATTTAGTTCTCTCGAGGAAAAGTTGGTTGTCAAAGTAGAATGCCAAACACTTAAACTTAAGTAGATATCAGATTTAAGCCTTTAACATTCACCACTACTTCCGACCTTATGCGAGCACCCTGTCCTGCTCAGGGTCTGTCCGAGGTCTACCCTCTATCAGGATTTATCCAGCCGGAAGTGTCGGACCAACTCGGGTACACTTAACTCTGTCAATAGGATATGAGTTTCTGCAATGCATCTCCAATACAACCGGAGGTGGAAAGACTCTTCCTATCGAAGTCATACCAGTGGCTAGCTGTTATGACAACAACCGGAGTCAATACCTAGGTGGTGGACTCACTGGCCCAGTGGCAGTTTCGTCTATACAAGCTATGCAGTCTATCATTAAATCTACATGACAATCCAATGTGATAAATTGACATGCAAGCTCCCCCGGAGAGATGTAGCCGATGGTTGGCTAACTGGGCGCTACCCATAGCCATCCTCTCGGGACATACTCTACCGTGATAAGACTCATACCTCTAGAGTCCAATGACAACCCATAGTAATGCTACAAATGAAGGGGAGAAGGTCCGAGCTGGTTACTGAGGTATTTGTCTCGAAAGCACCCTGGCCTTCTGAGACTCCCTGAGTACCACTAGGAAGACTACCCTACAACCCGTAGGCTAGAATAGACTCCTAGATGCCCGAGAGACCATATATGGGCGACCCCCATTTTGGCGGTTACCCATACTCACCTTATATATCCTGCGAACGACATTCAGTCGGACGGACAGCGACGACCTATACGGTGTTACGGCAGCTGCTCCAATGACCTCTTTTAACTAGGAAACGAGCAACTACACAGCCGTCTGCCTATGACGCGCCGTCCCAACGCTTGGGCCAGAGGGGGGTGTTAGCTAAACCCGCCCAAGTTCAATAATATGTTCGGAATATCATTACACAGGCGTGGGGCCTCCCTGTGCAGATGCGTGTACACCCAAGAACATGTAAGAGCCCATAGAATGTGAGGCAATCGACCTCTCAGTTCTAGGATGACTTTGCTGGTGAAGGTAGGGTAACTTGGACACCTCAGTAGGGTAACTGGGGTCCATGGGCATAATAACCAAATTCCCAAGGTAGGGTAACTTTGCCCTCTTATGCCTTTAACCGCTCAGGAAGCCTTCCAGTCGACCACAGAGGTCGTCTCGGAGGTCCGTGTAACATTCCCATAATTCTCTTGACCTTAGGCGAATGTTCTCCCGAAAGGTTACCCTGCCTAGTAGAGTACGTCAAGGCTACTTCAACAATTCCCTAGGCCTTATCCTAGGTTTACCAGCTATTTGTATAAAGTATACGAGACCATACCACCTCTGGTTACCTCTTGGTATACCATTTGGGCTAAGGTGATAGTGATTGTAGCTACCTATTGTAGGGTCGTTACACTACTCCCCTCTTCTCTTGGTCTATCCTCAGACCGTCAACGACATCTCTTAGTTCTACGGTTTGGATTGTCTATAACCCTATGGTCTTTAGGTTTAGACGGATACCTCTCATGAAACTGTTGCAATGCTTGCATTGCGGTATCTTCTAACATCTCGAACGGTTCCCAAGAATTCTCTTCTGGTCCGTACCCTTCCCAAGCAACCATATATTGCACAAAACGGTGTGGAAACTTTGACTTAGGATGCCCATACCATCTGCTATCGACCACTTCCGCAACAACATAGCTAGGCTCATTGTCTACTATGTCAGGTGTTGGTATTATCTTTTGAGGCCTGCCCACGGGATCCTCACGATAGGGTTCCAACACACTAACATGGAGTACAGGATGGATGTCCCATCTCTCCGGCAGCTCAACCTCATAGGCCCTAGACCCCACCTTGCGTTTGACAACAAAGGGTCCAAACATCTTATGGTCTAGTTTTTCAATACCCCTTTTTGTACGGAGGTTCCTGCGGTTTAGCATAACCCTATCCGCTTTCTTAGCTCTGCCCTGTGTGACATCTTCTACTGTAACATATTCCGGAGCTGGCTGTCTCTTATGATCATGCCATTTCCGTTGCCTTTCCTGTGCCTGCTTTATTGTCTCGCGGATCTCTTGCCACGTGCCTTCCCAATCCTTCACAACAAGCTCGCTGTCTGGGTGAATACCTTTGTTATCCGACACTATCCCCGACCACTGAGTCTGTGTGTGGGAATCCATAATTTATTTCAATGGGACTAGCCTTTGTGGATTCCGACATTGAAGTATTATACGCATGTTCCGCGAAAGGCAAGAGCAATCCCCAATTGTCTTCCTGATATGAACAATAACTTCTTAAATATTGTTCTAGTGTCTGATTAATGCTTTCAGTTTGCCCATTACTTTCTGTGTGGAATGCGGTAGAGAGGTTTAGCTTTACTTGCAATAGCTGCATCAGGCTTGTCAAAAACCTAGACGTGAATCGGGTATCCCTGTCAGAGACTATTGATTCGGGAAGTCCATGGAGGCGCCAGATCTCTTTCACGAATGTCAAGGCCAGTTCCAAAATATGTTCTTCAGTCCTTAGTGGTATGAAGTGTGCCTTCTTGGAGAACCTGTCTACGATGACCCATATCTTCGTATACCCATCGGACTTTGGTAACCCAACAATGAAGTCCATGGATATTGCCATCCATGGTCTCATAGGAACTTCTAAGGGTTCTAGGAGTCCATACTTCTTATGCCGGATGACTTTAGTCCGTTGACATACATCGTAAGAGCGAACGTACTAGGTAATGCTTTCATCCATCTTTGGCCCATAGAAGTTAGCCCTAACCCTGCCAATGGTCTTGTATGTTCCGAAGTGTCCAGCAATCTTTGAATCATGTTCTGCCTCCCTGATTGAACGCCTTAGACCTTCGTCCTTTGGAATGTACCACCTGTTTTTATACAGGAGTAAGTCCTTTTCGATACTAAAGTTTGTATGGACCTTACTGTCACCTTTGAGTATTGCCTTTAGCGTTGCTAAATATGTTTGATCACTATCAGCTGCTTTCATGAGAGCCTAATGAAATGTTGTCTGCAACCGAAAGGCTTGGCAAGTCTGCAACACATGTGGTCGCAAGATGACAGGCCCCTTTCCAATATACTGTCCAGGGCGAAAAAATGTAAAAGGTACGGAATTACTCGCCCCTTCAGGGCGGTAGTCCATACGCCTCGACAAAGCATCAGCCTTTTCATCTAACCGTCCTTCACGATAAATAACCTTAAAATTGAACGGTTGTAGAAATTCTGCCCAGCGATGTTGTGTACGGTTTAGAGTCTTTGTAGTATTAAAGTACTCCAAATTCTTGTGATCAGTGTACACCAACATCTGATCATCAACTGACATCAACATATATGGCCATTCCTTAAAGGCTGCCACTATTGCGGCCATCTCCTTATGTCACAAATCATGACTAAGCAAGGCAGATTTCACCTGACTAATAGTTATTAGTCGTAAGGTATGTTTATGTTTCACGCTATGCAGTCAGTTGACTCATAGATTCTCACATGACTCACGCTTGGGTGTCATCGTTATGTTATGATTGGTTGATGTTTCTATGACTCACGATTGTGAGTCATAATGATGTAATGACTTTCGCGCGTGACTCACATTATGAGTCACGAGTTCCACACAGGTGGCGCGCTTTGCGCACCTGATATCTTTTATGTTTTATGATTGGTTTAAGGCATGTTGCGCAGTGACTCATAGGAGTCATCTGATGGATTTCGGGTATGACTCATTATGAGTCATGATCGTGTGACTCATAGGTATGAGTCACCAGGGTCAGGGTTATTGCGGGAAGAGGCCTATATAAAGGATCACGACGGGCCGTAGATATAGGATCTTGACGCAACCATCTAAGTAATTTACCACTCAGATACTGGGGCACGGGCCAAGCCCATTGACAGTGACCTTCCATAGGTGCAATATGTTCGAGATACCTAATGCCCTTATCTCTATGCTACCTCGCTTATATGCGAGAACTCTATTCCTACACGATAGGACTTCCTACGATCACTATACCTACGACGAACGCAAGATGTTAGTCTATAACGATAGACGAAGTAAGTACGTAGGCTATGTCGATAGCCTATGATAGTAAGATAGTCGTTTCCCGTTACAAACACCTACGAGGAAGGCTGGTTTGTTACACCTTATCATGGACGTCATAATTTATCTCTGCTGGCGAGAACTTTCTACTAAGAAAAGCTACAGGATGCAATTTCTCATCTTCCCAGAGTTGAGATAATACGGCTCCTAACACACAGTCACTAGCGTCGGTTTCCAACTTAGTCGGACGAGTGTCATCAAGGTGTGTCAGAATCAGACCTGTGGTAAACATCTCCTTCAATTTGTCAAAAGCATCTTGACATGCAGGAGGCCACGTCCATTTGATACCTTTCTTCGTTAAGTCAGTCAATGGTTTTGCTATCTTGCTAAAACCTTTTATGAACCGACGATAGAAATTGGCAAAGCCTATAAAGCTTTGCACATCGACGACCTTCTCGGGCGTTGACCATGCCCGGATTTCTTCAACTTTTGTACTTGTCATAGAGATTCCTCTATCGGATATTTTATACCCAAGGAATTCGACTTCCCGGTGATGGAAGATTGCCTTCTTAATGCTAACGCAAAGGCGGGCCTTTCTCAGCCTTTGCATGACCAGCCCTACCAGGGCGACATGCTCTTCAACTGTCTTCATATACATTAATATGTCATCCATATAGGCGATGACTCCGACATCTAACATGTCACAGAATACATCATTGATCATACTCTGGAATGTTGATGGTGCGTTGCATATCCCAAAGGGCATCACCGTGTACTCATAAAGACCATATCTGCTTTTGAAAGCGGTCTTCCATTCTTCACCTTCTGCCATACGGATCAGGTAATAGCCATTCTTCAGATCCAATTTTGTGAAGATAGTGGCTTTACCGAGCCTACTCCTCAGCTCACTGATCAAGGGCAACGGATACTTATTCTTGATAGTAATCTTGTTTAACCCTCGGTAATCAACACATAACCGAAGCGTTCCATCATGCTTCGGCACAAATAATATTGGTGCGCCTATTGGTGAGGAAGATCTCCTAATCTTTCCATTGTTTTCCATTTCCCTAATATAATCCCAAAGTGCATCTAATTCCTTCTTAGACAAGGGATAGATAGGCCTATCTGGTAGTTTGGCCTCAGGAATCAAGTCGATACGATGATGGTATTTACTATGCTCAGGTAAAGCATTGATTTTCTCTTGACTGAATATATCTGCATAGTCTCTATATTCAGGGAGAATCTTAATCTTGATGTCCTCGCCGTCTTCATCAGTGTAAAGGGCCACGCCCATGACAAAGATATTGTCTGGGTCCTCGGCTAAGAGTTCCTCTTCCGTAATGAACTCTAATCGCCTGTCTTTCCTTAGGCAGTGGGCTTTACAATATTCTGATCACCACTTAAGACTGCCCTTCTCCCAGTTAATGTCTCGGTTGTGGTCTTTTAGCCACTACATTGGCAGGTAACCATTCACTTTGCCTGCCAGCATATCTGCGACTTCAAATCACATCTTATTCATATGGTCACCTATGTACATATCCACCATAGTGGTATAGTGTAGACCTGAGCCAGGGATGTGGTTTCCACTGGCATCTAATATTGGTGTCGGTTCTTTCCGACGTACACAAGGTACTTGGGCATTCTTAACCCAATCACTGCTTAACACAGCCCCAGTAGCGCCACTATCTAACAATAAGAGGGCTTCACCACTCAGCCTCTCTTGATTGTGGCTGTATTCCAGTCTCACTCTCACGTGAATGGATCTTGTATGTGGCGTTGGGCCTGCAAGCCTCAACCGCTTATCGGGTCTCTTGTCCCTAAACATTGCGGTTAGTAATTTTCCAGAAGAATTTGGTATGGTTTTACAATAGCTAATCAATGTCTCTTGCCTTTCGACACAAGAGCGGCCACAACGGGTCGTGAATAACTTTTATCACTTGATAAACTTTACGGGGTTTCAATAGCCTGGCTGTTTACTTTCACGCCAGCATGATTTCGGGTATTCAACCCTTCTTAGGTAAACTTTTATAATAACTTCAATTGCTAAGTCAAGTCCAGCCTGACGAAATCAACACAAAACCCAACCAAAGTCAATCCAGAATTCCAAACAATATGAGATAAGCAAATAACACTTTGGCACAATGACATAAGAAATCAAACAAAAGCGTAAAACAAAGTATCGCAACCATTCCCAATATAACAAAAGAAACCCAACTATCCTCGCTATCCCTATAGCCAGATATTACTTTCAATGTGTTGTACCTCTGGTGGGGAATATTACTGCTTCGTTTCCATCATCCATCTCATCAGCCTTCCTAGGCTCTAGAGTAGAGTTAGCTTTTGCATTCCTATCACCTCTTGGGATAGATCTTACCTAGCCGTCCATATCGGTATCAATCTCCAAGATATCCAAATCTGGAGGTGGTGATCTGTGGACCTCGGCTACAACTTGGTTAACAGCAGGTTTCGGAGCAGCTTCAATGCGGCGCGATTTCGGGACTTGGGTGGCTTCAAATCCAGCTTCACCAGGGCCTCTTTTTCGATTAATTTGAGAGGACGCAAGAACTGGAGTAGCCGAAGGACACTTTGCCCAATAGTGACCGGCTTGTCCACATCGAGAGCATTGGTTGAACCCTTTGCGTTTGTCAATCAGAGTCTGAGGAATATCACGATGCATTTTCGTGTGCTCTGTTTCTTGAGGTCATGAAGACCCAGACGCATGGTTGCGGGGTTTCTGTTGGCGGGGCCCCCAGGTTTTCCTATCCTTTCGTTGTCTCTTAGCGGTCGATTGCCTATCATCGCTCTTTTCCGGTCTGGAATGATGTTGTTCCTTTGTAACCGTACGGTTTAAAGGAAGCAACGTCTTCCAACTAATGTCCGTTTTGATGGAGGAGATTGATATATTCGACGTATTCATCGGGAAGCGGAGTTTTTAAAGCCCATGGATTGCGAAGGTCTGTAGTTATACCTAGGTGGGCTTTGTCCTTGACAGAATTGCTGCTATATCCCAACTCTAAAGCCAGTCTCATCAGTTCGTCACAAAAGTGATCGATTTTACCGGACTTGATAGTCAAATCATTCCACTCCCTAAGAGCACGATCTGCATCGGTGTGGTCACTAAAGCATGACACCAGCCGTTGCCGAAAACCTTTCCAAGTGCGAAGGACATTTTTCGGATGGAAGGGAATACCTTCTCGACGGGCACCCTCTTCACTAACCTAAGGGTGTATGCTCTGGTACCATTTTTTGGCAGGACATTGGAGAAGGGGGATTACCAAACTGACTTTATCCCAGACCTTGCAGAGGGATTCCCTAAAGTAGTGCAGTTTGATTTCGCAATCCTGTATGCAGCGTTGAGTATCGGTAGAGTCACCGTTGAACGGATCGACACCTAATTTCTCAGGTTTCTTCGGTCGATACGCTGACTTGTTGCCCTTGCATTGTTTCCGAAGATACTCAGCAAGCTCATGACACCGCCTATCATACTTGTCCATTCTCGCATCATTCCAGTGTGACTTGCGTCTTCCCAGGAATTTCCGCGGATCGGGAAGGGAGGAGTCAGAATCGCCATCTGACAAGGAGTCGGAATCACGCGGATCTCCACCGCCTCCAGCGTTTCCACCACGGGGAGGAAGATTTCCTCCACTACCACCAGCGTTGCCACCGGGGCCTCCCCTAGGGGAATCATACCCACTAAACCCATCTTCACCCGGCACGTCTTCGTCCATTCTCTCAGGTAATGGGTTTGAGGGTGGGGGAGGAGGTTGTTGGCTAGCGGCACGAGTGTTAACCGCATAGTCACTTAAACAATCAGGGCAGTCACTATGTCTAGTGTGCCTTACACTCTCACAGTACCCACATCGGTTCTGTTTTGACTTTGGCTGAGGAGCCTCGTTCCTAGGTCTCGACCAAATATTGATCACCTCAAAGTCACTCTTGAGACATGGAAACCTATGCGCATCACGAATATCGCTTCGTTCGGCAATAACACAACAGTCAGGAGAACAAACACCCGTAGGCGCTAGCGCTTGTGACCTTCGGGTAAAACCGGGAGGTCCAAAAATACCCAAAGGTTTTGCTGGTGCGGGTGGTGCTATTGCCGAAACAAAGGCACCTGGGACTTGTGGAGTGGGGGGTAGAGGGGTTTGCCCTGCTACCGCAAAGGGTTGTTCTCGTTCGATATGAATCGCCGGCGTATTTTGTTCCACTGCCTGAGGGGCAGGTACCGTCGACGATCGTGGTAAGGGGGAGTGTGTTGCGGGGACAGCCTCCGGAGGTGGCGGCTGAGGAGAATTCTGTCTTGATGATCTCCCCGACGAAATGGAGCTAGATTTGGTAACCCCGAGAGGAGGTGACGAGGGCCGGAGGTTTTTGACCGAAGGAGTTGTTCCCCGTGATCGGAGAACCTCACTGAAGGCCACTGTAACAATCCTACTCGGGTGGAGATAAGTGGTGCAACAGGTAACGAACTACTTACGTGAGGATCTTGAACTATCGTTATACTTCTAGTTCGTTTGGGTATCTGAGAGTGTTCTTCTTTCCGAGATTAACTTATAATCTCGTCTTTCGTATTTAGACTATCTTATAGTCTTCGTATCGTGATCTCTTCTCTTAAGCGAGAGGTCAAGGTAAAGGTAATGGTAAAGTTATATTGTAAGAAAGTACTTAGATGGTAGCGTGAAGAGCTCTAACTACTGTGACCGTTTTTTTTTTCTTTTTTTTTTTTTCTTTTTTTTAATCATATGTTCATTGTTTCTATGGTATAAGAAATGACATGCATCTTTAACGATATGGCCAAAACAAAACCGAAAATCAAAATAACAATCAACAAAGGAAATAACCAAAACCATTTCCCCCAACGCGACCAATAATTGTCGCAGCGCAGCCGTAGCTAAAATAAATGAAAGTATAAAACCGCTTAACTAGTCTCGAGGTCCAGGGGCGGGCAGGGGGGTAGAGGAAAAGAGGGGATTTGCGGGGGTGTGGAGGGAGGGAGCAAGCGGGGGCATCCCAGGAGGGAAACCAGTGGCAGTGGTGCGGATGAACTCAGCCAGAGCAACGAGCAGCTGCTGGTCGGACCAGACTGGGGCCTCAGGAGCCAAGTCTGAGACCCCTTGGAGGAGGCGGGATCTCTGACGGGCGGAGGAGGGGCAGGACAGGATGGCATGGTTGAAGGTCTGAGGTGCCTCAGAGCATAAAGGGCAGGAGGTGTCGGCATCAGGATCGCCCCATGAGGGGTGAGCCGAGAGATAGCTTTTCCCAGAACGCATCTGGTGTAATCTCCCTGCAACAAACTTGCCCAGGCCCATGAAGGGATGGGGGCGTGTTGAGGGCGGATAGGGGTAGTATGGTGGGGCTGGGGTGGAAGACCAGTGCGAAAGGAGGAGTTGTTTAGCCCTCAATTTAAGGCGTGCGTACGATGGGACAACCCTGGGTACCGGGGGTAGATAGTCAGTCAAGTGGAGGGAGATGGGTGGTAGGGTGGCTACGTCGTGGATGAGGGGGGTGGCTGCGTTGGCCAAGGCTGTGATGGCATTGTGTCGATATCTCGGATTCTTTAACTTGTCCGAGGCAGAACGCCAGTCGAGGTTAAAGAAGAGGTAAGGTTGGGAGGTAATCTTCCCACGTGCTATTGAGGCGGCACGGTGCGGCGAGAAGGTGGGGACATGTTAGGCATACCGGAAGGCTTAGCCTTCCATTAGTGAATAAAGACCTATAGTTACCCTACCTTAGGATTCTGAGTTCAAAAAGACAAGCCAACACCCCCCTCCCGCACCAGCGTTGGGACGGCGCT
>Ga0307509_10001230_pt1 | contig 43371 bp, 42 predicted proteins | sample 10_EM_MG_FD_202245 | JGI IMG/M metagenome (GOLD analysis project Ga0307509, IMG submission 202245) | Populus trichocarpa ectomycorrhiza microbial communities from riparian zone in the Pacific Northwest, United States - 10_EM | ecosystem: Host-associated > Plants > Roots > Unclassified | place...
ATGCCAGTGATGGAAAGAAGTGACAAAAGAAACGAATCAAATGAGAGAGCGGGAGAGGGTTGTGCGGTGTGTTGGATGACGATGGAGAAAGGTAGGGGAATATGGAAACTTGGCATTTGAGCCTCATCACATGTTGTGCTCACAAATACTAAGAGTGGTACAGGACATCACGGGTCTTATCAGATCAGACATTTGTGCGCAATCAGATCTACTGCCCAGTACATATATAGACAGCCGGTACCGTACTGTGCTTGAGCACTGGTACAGCCTCGTTCGCAAAGTTCTCGCGGATCAAGAGGTACCAGGGAAAAATATTGGCAGTAACAAATGTACTGGTACAAGTGCCTGCAGAAAACCTGAAGTACAAATTCTTGTACCGGTACATGAGTTGTCCCCAGACTTTTGCTAAGATACCTACCGATCAGCGAGAACTTTGCGAACGAGGCTGTACAGAATCAATACCCACCATTATCCCACCATATCCCAATGCAAAAGAAAGGCATCTTTTCAGCTGTTCTACCTGTATCGTACTGTAACATACTCACATCCTCGAGTCTCCCGTAAATTATTGTCTCCATAGTGTCTGTCACCACTTAATCGGTGACGCAATTGAAGAATATCAATCATCTCGGTTACCTCCTATATGTCCCTAGCGTCTTGCAAGGTCTGCCCGGTCATGTTGATCCTTTGGAAGGGTTGCAAGATCCTCCGACCTCGGCCCCTCGGTCCATGCTTTTGACTACCGGTAAATAGTTAAATAAAGCCTCACCCGTTCCATCGCCATTGGTGAGTTCAAGGGCTCGAAAATTCTCCACAGCTTTCTAGGTTGTCGCTACAATGGCCTCTCCTTCCCCTCCTCCTCCCCCTCCCCCTCCTCCTATTCTCCCTCTCGCGCAGGACTCTATTAATACGAGATCAGCGACCGCAGATGTGAGCCAAGCATCAAGCCAGGCCCACTCATCATCCTCCGTTTCCAAGGTCATTGCGAACATAACCACCTCGGCCTCATCTCTTCTTGGCTCCCTTGTGCATCAAGATTCAACCTCTGTCAACGCGACCCTTACTTCCTTCTCTGGATCATCTGGGAAAGTTCAATCTCCTTCGGCCGCTCCATCCAACAGCTCATCATCATTTGCCGATCCTTCTCATCCCGCTCCGTCTAATCCTTCGTCTGCGGCAACACCTGCAGCCTTTAAATCCCAGCCACTCAGCGACCCATCTTCGGAAATCGAGTTCACATTATTCTCAACCGATTGCACGGTTCCAACACGTCAAAATTGCAATCATCTGCAGTCCCAGAATTCGGTGACGAATGATGGTCAGGCGGTCATTGACCTGCTTTCACAGCCCTTGTGCGCCCTCGCCCTCCCCCCTTCTGATCTCTCCCGGATAGATGCGTCACATCCAGTAGTCGCTGAGTTTGTTGCGTGCGATGATCCTGTAGACTTTCTACTCACCACGTCGGAGTACAGTGAGGACATATGGGGAGATTTAGTGGGACTATTTTGTCAGGCAAAGGGAGAGGTCAAAGGGAAAATGAAAGAATCGCAGCCGTCAACAACGATAGACCAATTAAGGGGAGTTTGGAGTCATCTCAGGACCTCGAAGCTCTAGCTATGTCCACCAGACCCGGAGTTGCAGGTGATGGGCACCACATTCATATTCCCGGGTTAGCCATAAAGCACCTGAATACTCTGGAAGAATTTGAACTTGGCGTCTTTCTTTTGTGTCGTCACGCCCGTTTAGCGATTAGAGCCGCTATCATTATCCTACATAGGCTCGTCTCAATGTTCAATCACTCTCATTTTCCAGCACAGTGGGATTGGCCTCCCCCCCCGTATGATATCTCCCGAGTGTTATAATAAAGATATTATTGTAATATATAAAAAAGCGGACTTTTGTTAATTCCTACGACCTGTCAAAAGCTGAAGTCGTCCGAACGGTAATGCTCTTCCAAGTTTTGCCCCACTCCCGGATAGCCAAGGTGTCACTCGGATGGAATGCTAAGCCATCACTTCTCTAGCACCCGGCCCATCCACAACGTGCATAGCCTATGCAACCGCACACAAATGCAAAATACTCGGGATATTATTCCCAACACTATCCACGCTCGCTTAGAAAACTTGAGCCCAATCCCATTTTTAACGCGCGACGATAGTTTTTCATAGAAATATCTCCGGAGCACCACAACATACCACACCTAGATAACTCTCGCCCCGAACCCTTCCCATACGGTGCGCATTGGCCGACTCCCCTCATAGCACGGATACAGAACCCTCCCTTTAACTTTCACAGAAGCAGGCAGGCCGAAGTCGGGTCACCGCCCCCATGCGGGGTAACTAAACCGACCGGGGCGACAACTTATTGTAGGTCGCGAAACCATCCCGCCGCTCTTAGGACGGTTCTACAGCTTTTGCTAGTAATGATCCTAGAATACTGGTGCTGGTATTGCCCTCCAGTTCTCGAATAGACTGCCATCCATCCTGGTAACCCTATACCCACATCTTCCAGAATCAATGCAATACGGTACTGGTACGTACCGTACTCTATACCACCAACATGATACCCCAAATTTCGGCCGGACAACCTTATCTTGGAGTCAAACCTCTTGGACAAGAATTAACAAGTCCCCCCCCCCCAGGAGGCCGGCCTTCCAATAACCCCCCGGATCATCTGAAGGAAAGGTTTCCTATTGCCCCAAACGTTCATCAGTCATCAGTTCGGAAGAAACGGACAACCATTCGGAAGTTCCCGGTTAATTGACGAATTATCCGGAGGGCAGCTCAGTGGCTATACTTATGGCACAGTGGTTAATGCACAGATATGCTCTTTGCTCCTACGCACGGTATTGCACTGCGAATCTAGGCCACCCAATAACCAAGTATAAAAAGCATCCAGCTGGCCACAATTTCATCCTCATCCTTAGAACTCCGGAGTTGTGATGACACAGTATATGACAGCCGTGTTCTGGTTCGGTAAAACCCTGACCCCAAAGACTTGGGCCGGTGTCGTAATAACACTCTTCATACTGTACTCGTATAGGTACGGTATGGAATTAGACAAATCAATCCTCCACCTCCATCAAATTCTCAAGGGGCGCCAGTACAGGTAGTGCCGGTACGGCGGGGGGATGAGAGGGTGGGGGGGCGGCTAATGCGGATGGCAGCGTTAGGCCTCTCATTTGATAGAGAATCCGCAGGTTGATGCTTTCCGCAGATCATTTAGGCCCAAAATTTACATGCAATGCAGGCGTATTTTAACTTAGGCCGAGCTTTCTAATAAATTTGACTTTCACACCAACCTTTTGCACTACACCTACTTCGCATCGTGCTATATTGCTCATCACTCACATGGTACGATACTATGGCCTCCTCCACCACCCGAGTAGGCTACAGTTAGACCACCGGTATCGCATTCTACCTTGCTCTCCCTTCACCCTTTAATTGCGGTCACTCTCCGAACTACTCTCTAGCTTGACACTTGCCAGAGCTCAGCGTTCTCTCCCCATTCGCAACTGTAAAATGAGGCGTGCCATCGCGAGCAGTTGTCGAGAGAGGGGATTAAGATTGCCGCATTCGACAGATGCAGTTAAATTGACAATATGACCCTCGCGGACCAGCAAAATAAATTGGATTCCGCTTTCCCACTTCTATAATAAACAATTGGGCTGAGATGGTGAAGAGATAAACCGTGAGGTGCCACGTCGCGCCTATAGGCGTACTTTCCAAATCCGCCCTGCATATCCTATGCTCCTCGACAAACAGATTTTTGTCTTCAATTTGATAGCAAACCACTCGAGCGGGGATTGTTAATTGGGAGGTGTGGCAAAGTGTGGACCTCTATCCGTGCGGAGCTCTGCTCGCACCTCAACTTTTTGCCCGTGCTGCGCTGCAGTCGCGTGTCATCATCTCTTCACCTCCATCCCTCTACCTTCGCTGCTGTTTGCGAGGTTTAACCCCTTGGGATATATCTCAGTATATGTAGATTGCGTTATTGGAGCGCCGTAGGCCTTAGCACTGGGGTTTAATTATTTAACATGGTTACACAGCTACGGTTAAGCAAGACCGGAGAGGGAGACCTTGGTTATCTTCAATCTGTCGCCTGTCCGCTCCACACTCATCATCTCACCATCTCTCTCTTTTCCATCCATCCATGGCCTCCCCTCAACCCCGCCTTGCACCTATCCAATTCCGACCCTCCCCCCCCAACTTGATTTCTCCCGTCGAGTTTTCAATATGGTGGCTTGTTCATCAAATCAAACGGTTTGTGTCTCTCTCCCACGCCGCCAAAATCTCTTATAAGCCTTGCATTCCTCAATTGCACTTGCTAGGCAGTCAGTAGCATCTTTCCGGTTGCAAGCCCTTATTGAAACGCTGATCTCCTTTCGGGTCACTGCAGGCGCTTTGTTTGCCCGGTTTTGAAAAGAAGGTGAGCTAGCTGCTGGAAGCCGTTCAATTTGATATTTACACTCAGTTTTTATTTTTTATCCCTACAGTCTCTTTAGTTGCGCCCCCCCGCCAAACCACTCAGGCATTCCATTCCTCGCTGCCCCTCATCTGTTATCTGAAGCTGACATCAATCAATTACTTGTGTAGAGAAAGAAATTATAGTCTTTTTCCTTTGCATTTGCACGAAGGAGGTCTTTGGGAACGAGATATCTAGGCCACATGTGCTGTATGTGCTCAATCGGTCTTCTGGTTTTTCCCTGCTCCTTCTTTCCCGTTCATACACCAAAATCATCGTGGGTTTGCGTCATATACCGGCCTTCGACCCACCTCAGTCCCCTTGCTCTGCCCAACCCGTAGGCTAATCATAGCATATAATGACTGTAGCTCTCTCCACCCCCCCAGCTTCAAACCCTCCGTTCAGCTTAGCTTAATAACACCCCCTCCCCCCAACCCAACCCATTTATACTTTGTTCCTCCTAACCTACCCTTTCGGGACCTGCAAACGAGAAGAAGGAGATTCTCAATGGCTTCCGCTAACCCACTCCCGTTGAGAAACACCTCTCCAGCTGATACCCCTTTGCCTGAATCTCCACTCCCGCGTACTGCCGCTCTTGTTGACGCAAACACCGGGGCATCCGAAACAATCCTGGAAAAGGTTCCGTCAACTGACAGGGTGACTACCCTGGGGGACCCTCCCACAAGACCCGTAAGAGTCAAACCTCGATCGCCCACCTATTCTGATTCCCCTTCAATGGGGCCACGTCAACCTCACCTGTATCATTTCCCCCCCTCACCCCTACAGACTCCTCCCAGCACGGCAATCCACCCATCTTACTACCAGCAAACGCCCCAAGGGCCAGCCCACTACTTGCCTCCCAGACCTTTACATAATTACGCCTCCCCCAGAAGCGAATATGGTAGTCAATACGCACCTTCAACAAATGGTCACCCACAGCCGCGTCGCTCATCCTTTGCCCAACGATATCAAGCCGGTGCAGGCGTCATGAATGCGCCAGAACACTCACATCCACTCCGCCGACTTAGCTCACAAGGGTACCCCCCTACCTACCCTATGTCTAGCGCAGGCTCAATGTACGGGTATGAGGATCCTATGGACGACAACCCCATCTACCCCGGTCAAAATACCTCCGGCACACTCTCCCCTTCGGCAGCGTATGACGCAGATCCTCACAGTAATATTGAGGGCCTCATTCAGAGGGCCCAAGGCGCCTTGCAGTCACTCACTATGCCGATTCATAGTCTGCAGCATTTGTGCGATCGGTATAGGGCTGTCAATGATGAATTAGAGAGGTTTCAGCAAATTGCTGACGAGCAAGAAAAAGATATGCGGGAACTGCAGGAGAAGAAGGTTGAATTGGAAGCTGTGAAAATTGACTTGGAACAAAATTTGGACATGAGTGCCGCAGAGCTTGATCATTTGAAGAGGCAGCTTTCCAACCTGGAAGCCCAGGTCCAAAGGTTATCGCAGATAATAAAAGAGAAAGATGAAGAAAGATCGCGTTTAGAGCAACGACTAACTTTTGAGAAAGAAGCGTTGACGGTGGAGTTCCAGGATTGGAAGCGGAATACATTCGAAGCCCATGAAGCGGAAAGACGTTCTCTCATCACAGCTCATGACGCCGAGAAGAGAACCATGGAGGCCCAATTCCTCTCTAAACAACGCTCCATCGAAGCATCTCATTCCGCCGAGAAAATGCAGATAGCGGAGATGCATTTGGCTAGTTCCAGGGAACTTGAGGCAGCCCATGCAGACGAAATCCAGCGACTAAAGGATAGTTACAAGGATGAATTGGGGACGGCCCAGAAAGCTCACAAATCGGTTGTTAGCGGTCTAGAGAAATCTCTCCGCGACAGCCTCGAACAGTTGCGAACTGAATTCTCCACCGAGAGGAGCGGTATGCAAGCAGTCTTTGATTCCGAGAAGATGAAATTGGAAGAGGGCTTTGCCCATCAGAAGGCCTCACTTCAAGGTTCTTTCTCTGCTGAAAGGAGTTCAATGGAAGCAGAATTCACTTTGCAAAAGGCAAAAATCGAGGAAAGGTTTTCTTCACAGAAACGCGCCGCGGAGCTCCAATTTAATATGGAAGTTGAGGACCTTCGTCAAACATGCGAAGCCGAAAAATTGGAGATGCAAAGGGCCTTCGAAGCGGAAAAGACTAAGTGGCGGAAGGAAAAAGAGAAAATCACTGCGAAATTTGACGATGAGAAAGCTAAATTGGAACAAATGATCAAGACTTTGGAGGATGAAAAGCGCATTGCTGAGAACACTAACCTATCGCTGAGTGCTGATAAATCCTCACTCCTTGGTCAGAAAGCTACTCTCGAAGATACTGTGGCAACCTTAGAAGTCGACATGACGTCACTAATATCCGAAGCAGAACGTCAGAAGTCGGAGTGGGAGGCACAAAAACAGAAGCTAGAGGTTGAGGTAAAGGACCTAAAGGATATGCGCGACAGCTTAAAAAAGGAAGTCAGAGGGCTTAGGGAGGTGATTCAACGTACCGCGGAGGAAGAAGAGGGGGAAGAAAGGAGGAGCCGGGGTGATGGGTACTAGTAGGTTTCCGTCCTCTGTAATGTACACCGAAGCCTTGATTAACTTTAATCAGCATCGATGCTTTCACCAAGCTGTCTAAAGACATTATCGATATCTCGAAAGAATTTTCGAACCTGCCTGTGGCTCCTAGTGGAGTATGTACTTTCTCCTTCGTGTGAATCACCTTCAATCACTCGACGCAATTTACTAATATTACTCCCTGCCTTTAGCGAGTTCTTGCGGAACTTCCACCTGGGCTACCATGTATGCTTGTAAACACCGACGCCTCTCGCCTCATTCGTATGGCGTATGTTCAACACATCATCTCCAAATACCTCTGCCACAGGATTTTCCAGCCATTTTTGTTCTACCTAGGGAAACGATATGATAAAGCCGACAGCTATTTCCAGGCTATGTCAAAGCAACTTCGGGAGAAGTCTACCCGAAAGGAAGCAATCTGGCGTTACTATACTCTTCTCGCTGGGTACACGGGATCGAACGCAAAGAGGACAGCCAGCCTGGCTGCGACTAATGTGATCGAGGAGATTGCTGGACATGTCAAACCCTTCGCGGATCAGAACAGAATGGATGTCATCACGTCCGGTATTTCGAGGATTGTGAAATTTGCGGTTGAAACCTGGCGGCACGCTCGCGTTGAGCGCGAAATCTTTACCGCCTCAATGTCTTTAGATGGAACGAACGAGAATTTATGGCTTGGACACCTCTATGAGCATGAAAAGCCATACGCAGACAACCCAGTCCTCGTCGCCCAGCTCAAATCCCTTAGGTGCCGACACGAGATTATCCTCCCATTGCTCCCAATCTTTTCCCGTGAGGGATCATTGCCCTCATTGCATCGTCCGGGAGCCTCACTAGACACTGGCGTGGTTTTCTCCAAAGGTGTCGCTCTCTACATGGATTGTCTACCAACCCTCCAGCGAAGTATCGAGACAAGTCCTTTAGGCTCTGTACCTGCGCTTCCTATTGATGCGGAACTCGTCACCACACAGGAAAGGAAGAGGCTCTCACCAGTGTCGGAGGGGGAAGATGAATATAAGGCTATGGCTGCCGAGAAGGAGGCGAAGGAGAAGTATTTAAAAGAACAGGCGGGTATCCGTGCGAAAGAGGAAGCTGAAAGACAGGTGAAAGAGGAGGCGGAGGCCATGGTGAGGAGAGAAGAGGAAAGGGTTGCTAGGGAAGAAGCCAATCGTCTAGCAGCCGAAAACGCCGAGCGAGAGGCTAGGGAGGTAGCCGATAGGGCAGCCGCCGAAGAGGCCGAGCGCATTGCTAACGAAAACGCCGAGCGAGAGGCTAGGGAGATAGCCGATAGGGCAGCCGCCGAAGAGGCCGCGCGTATTGCTACCGAAAACGCCGAGCGAGAGGCAAGGGAAGTAGCCGATAGGGTAGCCGCCGAAGAGGCTGAGCGCATTGCTAGCGAGCTCGCAGAAAAGGACGCTGCAGAAAAGGACGCTGCAGAAAAGCTTTTGAGAGAGGAAAAGGCGGCGGATCTCATCTCGCTCGAACAGGAATTAGCTCGGCTCGCTCTAGAGGTTGATGAAGAGCGTCAAGGGTGCCAAGGGGAGAACCCCGATTGTAAACATCAAGCCGACCCCGAGACCACCGCTCCTAATGAGAAGACGCCTACTGAGGCCGCCCTTGCAGATAACGAAGCATGGGGGGAAGATGAGGAGATTGAGAAGGCAATTCGACAAGCCCTAGTGAATACCCAAACAGCAGAAGACGAGTCACTTAGCATGATCGACCCAAACTCCGTCGATAGATTCGTGGCGTCTCCACAGCTGGATACTGCCTCCCCAGATCAAGGCATTGCCGCTCCCTCAATTACGGGTGAAACCGAACAAACCGACGACACAGTTGAGACAGCGCTTGAACAACAACCCGAGGATGTTGCTGCGCCCGGTCACCCAGCCCATTCCTCAAGCCTTCCTCAAACACCTTCGGCTTCCGAAAGCTATAAACCCGCAACCCAAGGTGAGACACGCAAATTTAGAAGATTAGCATTTTCCTGGTTATAATGCAACCCAGTTGTATTGACGAAGCTAATGAGAGCAGATAATACCGAAGGAGCCAATGAGGGGTCAGCGGAAGTAGGCGAAATTACTACAACCGATGGTGAAATCCAAACTACCGGACAGGAGGATTCAACTGAAGGTCTCCAATGCACTACGGAAAGTGAAGCTGTCACTCCTCCGACAGTAGAACTGGATTCAGCCCCACTAGCTGCCCAACCAGAGGGTGAGAGCCTTCTCGACACCATCACCGCTGAGACTTCTCAGGAAGCATCAACTGATGTGCCTATCCCTGAACTCTATCCAACCCAGAAACACGAAATCGATGATAAAGAAGAAAATACCGCCGAGGCTATTAATGAGAACCCCCAGCAGCGACCTAGCGAGACACTCGTAGAGAGCCTAGAGATCCCACCAACCAACACCCCACTTGAGGTGGACACCAACAATCCGATTTCTTCTCCAGAGGCCTCGGATGCCGCCCTCATATCTGTTACGGATATGACACAAGTCACAGATACACCCGCGCCGACCGCTATGGAGCTAGTGGTCAATGGTGTACTTGGCGGCTCCACTTCTGAATCCCCAGATCCTGAGGAGGTGCCAATTGAACATCCCGCCCCTCGTGATGTTACAGTCAGTGAGTCCGAGGCGAGTGCTACCCCGGAGCCCACGGCTCAAGACCTAGCAGTTGAGATGGAAGCCGTGGAGCCAGCGACGGAAGTACCAAAGATTGAAGATTCGATGACCGAGGGGCTCTCTGCTGTAGTTACCAAGGTAAAGGAATTGCTCCTCGATGACCTAGAGGCTGCCGAAGATATCAAAGTGGATCCGGAGCTCACCAAACCGGATCCTCAGATTGCAGAATCGAAGGAAGAGGTGCTAGGCAGTGGACTTAAAGATTCTGAGACTGATCAAATCGCCGTGCTCGCGGAGCCCAAGGCTAAGGAACCAATCCTTGAGGTGTCAAACGCCGGGGAGCCAAGCGCCGAAGAGCCAGCCGTTAAGGAGCTAGTACCTGAGACCGAAGAGTCAAAGGCCACAGTCCAAGAATCAGAGGCCGTCCTCGTGGACCCGAAACCTGAAGCCATAGAACTAAACGACAAATCTGATCAGCCAAAGACCGTGGAACCATCGCCTGAGGCTGAAGAGCGGAATCCCCAGAGCGATGACCCGATTCCCAATACGGGTGATTTCAGGTCCGAGGCTGACGAAACAAGACCAAAGTCCACCTCCGCTATCATTGGGATGGCAAGAGTAGGCTTCAATAAACGGTCGTTGTCTGATGGCAAAACAAGCGGACCCTCTCCTGGAGGGATACTTTTTAACCACCTTCGCCACTCTGCTAGCATGAGCGAGAAGCGCGACTCCCCATCGATTGCCGTTGACGAAGCCGAAGTTGAGGAAACACTCGCTGAAGAGTCCAAACTTGATATCTCAGAGTCAACACCCTCCAGTCCGACCAGCCCATCTCCCGGGCCGGATGAATCAGCCGTGCCCACTGAGCCCACTACTCACAAGACCACCGGCAAACAGAAAAAGAAGAAAGGCAAGAAAGCTAAATCGAGTAAATAAGTAGCACTTTCGTGTCCTTGGTTATTTAATCCCTCCCTCTTTTTTCCGCCTTCGGTTCTACCCCTATTTACTTTTGGTGGAGGCCATTCCTCGGCTTAATTTTACCTCCCGACTGCTTTGCTTTCATTGTTGGTCGACTTTTTGGCACAAAAAAATGGACCCTATTATTATTGCGGGCTCGTTGTTCCTTCGTTCTCTTAATCGTTTTTCGGGTTCTGGGTCTATATCTATCTCTTTCTATGTATAGTCTTATGGTTCGGATCCCCAGGTTTCTGTCTACGGCATCTATTTAGTAGCAAGCGGTATGGTATTTATTCTGTTTGTTTTTGTTAGGGTTCGTGCATGTAATATTTCATCAGTCTACTTTGGGCATTAACAATTCACACCACTCATTATGGAACGGGTTCTCGCCTTTGAAAGTGTTGCCACAAGTGTGGCATTAAATCAGACACCATACAGGCCGGCCATCCTTTGCGGAACTAGCGTACCATGAGTGCTACACTGTAAGCAGTCTGCCATATACCGTAATATCTCCGCAAAAAATCACACCATCCCACCCTACGCCGTTGCAATAGCCTCATTCAATAGCTCCAATCCAAAACACCCTTCCCACACGGCAAACAGAAAAGCCCTTCCGAGTGACATCTCATGTCTACCGCTATACAACCTCAAACATGATGCTAAAATACAAAAAGCCACCAAGCGCCCATCCCATGCTATTAGAATAAAGCAAAACAAATAAGCCCCACCCCCTTCCTTCTTCCCTTTGCCCAGGAACAACTCAAACCCAACTCTAGAATATGTTCAAGAAACAAATGCCCAGCAAGATCAACCAATCGATCAATCGATCAACCAATTCCAAGGGAGAAACGTTTTTTTCTCCTACCAATCATCTTCTATATCATCGTCGCTAAGGACTAATCTTTCCACATATGTGGCAGTGTGTGCGGCAGTGTCTAATTCTTCAGACCTGCTCTTCTTGTAATTCCGTGCGGTATTATACCTTCGTGAGGGTGGTTTACCGCGCTCTTCCGCTGCTTCGAGCTCGTCCGGTGGTGCGCTCTGTACCGCCCCATCGGCACCGCCGTGGCTGGGGACGTCCTCACTGCGAGGGGGGACTACCCCCCTAAAGTCTGTGACCTTCTCCAGCTCCTTGAGCACGCCCATTCTGGTTAATTTGCCGGACATTTCAAAGGCCATCCTGTTGAAGGGCCTGTTGCTAGCTTTCCGCTGCTGGCGAGCTTTCAGTATGATCTTGGAGTAAGGCATCTGTTCCATCGTTAACCCTGTTCGACCGGCTCCCATGGCACCGTCGCCGCCAAAGTCGCCGTAATCGCCGACGGTGTGGAAGCGCTTCGCAAAGAGGTCTATCAGGCCTTCGACTTCCTCCTGGTCGCGCCAGAGACGGAGAGCGGTGGGGTAGTACATCTTCGTATCCCGGTTTTCGCGCTTTACGGGCGTTGGTAGGCCGAGTAGGACTCCCCGCACGGCCGTTTGGAAAGATATTTCATCCTGGCGGATTCCAGCCGACCCCATTGCCGCGTCGCCGCCTTCATATCCGCCGAGTCGGCCGAGGACCCGGTGATAGGGCTTTGGGGAGGCCAAGAGATCGCTGTCGCTGAGGTGTTCGATAGAGTTGATCGTGCAGCTGAGGACATCCTCCATGGAATAGTCGCTACGAGAAAGGCCGCCAAGGAGATTACAGGAGCCAAGATAGTTTTCGTGGAGCCCCGAGATGAAAGTCTGGGGGTCGGTTCCCGCCTCGTCCATCAAGCCGTCAAGGTCCACTCGTGAGGCTCTGGCCCTATACGGAAAATGGGGTAAAGGAGGTTTCGGCGGAGGAGGCATATATGGATCGTCGGCGTCATCTCCGTACCCTATACAAGATTAAGCCAACTTTCACACATACACCAATCACACAATAAGATTAGGCTCACGTTTATTATATACCACCTTACCAACCGCATGGAAGAACCCCAGACTTGATTCTCGTTGGGTTACTGCATTCAAGGTCTCTCGCTCAATTTCATTCAAGTCACTTTCTCCCGATGCTTTCGTCCTCTTCGCCTGCTCACCGAAATTCACCTTCTCTGAGAACGCACCAAGCTCCCCATTTACTGCCAAGAACTCCAATCCCATTATCGCACTCCTGATGTCTCCGCTGCTGGACAAAGCCTTCAGCATTGGATTGCTAGGACCAAATCTACGCCCGGATTCGCGTGACTCTTGAGCGATTATTGTCGATAGGGCCTTGACCATGAACGTAGGAGCAATCTTGTTGAAAGTAATTGACGTTGCTAAAGGATGGTGTAAAATTTCCGGAGAAAGCAGACGATGGGCAGTGAAAGCGCTTGAACCGGATATGTTGGCGCTCTCAGAAATTATTAAGACCAAGGGGGGGATTGGAGGCGAAAAGCGGGGGGGCGCAGGAACGGCGAGGAAGGATTTGAGAGTGTGTCGAAAAGACGCCAGAGGAGCTGGGGAGGATGTGAAGAGCGCATTAGGGAAATCTTCAATCAATATCACCTTCTTTTTGCTTTTATCAGTTTCTGGCGATGATTTGTGGTTCGTAGATCCCCTCCCTTCAGCCTTACCCCTGGGAGATGGTGCGGTAGGAACCATATTCAGACAATCGAACCTGCCGGCGCGCCCCACGAACTCCTCAAACACACCCGTTAAGCCGGAGCTGAATGCATCCCCCTCACTAGGCCCCTCCGTCGGGATGACACTGCTAGGGTTTTTCCATTCCAGCACTTCAAAGCCAATCTCCTTCGACAGAACCTCAAGCACAGCAGTTTTACCCGAACCAGCGGAGCCCTTCAGTACCAGTAGTCTTTGTTTTGAAAATCCGTCCAAGACATGTCTCAGCCAGGACCGTACCTCGGAGACTTTTTTCGGGTTTACCGCCAGCGAGCTCGACGACTGCGGGGCGAACCTCTCGGGCCAAGGCCGGGGATCTACGAGTTTTCAGGGTTAGTTCACTTTTCAGAAGGGGGAAGGGAGAGGACCAGGGAGCAAGTACCAACTACCTGAACCTTGGACGCCGTCTTCACAGAGCTCGAGCCTTTACTCTCCGTCCGACCCTTTCCGGTAACCCCACCGCCCCCCACCTTAAACCTCCCAGCTCCACCCAGAGAACCAGCACGAGTCTGCGTCCCCGCCTGTACAGCACTACTCCCCTCAAACCCACCATCGGAAAACCCATCCTCAATTAGATCGTCAAAGTCCTCATTCTGCGATGCCGGGGGAACACTGGTCCTCGCGTTTTGCGAAGAGCTCAGGGGGGCCCGCTGGGTTGCGGTAAAGATTGAAGAAATAGGCTTATTCGGTTGAGGTGCTTTCTTTCGTAAAGGGACGGTAGACTTCCTGGTTGTGCCCCTAGGCTTTGTAGGCGTATTGTCGCTCGCCTTCGGCTTTAGCGGTGCTGGGCATGAAGTCTTCCTGATAGCCTTGGTTTGTGAGGGAGGGCGTTTTAGCGTGACCGCGTCATTCGCCGCCGGTGGGATGGAGCCAGCAGCCGCTCGTCGGGTGGAAGCTCTGGTCTTCCTCTGTGGTGCGGAGGACGAAGGCGTGATTGATGGCCCCTCTTCGAAATGGTCGTCATCCGATATCTCGATCACGACTTTTCGCTTCTTGGGAGCCGGCGCAGGCATTTGTGGTGCGATGATTAGGGGTTGAAGTAAGGTACCGACCGGTATGTGGGAGGGAAGGATTAACTTGACTGCTGGCTAGCGTGAAGAACAGTCCAACCCAGGGAACTTGGGGGAACGCGTCGATAATGGCCATGCCGCGGTTTCAGAGCGTGCCTGCAGGGTTACCCGGCTAATCTTCGTTTTGAGACATCTCGGGTAGCCTAATCGAGCGCTTAGGTCTTGACCAACTATCTGATGCCCCAGAACCTCGATCCGTCACTAGCGAAACTGCTGACTTGCACCACTCCACGGACCACAGTGGAGTCGTTTGTAGTGGAGGAAACTGCTATTAGGAACGAACCGCGAGCTGCTTTCGAATGTATCTATACCCTCCAATGAATCATACCAGGCAACGAGCACCCATACACATATCATACGAATCGACTTCCAGATTCCCGACTCCTGTCCCTATCCCCTAAACCGCTGTGACATCCGGGCATCTAAAATGTTGAACACTAGCGCATTTTTGATAATACCATACCTGTAATTGCGATATTATGGTAATAATAATAATATTATTATGAAAAATTCTACCGGTATACAAGTATCATACCTAACTGGTGGTTCAGTCTCATACCCAGAATGAACCCTCAACCAATGAGCCCAATTCGCATGTATTGTATTATAATACGGTATAATACTTTCAGAACTCCCCACCTAACTTCAACAGGAGAGAAGGAACAAAACCCAGAAAAAGCGAACACAAATCTCAGGAGAGTGGGCTAGTGAGGGCACTGTTGAATTTTACAATTTTTTTTCTCTTTCTTTCTCTTTCTCTTTCCTATGGAGAGATAATTAATAGCCGGTTACCCTCCTATTCGGTTCCCTCATAGTCGGGATAACCAAGTGTGACGCAAAAGCAAGTGTGACGCTCTAGTTTTTTTTTTTTCCTCCTAAACAAAGTCTTTACAATCCAGTAACACCAATCTCTCCATGAAGATCAATTCTGCTCACCGGCTCAGCAAAATCAATATCTCCCACTGGTCCAGTATTTCTACTCCCCCACACTGTAAATCCTGCCTCCTAGGCCAACTGGGCTTCCCGGCTGGCTGATTCTACTCCCCACTCATCTAATCTTGCCCTCAAGAACAGCCAATTCAATACTCCAAGTTTTTCTGGTCTTACTCTATCATACTCCCACTCAAGATTAGACTAGCTCTTCCACTCTACCAATCCTTCGCCCCAGCTCTTACACTGCCAGTGGTAATGCTAGTAGCTACTGACTTGGTCCATCCTGCTCTTCCATCTTATCAGTTCTGCTCTTCCATCAACCTGGTTCTATTTAGCTCCCAAGTTTAGTCAAATCTGATCCCTTACCCAATGAATTGAGAATTCCAGAAGCAATAGACAAATATCACATTCTGATTCTTCTCCTATATCTTCTGACTTGAGTATAAGGAATGCTGATTTTATTACCTTAAATTAAACCATCATAACCTCTTCAGAAATACTAGTACTCAGTGAACACGTAAGCATTTGGTTCAATAAATTGTATTATGTAAGCCTATTTACACAAAAAAAAAAAAAAGTGGAGCGTCACACTTGCTTTTGCGTCACACTTGGTTATCCCGACTATGAGCGAAGCGAATAGGAGGGTAACCGGCTATTATGTTGTCGATAAATCTCTCCAATTTACAAAGGTGTCTGAGTAGGCATTCCTGCCAAGCTGCATTGAGATTACTGCTTAATTGTTATGATACCTTGCTCAGCACCTCAAGAAAAGTTTTTTTTTTTCCAACCTAAATTGCATCTTATCCAACCGATACGTCTCTAATACTTTCAATAATAATAAAAAAGTCAATAAACGCCCACTCGGAATTAGTTCATTCCAAAACAAATATTTACATCTCTCATGATCTTCCGTGATTATGCCCCCCCCGCTTAAAAGTTCAAGTATGATTTCCTTAGCTATGAGCAAAGCATAGTGCTCAGTTAGTGTTAAAAGGGTAGAAAGAAAGAAAACACGGTGCTGGGGGACAGCCCCCCCCCCCCAAGCCACCCGGACAGGTATCATACTGATTGGTGGGCTTTGTAATATGGAGAAACAAGCCGCAGCCAGCACAGTAAAGTGGGTCAGCCACAGCCCACCCATTCAAGTAATCCATCCGCCCGAAAGTTTCTTACCGATATCCAGGCTTAGCTGTCGGGGCACCCTGGGAGGCCATCTACCGGTATATCATACCATATCCGACGGTACTCGAGCACAGGGAGGGCCCCTCCCTCCCCAGCACCGGCTGTGTGCTCGCACCAAACTCTCACAGGACATAATAAACACCAGCCTCAGCTGATCAGCGTTATCCCTCAGGCCGCCCCCGCCATACGCTACCGGTACCGGTAATCAAACAGCAAGTGCCCAAGCCAGACCAAAAACGGAAGCTTTTATTACCCCCAGTCCAACGCCGTGCAGTATTACATAAACCACCCGAGCAACAACCCATACATAACCCAACCCTGTGACTAACACGCCCCAGAAACTTTTTTTTTCAAAAAACAAAACAAAACAAAAGAAACATGAGTGAAAAAGAAAAGAAAAAAAACCGCCCACCCGACCGCACCCGACAGCCCACCCGGAGCATCTCCGCTCACACTCTTGCACAAAGGGAAAGGAAGAAAGAGGGAAAAAAAGGAAAAAAAGGAAAAAAAGAGGCAGTTACAAGTAGTCGAAGTACGGTAGTCTCTACACACCAAAAAAGTGCAGTACGATAATATCCACCTCATAGGATACCGTACCGAAAGCGGATCACTTACCGCAGGACAAAAGCACCCTTCCCTCCCTCCCTCCCTCAAAGCCCGCCGAAAGCATTCTAAGCCGGGGCACTATTTATCATATCATACAGTACCTCCACCTGTAACTTGTGAACATTCTCCCCTTCCCCCCGTCCAGTCTAAACGAGTCAGTCAGTTCAGTCAGTTCAGTCAGTTCAGTCAGTTCAGTCGATCGGCTAGTTCGGGTGGGGGCGGGGACAACGCAACGAACGTTATCATGGAACAACAAGTTGACTCACGCAGTCATGACTGGACCTCCCTTCCCTCCCACTAACTTACCGTACCATATCCTTTCCACGAGCACCGTGCACCAAACTGCCTGATTGGAGTTGCTGAACCTCCCCCCCCCCCTAGAATACCCCACATGGAGCCGCAGTTTTTGTGCACTTTTCGTTGGGTCGATGGAGGGGTTGGTAGGTGGTGGAGGGGTTCTTGCAATTCCCCCCCCCCTGTTACTTGTACCAGAACGGTAACTGTGCCGTAACCACTGGAATAATTGGAACCTCGTACTACCCTATACTGTATGATAGGACATTGGAGTTGCCTGACACAGCGGATAATAATAATAATAATAATGCGCCGATATTTTTGATTGCTTGTCCTCCGACGATATCGGTACTTGCTCAAGCCATGGCGCTGATCAATCCAAAAACACGCCATAAATTTATCCAAGGCCCGTTGCGTCATGGGTTAGTATGATGGTTAGTTTGCGCCCAAGCGGTGGTCCAAGGTCTATTGTAAATTACTTTTTTTTATACTTTTTGCAGTACCGGTATTTGCCCTAGCGGGGGAGGTACAGCTTCACCTGTACCTGTGGCGCCAGGGATGTCAAGGTGGCTGAGGCGGCTGTCCAGTCGGCTACTGGCATGGGCCCAAACAGTCGCAAGTTAGTTAGCGATACCGTATTGCAGGAGGGGATCTTGGTTTGTAACGGATACGAGTTGCTCCCTCCCTCCCTCCCTCCAACCGGTGTGGCATTGAGGAGGTCCGCCTGATCATGTACAGTACATGCCGGTACGTGTGGGGGACTCGAACTATTCAATCTTGACCATGTTGTGGCTAGTGACTATTTGGGGTGAGATTGAATGTCTGGAAGCGGCGCCCGCCGCCAACTCAGGAAAGGGTAAGGAAGTCCCTCAACGAGGACTGTGATGCCCGGGTGCCCGGTACAGTCGGTGGCTAGAGGTGCAGTTGGGATGATGCCCCCATGGGGACCTTTTGTGTAATATGTGCTGCCAACTCTTCCACTCTGAAGCACCGCCTTGTAGCATGGGCGTCCTCCGACTTGACGTGACATGATCAACCTGCCGGTAGCTCGTCCCCAATCTTCGCTCAACCAGCCTTCTATCTGGAACATCGCAGCGACCTACAGACATGGAGTGACTTTGTTCGAAGAGACTTCAGGTTCATAACACTTGCATTCCATTCATAACGAGAAAAAGACAGGTTCCAATAGGGAAAATCGTCAACTCAGATCGACATACTTCTTGAACATGAAAAGATGTGAACCGGTGGCTCGGAAAATCGGTCGTTAAAAACATGAGACATGAGAGAAGATTGAAGGAGAATATTGAAGACAAACAAGAAAAAGAGCTGCCAAAATCACTGAAAACGGAAATCCCAGTTAGTAGAGATGAAGCCCCAAACCGCCCACACACCAGCGCACCGCCATTACAAGAACGAAACAAGCACACCCCTAACACAGCTACCCCCCTACATATACGAAAATATGTAACTCGTACACAACATCAGCAGAAAAACAACGAGGCTCCCGCTACGGAGCCTACGCTCTTCCGGAGTCACTCGTTATTTTTCTGTTGTATACTTACTTTCCCGCCTTCAAGGGAAAGGACCCGTTCCTCCACTCGTACCTCCAATTACGGAAAACCCTATCGAGACTAAAGTGTTTGTAGTCCGCCAAGAGCATCCGGACTGCCCGTCTTTTTTTTTGTTTTTTTTGTTTTTAGGGAGATATATTGGTTGTCTTAGGAGGACAATGATGGCAGCGATTGGACCTCCGCGTGATCTCACGGCTTGGCCATGGCGCGAAGGTCGATATATCTGCCGCTCGAATATGCAACCAAAATATGGGCGCTATCAATCCGCGGTGTCGTCGTCACCCACACCTTCATCGTATGGGGCACTGGACTGCCCATAGAAATAGTCTAGAAAGCCAGAATCCTGCGACGACGGGTACCAGTCGGGGGTTTCTATTATGGGGTGGCTGGCTTCGAACGATTCCAGAGGATGGGCGTAGCCTATTGGGGCAGTGGCGGGGCTAGGTTCAAAATCCGTAGTAGGAGACCCATCGGGATATGGTGTAGCATGCATCCCGGGGCCCATGAGCCGGTAATCGTTTACTTCGTGAGGGTAGCTGGGGTACGGATCAAATCCAGTTGACACGGCGACATTGGGGTCTTGCCTTGGCGAAGCAGTGACTTCTGATGCCTCAGGCCGAGATGGTCGTGGCGCTTTGGCTGCCCTGGAAACTGTGGATCTGGAAGTTGCACCTATCGTTTTTCTGATGGCGCCACGCTTCTTTTTATCCGAAGTTACGGGCTTCGTCGGCTGCTCCGGCCGTTTTCGAGGATTCCTCTTCATCCGCTTGTAATCGTAATTGTGTGCTTTTTCCATGTGCTGTTTGCAATTACTCTCGCGCTTGCTTTTGTAGGTGCATGGTGTATATATGCATTTCCATTCCTTCGAATTCGCAGCATGTATGTCGTTTTGGTGCCGCTCGCGCTCTTTATTGGTCGGAAAACCCTCAACATGGTACTTACAATTCTCGTCATCACATTTAAATGGGCGCTCATGGGTTTTCTTATGTTTTCTATTTCCACGTTCTTTTAGCATCCTCTAGGTCATAGGAGTTGAGGGGAGCTCACGTCAAGTCGCAAGGCCTAGGAAATTCCCTAGCGCATTGATCGCAATAGTAGATTGGGGCGTCTTCTTCCTCAGGTTTACCGGCTTGTACTGGAGCCTTTCTCCTTGAGGTCCCGCGGCTATTGCTGTTGGGTCCTTCAAGGGTGGGTGTTGGAGCTGCTGGCGATCCAGCGTAGTTGGTGTCAGCTGGGGTTGGAGCTTGGGGGTATCCAGTGGAGTGCCTAGCCATAACTCTATGGTCCCCTGAGACATCCGAGGGGAGGGGAGCTGTTGTGGCTGCTGCCGTAGACTCAGAGGACGGATGAGTGTACTCGCTAAACTGCCCTGACTGGACAGCCGTCAACAGCCTTGGGCCGAAATCAAAGTCAGGATTTAGGGGGTATGCAATATTTTCGGGTTGAAGAGGGCTTGAAGATAATGCATCGTGGTAACCGTCATAGTATCCCAGCGGGACCGCGGTCTGAATAGCCAATCTTGGTTGTGCAGGCCCAATTGCTTTGCTTGAAGTCAATACTCTTTTCACCTGAGATTCGTCTTGGTTGATATCGATAGGCATCTTCCTTTTGCGACACTCCAAAGAGATCATATCAGGAAGTGGCACGGAATCTTTAAGTTTACTGCATTTATGGGGTTTTAGCAAGAAGAAGAAGAAGAAGAAGACAAAACATATGCAGTTTATAAATACCTTTTGTTGTTTCTGGAAGCGTCAAGCTCTTCGCTCATTGATTGACTGTTGTAGCTGGGCTTGCGCATTACTTTATCTTTCTGAGCTATCCAAGCATCTGCTGACTCCTTCGCACGATGGAGGGCATCGATGAAATAAGCTGAAGAATAAACAGGGTCATAAGACCGCTGCTGATCTGGTTCCCGGATATAAGGAAGAGCACTTTGACAATTGTCCAGAAAGGCTCCGCAGAATGCTTTGTATGAACTCAATGAACGGACAGCCTGAGCCAACTGTCAGCACGGGCTGAGGCAAGATTGAAGGGAATGGAAACTCAACTGGAATACCATCGAATAAGAACTTCTCCAAATCGCGTAACCAGCATATTTTTCCTTGAAGAAGTCTACGCTTCGCCTGCTCACACAAGTCCCAGAAGTCTTGGAAGGCTCCATCACGTATAATGGGATCAAGAATGTAATTGATTATAGCATCAACGCTCTCGGAAGACAGCTGTTTTGTTTTCGGGAAATCAGGAGCTTCAAAGGGGGAATAGGTAGACGGCGAACGGATAGCCGAGCTAGGGGGCGTCGGCTCTCCGTAGTGGAAAATAGTAGCATCATAGGATGCACGAACGTCATCGAACTGCGACGAGGATTCATGGTGGCCAGTGTAATCGGCAACAGTTTCTGAATCCCGAACCGCGCAACAGGATGAGCCAGGAGATCCTGTAGGTATATCGTTAGTTGTGTTATAGAACTCCCGAGAAAGAGATTTTATAATGTTTCTCCTGGATCCACTACCTTCAGTCTTCACATTATAGACTTCCACCGGGTTGTCAGTAGCACACGAAGGCAGTTCCCCGAAGAACAGTTGGCCGCTGCCCTCATAGTCTAAACCTTTGTATTCTTTGAATAAAAATGCGTTCCCGGGCGAGCCTTGTGTCGACCCGATGCCGGAGTCACTCTTTGGATGCTTGTGGTCTCGCGCAGCGGCTAGGTTCCCCCCACGATTGGCTCGAGCGCGTGACTGGGCGTTGTCCTTCGTATCTTCGTGAGCCCTGTGGCTTGTGTGGAACTGTGGCTTGTGTAAGGGTGAGACAGGGTCTTTTGGGGTCTCCACAGCCAGCATGGGCGCATTCTCAGGCTTTAAAAATGTATCTTTGTCTGAACCCTCGGTGCCTTCCACGGAGCCAGAAGGATTTTGAAGGTAGTTATCAAACGCTTTTTCAAGGTCATCGATTGAAGTTATAACTTCCGGGTCTCCTCTGACTATCCAGGAATCGCTGGCGGTGGAAGAGCTGTTCATGGTGGGATCACAAAAGATTCCTGGAAGGGGGTTGACTTCCATTTGGTCCTCATTTAAAGGATGGCCCCGAGGTTCTGTAGCCTCAATACTTTCAAGTATAGAGCTCATCTTAGAGTTTACCCTTTCAATGTGTCTCTTTGTGACTTCTGGGCAACCGGCGGGAGGGGTATTGGACCTTCTGAGTATCGAGGAAGAGGAGGCTGTTTGACTCTTCGGTGACGAGTCAGGGGTGGGGTATGTATTTCTTTTAGCCATAATTTGATTGGTCTGAGGTAAAGGTCCTTGAGCGACTGTTGATGGGTCCAAATGTGGTTTCCTTGAGCTAGAAGATGATGACGACGGAAGGCCCAAAGGAGCACAATTGGCAGCGTTAGTTATCTGTTCTGGGCGAGAGACTCTTGAGGGCCGTCTGGATTCCCTATTGTTAAGGGTATTTTCAGTCCGTGTTAGTCAAGATATATAACCTTCCGGTAAAGGTGATGAAATGAGACAAGGAGAACCAGGAAGCGAGGATGGCGGGGGTATTTAGAGGAAAGACAAGAAATAATTTTTTAAAATAAATGAATAACTGGGGGAGACGTACACCGGCGGTGCTACCAACAAGCTTGTGGAGTTGCTCACAGACCTGGTCCGAACCTTATTACGCTCCTGGCGAGACGAAGCGGTTGCTGTCCCAAGACCACTAGACAGTCATTCGTATCAGTCGTTCGCATAGGTACAAACGTATTTCGTACACGTCGAGAGAAAATTACAGAGGGGGCATGAATGAAGGAGCAAGATGAAGCACAGACAGAGGGAAAGGAAAGAGGTAGCAAGTGAGGTGGGGTTAGGATGTAATTGCGCACACACACACCCCGCCTTTTCTGTTCCAAAGCGTAGGACGGAGGTTTACGTGTGCGCGTAATGTCTAAGGACTTGCGTAGGAGCATGCGCAACACACTCCTCCTCCTCCTCCTCACAAAGAGCAATGTATGGGCGAAGACACAGAATAGAGATGAAAGGTAATTCAAAAACAAAAGTGATTCATGCCAGAGGAGGTGATGGTTATGAGGACTCACCCTTCGCCCTTTTGACTATCCTTCCCAACCCGTTTTCTTTGCACACAAGTGTTACGTGGGGATGGCTCCATTAAGTGATTGAATGAGGTCCGTTCACCGCAAAGTACTCAAGGAAGAGTGAGTACTATATGGTTCCTAATGGCGAGGGCGGTACCGAAATGGGATGGACGGGTATATATGGGTGGGTTTTGAGTGTGCTGGTACTGTGCTAGTACGAGTAGCAAAGCTCAAGTGTAGAAAGCTCTAATTGTTGGTTGGAAGGTACGGTGCAACGGGGGTAGTAACACCAGTATAAGTTCCAGTTGATGAGCTCGGAGCTCCAAAAAACGGATTCTCAGAAGGTAAGAGTCGGGCTCGCCAAACGCGTTCGCTTCGTGGCCTTTGCTCTTGCTCTTACCAAGGACGGACCACCCAGCAAAAGAGGGAAGAGCTGGAGGGAAATTCGAAAACGAGAGAAAAAAATAAAAAAATAAACAAAATAGATAAATCAAGAATAAAGTCGTAAGAAGCTGCTCCGGAGGAGTCAGAAGCTAGGCTGCAACAAATAATGCGGCGGACCTTGGCGGCTTAAAAAATAAAATAAAAAAGGTGATGTGCGAGGGTGTGAGCAGGGTGCGCACTCCAGTCACTCGACCAAAAGCGACTCGATCTTGGAAGAGCCGAGCTGATATATGATATGGTTATCTTTCTCTCCCTCTCTCGTGTGGAAAGAGTGCGGTGGGGTCGAATAATATGTGGAGGGAGCTTAGCTTTTTCCCTCTGGGCCGGAGGAGGCGAAGCGAGAGTTAAGAAGAAGCACGATAATGGGGAAGAACGCTTGCAAGCGTCAAAGAGAATCACAGAATGCATCATCAGTACCGGCCATATTTCGGACCTTGCAGGTACGGTACCGTTCGTGCACCGCAAAGCCAACAGGAAATGGCGGTAAGATGGGGGAAATGTTAGTCGTTGATTTGCCAAGGAGGAGGCTCTTCTCTGCAGTCCACTCAATTGGGTTCTGACAGTGCCCTGTCGTTGGGGCTGTTCCAATGGCCGCTCGACTTCGGTAGGCAACCTCGAAAGGCTCACTGCGAGGCAAGGCAGCCGCCAAGCCCTGAGAGTAGTAGAGATCTTCACGGTAACCCCTGTCACTCGCTCCGCTCAGAGGCTGAAAAGGGCGGAGCTTACTTCGCAGTGGGATCGTCACTGATTGCATGATATATCCCCCAGCACCCTCCGTGCATTCTACTGGACAGTGCGAGTACTCCTACCCTACCGTGCTCGAGTAGATGCTTTGAGCACTCTCCAACGTGATCTACCGATAGCCACTGTGAAGCCCTCTCCTCCATAACTCATACCCTGTGTACGCTACTATGCGCCTTTGTGTCATCACAACGGTCACGGCTCCTCCTCCTGTTCATCTTCTCTTGCCCCGATATTTCATGGCACTCCCGTGCCATCCCCCCCTCCCTTTTTTTTCTATCGAGTTCCGAGGCTGTATGAGCCTGTATCATCAGCACTCTCCAGTTCCTGCATCGTGCGTAGTCATCAGTCGGAACCGCAAGTTGTCATTGTTATTTACCAGATATCATATTAGAAAATCTCTATTGTTAGCATCCCCACTGGCTATAATAAGCTGCAACGGGCCTGAGTCTCTCTAAAACATTAACACCGCAACATATTACTGATCGCCATCAGAGCGAAAGAATGAAAAAGAAAGGAAAGAAAAAGAAAAAAGAAAAGAAAAGAACCTGAATGAAGATAGATAGCAATGAAAAAGCAAGTGTTGGGTGATGGAGTGTAGGAAGCATTGAAATCTATTCGTATGATACTGTTTACGGAGGATCCGCAATCTCCTACGCTTAAGTTTAACCGAAGCCTCGGCCCTAATCCTCGTAAAGCTTGAGGTTGACACCCGCCGAGATAATTCCGGTAAGTTACAGTGCACCTGAGATGCAGGGGTTTTTCTTATTTTATAGTTCACATTTCATGATACTTGTGTTGAAACAGTGTACGAGTACTAGTACAGTACTTGCACCGCACTCTACATGTTCGCACTTTCACTTGACCGCGCTCCCATTTAGAGTTCATCACTCCAATTCCTGCCTGTTCCTCGCGCTAGGTCGTAGGGAGTCGCCTAAACTAGCAACCCTGAGGGTAAATAGCAGACGCATAGGCGCGAATAATGAGAGGGGAAAAGACCTTTTATTATCTGTTTCAGTTAGTCCAACAACAGCCCTGCGATTGGCACTGATTGACAACCGCGGCTCACACTCCCCAAGCGCCAATGCGCTCTACTGTAGTTACAGGGGAATTCTTATGGAGCGAAAATAATATATTAGGAGGTTACACGCTCTGCGGTCCCAAAATTCAGCAAACTCGTGACCGTAGATACCCCCCTCGGGCAGAAACAACCGCTTCGGCTACCAATCAAAGATATTCTTTTCCCTACTGGCGGCGCACCGGTCGAGCTCCTTACAGACTGTCCAAGCGATTGAGATTAGCCAGTGGGGCAGAAACCGCTGGCGTGTAGCCGCTTCCACGTTGGAAGAAATAAAAAGAAAAGGAAAGAATGGAAGAGAAAAAAGGTGAAAGATTTGAAAAAAGTCGCATGAATTTTGATGACCAGGGTATGTGGGGGAGGGGGGGGAGGAGACATCCATCATTTCCAGCCGCAATGGAATCAACTGCGGCTGGACCTCCATGGGGTTCAGGATGGGACCCGCGGGTAATCCGCTGTCTCGGGAGCAAGGACATCACCAGTGATCGTGGCTGATGCGCGATGCGAGGAACACAGACCACCACCCCGCGCCTGATACGGTACGGTTGGAAGACTGTGGGGTGTAGGATGGAGGGGGAAAATAAAATAAAACAATTGCAAAGAGACCTTGGAAGATGACAGGGAATGGAGCGGGAAAGGAGCAGGCTGAGCCAAGAAAACGGCGAGAGACAGCCGAGGATCAGAGGTCGCAACACTCTCCCTCCTAGACACACCTCGAAATCGAAGAAAACATATTTAACCAGAATCTACTCTCCCAAACTTGGAGGAGGTGCCCCCTGCAGGAGGGGGAAAAAATAAAATAAATGGATTTGACCAAGGGTAACGACATGAAAAAAAAATGAAAAAATACGAACCCATATCAGCTTCAATCCCTTCCTGCCCCATGTATTGCTTTCCGGCGAATGCGGGAAAAATCTTTGTCCCACCCATTTCTTTCTCTTTTCGGAGATGTGACTGTAGCATTGAAAGTAGTTGGGCCTGATCAATCTCTTTTTTTGTTTTTTTTGGGTAGACGTTAGCTGAGACATGGACTCTTGATTTGGGGCGTGGTTCGTAGTTTAAATCGCATAATACAAGCAAGTATGCTCTGTAATGGGAGAGCCTTGCTTCTGGATGGAAAAAAAGGGGGGGCTTCTGGGTTCGACGATGATGGGCCTCTCTAGATTGCGCGTCGTGATTGCAGGAGAAACATATAATGAAAAAAATCAAAAAAAGATTGGAGGGGCACCGTGGACGGGGCGTGAGGAGGCAAAAGAGAAAAAGTAACTCACTTTCGTTGGCATTGATCGGTCGCTGTTTCTCGCTCGCTCCCACACCCTCGCTCTTGTCATTAACGTCTTTGGCCCTTGAGGTTTCCCAAGAAATTTGTCTTAGTCCAGCACCAGTTAGAATTCTTGTACAACCCTTCGTCCCAGTTACCGCACTTCTCCATCAACAAGACACTTGGTGACCTCATGTGAGATCAAAAGGAAAAAAAAGGGGGAAAGTACTCTTTTGCGCACAACTGCTTATGCTTGGCCTCTAATTTTTCGAGTCTATTTCTCGCCATCCTCTTCAAAGCCTCCACGGCGTCTTTACTGTCCTCCGGTTCGCCGTAGACATCGTACGACAGGACGGATGTTTCCGCAGATAAGGGGAGAACACGTATGGAAAACCAGATTCCATTGCCCTTTGGATCATTCGGGGTGACAAGAGTTGTTACAGGGAATATGTGGGTCCTCGTACTTCTGGCTTTTGAGGCGAAAGGGAGATACTTGGAGAGAAGTGAGGCATATGATCTTGAATTGTCTGGTGGCTGCGTCTGCGTGCCATGCTCGGCATAATCTGGTACTCGATTTGGTCTAGCAGTCAGCCATGATTACTCCAAGCTTTTGCCAAGGAAATCCAAGACAATCTAGAATGTGCGACAGAAGGAGTGAGAACTCGAGAACTGACGACGCCTTCATGTCGTGGAGGGAAACAATGACTGCAGAGGAGCAAGGGGAGGATCACGAGCTCTCTCGTTCCCCTGCATTTTTGACCCATGAGGGTTGAGTTTGAACGACTGCCGATGTTGATTCATCGGAAAGCTTATCAAACCTGTCCAACACAACCCGAGGGGTGTGTAGCATCAAAATTGCTATCGAGATACAAAGTATGCGTGTCGGTGTTCAACCCGGGGCAGATCTCGTGCCGGGGGCTGAGAATTATTGATAGGGAAAACAAACTTACGAAGGGCTACTTTCCAGTTGAATTTTCCTTTGATTGCCCAACCATCCATCCACTTCCCCTGGATTCCTGCGTTCAACGCTTCTGTATTAAGCTTATCTTGGGGACACACGGTGGCGCTCTCAGAGACGTCGAGGTTTACAAAAATAAACCCTTCTTTGGTTGTGCGAGTGTGTATCTCGAAGAGACCATTCCGGTCTTTGTCAAATCCCTCAACACCCTCGAACTGTGGTGCGTTGATTAGCGCCCCTTGGACATTATACGACCAGCCGTGGTATCGGCAACCTGCATGCGTGCGTCGTTAGACTATACGTCGACGTTTCTCATTCTAAGGAGGATTGTGTTAAGTGCGTAACTACCTATGACTACGGAGCTACCCTTTTCTTTACGAATGACGGGGTATGCTCGATGCCGGCATACGTTGTGGAACGCACGTAGCTGGTTGTCTTTCCCAAGGATGATGAAGAATGGAAGATCGGTGATCTCGAAAGACAGGTAGTCTCCGGGTTTCTCGAGCCGCGAAATGTGTGTGACGTAGATCCAGGACTTTCAAGTGGTCAGACTTAAGAATTCCGAGAGGAGGAGAGGACAGGGTTCTAGAAATTTTCGGAGAGCACCTTGCTAAATATCGCCCTCTTTTCCAGTTGGAAAAGCTCATCACTTGACCACCAGTTCACTGGGAGCACAGATTCCTTGGAAACTCTGATCTCAGCCGATTCTGTATCTTGGGCTGGTGGCCCCTTTTGAAGCTCGTCGCCCGACCTAGTGATCGTCTCGAGGGCGCACTTGGATTTGGACTTTTTTCCTGAGTTAAGTGGAAGACGAGCTTTATGGGGTGCCGAAAAATAGGCAATATAGAAGGGCAAAAAGACGAGAATTGCTATGAGGAGCGAGGTGGGATATAGGGTGAGAAGTCTTTTCGAAATGCTCTCAATCTCGGTCGTGACTGCATAGACACGCAAGTGACCCAACGATGGTTGAGGAAGGGCAAGAAGAGATGGCATTTTTACTCTTTGGTTATCGAGTGATAGAATTGGGTTTCTTTGGCGACCAAGCAATCAGCGTCAATACACTTACTGGCGGAAGTCCCCGAGGCCCTTTATGTTGCGGCCAACTGATAGTTGAACTTCATCATCTATGATTATATCCCCCCTCCTGAGCCATGTCTGAAGGAAAGTAGAAAGGACCTTACTGGTATGCCTACCCGCTTAACGTGTTATACGTTATCATTAAATGAGAGGAATCGACGAGGAAGCTTAATGCCGAGCGTTCGAAGAACCCGTTAATTCCCCAACACAAGCCAAAATCTGAGCAAGACCGTTACAAATGGCCCTCTCCGGCCTACACCATGGGGGCTGGCTCACAGCTCTAATGATGTATTTTTGGAGGGGAAGGTTATGAAAGGATGCATTCGTCAAGGTCGATTTCAATACTCATCTAACCTGAGCGGCATGAAGGGAATATTTTACCACATCCGTGAGGTCCACGATATCCGTTACAACGGCCTTAATGAATGAAGGTAGATATTATGCCCGAAGGAGCCTAGAATCGGGCTCCTTTCTTGTTCCCGTCTAACTTCAACCCCCGTCTCCGGCACCCCCTACATGGTACTCTACTGTTCGTCACCCGCGTGGCTCGCCTATCTCACTGCTAGTTACATGAAGATCGTCAGGTAACATTGGCTCAGTGATATCCCGTGCGATTCCTCGCTTCCTACTTCTGCGCTTTGGCACATCTGCATGCCCGGTGTGTTACTTTTGGAAAATGGCCGGCGATATCTGAACGGTGGTTGCTGCTGTGCAGTTTCCGCAAGGAGTGAATGGTTCCCGCCGTGGTCGTCATGGTTGTGCCTGAGGGAACAAGCTAATAAGATGGCAAGCACAAGAAACTCAGACCTGTTGGGCATCGTGGTTGCTCGCTTTGATGTGTTTTGACAGCCCGGGGTAGGATTGCCGCACTCTGTGATATCGCTCAGGTAGGGTCAGCGCCGTTTATCGGTTGTTTGGGTAGAAACCTGGGCCCCATTGAAAATATTGAGGTTAAACACCCGGGTGAGTTCTTAGAGGAGGTAGCGCTTTAAGCTAAACAACAATTTTGAAAATCTTGCCTGCGGAGTATTGGTGAAGCATACATAAAATTTTGTAATATCATTGTTGGAAATTGGGCAATCCAAATCTACACTACACCTTCACGGCAACGATCGGACCTAAGTGCTGTAAGGAGCAACCTGAGAGGGCAGAGAAAACCTTGTCGCATATTGCCAACTGAATCTCTCTGTACGGCACGTGAGCTATGTGGTCCTACCATTTTCATCTCCGGAACCGGGAGAGCTTTGGGCTTGAGTTGTTTGCCTTGAATGTGCAACGGGTATGACCAATGGCGATTGTCCTCCCTGAATGTTTCACTTAAGAGCGCACTCCGGTGCTCAACATTGGCAACGTCTCCGTGGAATCTATGCTTGCATAGGCCTCTTTTTTCTTCTTCATGATCTGTTCCTGGTATCATATCATACTAGGACGATAGTGTCAGGGTCCGGCTCTAGCTGTCAGTCTAATTAGCCATCCTCTCCGAGTATTAAGCTATCACCGAGTCACCTCTGATATTGCACACAAACATCATCAGTATTAGCCGCAATAGAAGGTTTCGCCTCAGAGCTTGGATGCAGTCTCAGCTCCGCTGGTATCATAAATCAAAGGGCATTTTGGTCGGGGGATGATAGCCTCGATAGGCTCTCCGGAAGGTTTCCTACCGTGTTTCCCCCTAGCTGCTTGTTCCCACAGGACACCGACTCCTACAACGTTCTCAACTCTGTCCGGGATGCGAAGCGCGATCTCCCATAAGCGCTATGCCTACGCTGTAGTAGCCCCTGGAGTAGATCCTGCTCTGGAACTATTATTTCTATGGAGACATGTAGTGGGCACTGTAGGAGGCTCGGGTACGGGTGGTTGATACACAATGAAAATTTAATCTCACTAAGTCCACTATCAGATTATCAGGGGAAATCGGTCCGTCAGCCCAAGACACTTTTGGCATGACAAATTAACGGGATCGCGAATACCGGTACCGGTTGATGAGATCCAACACGTCCTAAGAGCGAATATCATGCCGGGTTAGCTAGAATTTTCAGGTGAACTAGGTTGTTTTAGAGACGGAAGCTACCATCTCGTCTACGCCGCCACCACACCTCGACAGCATTGATGGGCTGTGTCGGTTCACCTCACTCACAGCTGTCAACGGGCGGCCCTCCGTCCGGACGATCGTCGATTGCGGTTCAGGGATTCGAATCGCGCCTTCAATATATCTCCATTCACACCTAAGGTTTTGGGATCCACTTCAAATGTTTCAGTGGTTGTAAGGTACTGTAGGACCTCACCTAGGTCCTATTCGGCACGCCACAAAAAGGGTATCATACCGTGGCATCATGGCTCTGCTTTTACGGGGTATTTGTTCTTAGTATTTTTATATAATGTTATATTACTGCGAAATGTTCGACACGCTGTGGATGCTAGCTGACCCATGGTATTTTACAGAGAAAAAACAATATGGTATTTTTCATATCGAGAAACACTTTTGATGTGGTTAATGTATCATACTCGGGGTGGAAAAAAACGAAAACAGCAATCTCCCCGTCCCCGTCTACCGTAGCGGGCATACCATAGAAACTCTTTTTGTGTGTGTGGGGGGGGGGGGGGAGTGCCCGAGTGGATCGCTGAGAACCTAAAAACATAACCCCTGTATCTACAGACAATTGTAAGGCATCGGCAGAAATAGCTTCCCGATTTTTAATGACCCTCCCGAGCAGGGCGCGACATCTGCTCGGAGAAAGTATTGGAAGATTGGGTTGATGCACCGTGATTACTCGAGTAGATGATGCTTTTTTCTCTTTAGCGGTTTTCCGTTGTCACGTTAGCCTATCCCTACCCCTTTTTTAAGATCTTATTGAGGAATAATGCAATAGAAATGAAGGCACCCCCCGAACCGAAGCACACCGAAGCATTTTTTATTTCAGCTCGTTAGTTATTTTCGTAAAAATCACTGTGGTGTTTCTATATTGGTGCATGCCGAACCCGAACAGATCTTGTTTGCTCTTGGGGTGCGTGGAATGAAAAAAAAAAAAAAAGGGGGGGGGAGAGGGTCTCGAGAGTGTGCGTTAAAGCAGGGGTGGTTCTTCATGGGCGATCATTCGTTATCGCACAATCCCTCACGAGGCACGAGGCCGGCCTTAAGAGCTGGGGTCATTGAAAATCTTGATAGGGCGTGGGAGTTGTTTCTTAGTAAGGTTTGTTGTATTTTTCTCTCTCTTTTGATTTGTCTTGACCAGAACTTGGTTCATGTCATTCATTCTAGAGGGGGAAATTCTGGACCTCCGGCCGTCATTCCTAATTATTCTAGTTCTTATGGTGTGTAGGGGAGATCTCGACCATACTAGCATACGCTATGCAACGCAGTCTCTCATTGTAAAGGAAATTGCTGTCTGGTGCGTTGTATATAAGTCCCGGTCAACAAAAGAGTGGTTTCTAGCTAAGGCTCTTGAGATTTTGGGCGCAGTGGATCATTGGGGTTCGGGGGAAAATAATTCCTCTTGCGGATTTCTGGGAGACCCTTCTACGAAGCCTCATATTGGGTTTGCTCTATTTTACTTTTTACTAACCAGCTAGAAATCAATAATAGGAACCATGATGCAGTGTGCGATTTGGTAAAGATGTGCAGCATCTTCGAATCCAATTCCAACCGGAACAAGGAATTCCTCTATTCTTTCGTTGGTGGAAACGAGGATAATAGGTTAGTTACAATATTATGTTATTTAAATAGCTGTAGAGGAGGAAGTTGGATTGTACCTTCTCAAGAATGGGCCGTTCCTGACTTGGGGGGCTCTCGATCAAGTTGGCACCAGGGGGTAGGTTTTAGTTCCTGAGAAGCATATGATCTTCGCACCAGGGCAGTGACGCCAACTCATGTTGGGAGCTCTTGGATCCTGCCCGGCATGCTCTGGTTATAGTGTTATTGTTTTTTTTTGGCAAAAGTGCTTTAAGCTAATGTATCCATAGGAGATAGTGACTTAAAATTTTGAATGCGGGAGAGCTGAATGGACTGAACGGAGACTATGGAGAGCGGACGCTTTTGATAGACATACCCCTCCTTTGCTATCACGGGAGTAAGCAAAGGAGCAAAGGACACGCGCTGAAGAAAGTGGGTACGTGTGGATCGACGAAGGGGTTTGGAAGATTTCATTCTGTTTCATATATATTCCTGTTTTTACCGTTAGTTTTGGGCATGTTGGCGATCAATAGCTAGAGTTCCCAGCTCATCCCAAATTTTTGCTATCGGAACAGTGTGCTCTTGTGCTTGTCTAAAAACCCAGACCCAATACGCCATTCCTCCAATCCTGCTGCAAGGTTTGAAGTTGCTAGTGTGGGATGGGGCGAGAAAATCTGAGAAGTCTTCTTCTAGCCTTCTGAATGTTGCCTTGATCGACTGTGGCCTGCAGACACTTCATAGCACAATTCGATTATCCTCTATTTTATCACGAAATCTCCTTCCAGTACCGATTAACAGGGCATCCTATGGTGCCTATGCTGCTTCACGTCATACTACCTCTTTGCCGGGGCCAGCACAATGAGCTTTGGGGGGAAAAGTGTCAGTGGGCTTCCTCTACTGATGTCGAGACAACATTTGAGATCTAATCATGGGCCATACTGTATTTCCATCTTGGTTGAGTCTCCAATGCCGAACTGAGACTGCAGGTTTGATGCGAGGTGCATGCTCCGGTCTCAAGTACAGTATAGTACTTACCATCTGCATTAGCCGCTACTTTGAGCCCCTCATTGGGGTGGTTGAGCTTTCGGGAGATTGGAGGTTTGCCTCCCACTCACCTTCTTGCTTGCCCATGAGCCCTACGCAAGCTCCTTTTGGGGATTTAGATTAGGGGTGCGGGGATCTTGCAATCGATGGCGGCCACCAGTATAAGGAACCAAGGAGGTAATGGTGATAGCGTTGGGAAGCATGAAGCATCCTTCTCTTTTTTTATGCACGGGACATACTGACTGCTGGGCTCACTGTAGGATTTTGGACTGCAGTTTCGTCCTCAAATATCCGCCAGTAGAACCCATTTCTCTGGGGCATCTCCTGGCAATACCCGCCATCGTGAACACGACCCGACTGATAGAATGTTTGTGCTATGGGTGTTGGATTTAATCAACCACTCATCCGAATGTATTAGCCAAATTACGATTCTTGGGCCGAATTGCTCTCATGAGGCGATTGCAATAATTATTGTGGGTCTCCTGGTGCTTGACGCTGTGGGGTGGGGCCTGCGCTTAATTCCAATACGGTTTAGCCAGGGGAGCCGGTGGGTTTGGCTCATGGTCTCGAGTATTCAACCAATATTCATACTGAGACTACCGGCTGAGTGTCTGGTGTGTGGAACTCAATTTCGGGGTTGATTCAACAATAGTGTGACGATCAGGCTTTTATTAGATAAGGTTTGGTCGGCACATCGGTGCGCTCTTGTCACTCTCCGGTATTATACCCGCAATCACTCTTTATTGTCTTTTCTACACACCAGAGATTATATGAAATCGTGGAATCAAGAGTTGAAGATTGTGGAATCATGTCTCCTGTGCGCTTACACAATTGCAAGGAACAATGAGGTCGGGTATCAGTGGAAATTGGGGGTTCTCTGATTTACTTGGTGCATCTGGTCAACCAGGTGGATGCAGAGTTAGCGGACACCTTTCTCACTTGGAAAGAGGGCGGGAGGGTAGGAAAGGTATGGTCGTAAATTTCGTTATTCCATCTTGCACTCTAAACAACCTTGAAGGGACAACATTATAAATAAGCCAGAATATCACCCTGAGCCTTCCACGGCCACCACATCTCTCTCCATGCCTCCGCAGGTGTTGACTCCTCTGTCTCGATGAGCTGGAGAAAATATTCCTGGGGAACCTTTGCCTGTACATAACGACAGCTGTGAGCCCGAGGAAAAGGATCCATGAGCTTCTCCTGGCTCCCACAATTGCCAATGAGGAGCGAGCTCCCTCTCCCAATCTAATAGATATATGGGTGAGTGGAGCTCCTGAAGAAACCATGGCCGGGATAACGCTTCTTATGAGAAACATATAGAGTAATTTTATTGCCGTGAACTGGAGTTAACGGGCGACTTGGAGGGAAAAGATACTTAGAAACCTTCGTCGGGGGTATCATACTGGGATAAGGAGTGCTATCACTAGATATATTGAGTGCTGGATACTGGAAATCAAGATTATTTTAGCCAGCTCCTTTGGTCCAAGGTGCACGACTAGGAAACACGCTATTGAAACAAGGGAGGGTAGGTGTGATACTCTAGAGCGCGGTATGACATGTGAGCATAAGAAAGCAATCGGAAATATGCATGTCCGCTTTTGTATTCTTGACGGCTTGGGTATTAGCAAAATGATGTGTATTGACTTCAAATTGCCCTGTCATCCCCGCCTCCTGATACAAAATCTCTCTGTATGTATGATATGTGTTGGCGACACTCTGATGGCAGCTCGCTCACGACCCAATGATGACTGGGGTAGCGTAGGTAACTGCGCGAAGTCCAGGAGAAAAGCACGTAAGTGTTGGTTGTGGTATGTGTGATGTCCGATGTACAATACAGGAAGCTCTCTACTGGTAGCTCAGACTTAAATACAGAAGAGAGCGCACAAACGCACTAAACAGGAAAAACCCACAAGTGGCAGTCACGACCCTAAGCCGGTCGTACCCCAAACTAACTATCATACCCTAACGACTATGGGATTCTAGCTATCAATATGGTCTACGCCTGGCTTCTGGGATCGACAAGAACTGCACCGCCCACCGTGGGGTTCCGACTAGTAGTATCTGTAGATCTGGGGATCATCCCATTTTTTAATTCACACATGCACGTATCCGACTATTGGTGAGGGGAGAATATGCAAGAGGCCATTATCTGGAGAAAGGGAGCCTTGGGCCGCTCAATAAGCAAGATACCATTTTGGAATAAGTGGGCCCCACCGGAATGCGTGTTTCAGGCTACTGGGCTTGCGGTCCTATCATCACTTCCCTTTGCCAAAATACATCACTGGTCGAGTAATGAAGTCAGTTTGAGTGTGCAATATTTCGTGATGGGGATGAAGCCAATAGATTGCTTACCTAGAGCGAGGTCAGAAAATTTTGTCTTTATAGAGGGATGATGCTTGCTCCTGATCTGATTCACTAATAGAAAACTTAAGATGCAGACTGTGTGGGATCTCCCCTGGAATATCGGACCGCAGCTGTAGAATAAATCGGGAGCCGAATCTTGCCATGTTTAGATCAAGGGAATGCGGGACTGGAGGAATGGGACGGCTTAAAACCAGCTTGTGTGAAAGAAAGAGGGGCAAGTAGTAGCTAATGCAGGAAGATGCGTTTTGGTTTCATGAGGAACAGATTATCCGAGTGATTACTGGTGATGAAAGGTGTCATTTCCAGCAACCTGATTGATTTTTGGCAAGTGCTTAGTTGGGTTTGGATATAGGGCTAGAGCGCATCTGTTGTGGACAGCCAAAGCAATGGTGTAAAGGTGCAAAGGGGTGCGTTGTAGTTGGGGGTTTTTGAGGAAAACGAGTTTTACTCGGGAGAATCTAAAGCTTCCACTAGACGTGGATGTTGGGAGGCATCTGTAGCATGGAATATGAGAATTTGGTGATAGATGTAATCATATGTGATAGTCGTTAGAGTACTAGAGTAGTTAGCTTGAGGCCTGCCTAGCGGGGGGGTTGTGACTGGTGATTTGTTGGGTATTTTTCCTGCTGTATGAGTTTTCATGTGTGTGTTGAGTGTGCTCTCTATCTGTAGAGAGTCACTCGTTGAACATCAGTACTCAACTGCGCTGCTAAAGTGCTTACTGTTGAAAAATAAAGGAATGTTTTATTTGTGTGTCGGAGACTAGGAAGAGTAGGAGATGTTTAAGAACTTGGGGCCAATCTAAGGGGAAAGGAGAGGTTTACTATTTATTCGGTGAAATGGCAACATGTACTGGGAGTGGAAAGGATGTCAAAGGAAAGAATATGGAAAATAAAAGAATACACTTTAATGAATAGGGCTAAATATATTTTATATCAGCAATGAGGATTGAAGTTGTGACTTCAAATATTCAAAAAAAGCCTTGACCTAGCTTTTATAGGGCAGTTCATTTTGCAACACCAGTGGTCTACGTTATAGGTGGCGCCCACCATACATTATATTTGACTCTTGGATCCAAGTTGGCTTATTCATCTAGGAGCCAGACAGAGCAGGTTCGCCTTGCTTACCTTTATTCAACCGTATTTTATCACCCGTGGCAGAGCAGTAAGAGCACGGAACGGCCTGTGGGGTCAGCCTTAGTTGGAGCTCGGTGCCCATGTCAGTTCATGCTAATCTATTCCTTTGACAACTCAATTTTTTGTAGGCAATTATGCGCAAGCCTTGAACCTCCAACTCCCCGGCTCATGTTTGCGGCTAACAATTCGCTGTATCTCTTGAAGTCTCAGGCTCATGCATATATCACATCGTGATATCTGAACAACAGGGGTGAGGCAAAAGTGCAATTCGCATTCCAGAGAAACAGAAATATAGAGTATCCCCCCCCTTTCTTCTCTCATACAAGTTTTGGCAGTAGGACGCTACTTCTTGCACTTTTTGCTGCTCATATCACTTACTGTTACACAGGAACAATGTAAGTCTCTGGTTGCTTTTTTTTTTTACATCGAGCAGGAAAAGCGCACAGCACCTCACGGATCGAGACCAGCCACACAGCAGAGCATCGTTTCAACTATGCGGTCTCGATACACTCGGCAACCGACTCGGATTACCTGCAGGACTTGGCCATCTCCCACTCTATCCAGAGGAAGATGGGTGGTATTCCGTTCTTGGACCATGGCGCACAAACGGTAACCCTGCCGATGTCAACGAAGACAACCCGGAAGCCAACCTTGACATCCCATCCCCGTCCGTGAACCCTCCTGGAACCGCAGACCCAGCTCCCAGCCTCATATTCTGCCAATACCGCGGGTGCTCCGGCAACAGGTTAGCACTCAGTCTTTCCCCTCTGCTCTACTCTCACCCATACTAACTTGTACTCTCCCCCCCACAGCGGCCCCCACTCCTGCGCTCCAAGCCAATTTGCCTGCCTTGCCCCCAATTGCTCCTGGCGCGGCACCTTCAAGACGAAGCAAGCCTTCAACAGACACTACCAAGCTAAACACCTCAACGACCGTGTGGATTGCCCAGTTGAAGGGTGCTTACATGTTGGACATCGGGGGATCAAGAGGGCTGATAATCTTCATGCTCACTTGCTGAGCAAGCATGGTATTTCCCGTGCTAGGCCGCCATATAAGAATTAAGTTTATTAGTATGAGGATAGGGTATTGTTCGCGGTTGTTGTCGTCTTATGTGTTTTCCTAATAGTCGAATAGTAATTCTCTTATAATCTCCTTTGTCTTCACTTGTCTTAAGATATTATTTATCTGTCCCATCCTCTCTCAACTGGGATACGGTATATCTTCTCACTCTTTTATCATCATGATATCTTAGTGAGCCCAGTATCTATCTGTTTCATGACGAGAACATATGTCTCTATTTGTTTTTTATCCTCTTCCTTCTTTAGTTCCCTTTCCTCTAGCGTTCTACAAATCTCCTTCCGTGGCTGTCCATTTCCTATGGCCCTCTTCTGGTTCCTTTAAATACACCTGACCATATTTCAATATATAGCCACTTCGCTCCTTGCGCTTTGGAGAGCATATTGGTATTCCAGATAATCATGAATTAATAATTGCCTCCATACTGGCGTTCTAAACGGGCAGAAGGGTCCTAGAATGGCCAAATCCAGGGACTATGGACAGCCAAAGGAACATCAGTCCCGTAAAACCAAAGATGGCGATTATCACCAAGGTGGAATGGCCCGAAAACCTGAGATATCCTGGATGGACGGTACCAGTAGAATGGCGGTTGAGGATGACTATACGGGACTGCGGGTAAAGGCCGCTAACAGGCTGGATAGCAGGGGACTATCGGTAATAGCGGATCACACTGAGCTACATAGAGCACTAAGGACACTATAATAACCCCGGTAATAGAACATTGTATTAGGACCGGGGATGAGCGCGGGCAAACGAAACCCACATGCCAAGGAGGAACAATGAAGTGTGAACACCATGAACATATATAAGGCATATGTGGAGACATGGGGCTACACATGTACGGGCAGAGCTTTCACTACTTAAAGTGAACCGTGGCTGGCAACCTTCCTTCCTCGGGAATACACACCTTAGCATCTACACCAGTTAACACATGGGCACACAATCGTACCATCTCCGTCAACTACCCCTTTCATACTAGCTTGGTGCGGGGGGGTCGTCTCCAATTAGACAAGTGACTATCGTTTCGCTTGTTAGATAGGAAAATTAAAAACATGTATCAAAGCGGAAAAATAATATACTTTCAGAATCTGATAGAAATAAATTGATAATTGTCGCGTGAAGAGGGGGATAAATGCAAAGCTTGTTCAACAATAGAATTCACACACGAGTATTACAACGGGCATTATTTCAATTCTATTCCTAGAATTCAATATTAATTCAACCTGTTGCCTATTGAAATACCAATGTATTTACTTCAAGCTATTGTAGGTGGACAAAATTAACTGAACATTGATGCAACAGGAAATACATTTGGCAATGACAACGCTACTCCCCAATTTCATCCTGCCATACCGATAAGAAAAATAAAAATTATATTAAAAGTATAAATATATAGGAAAAATTGATATTTTCTATTCTATCTATTAATTCTAACAACTGCCACTATTTTGCTAACAGTTTATTTTGTTAGAGGATCAAACACTTAAGCTTGAAGAGTTTTCTATTAATAAGTTATGACCTTCTATATATTGCAAGGCAAGTGTACTGTTTGTGCTATTAAGATTTGTAATAAATAAAATGAGAAGTTGTGGAACTGAGATTGATATGGTAAGATTACGAAACTTTTTCACATGTGTTTATTTCCACAGGATTCTCTGCAAAAGTCTTTGTGCTCATACAAAAAGTCTTGTTGCAGAACCTGGACTATCCACCCACTCGGCAGAAACCGACATTTACGGAATAGGATAGCGGTGTAGTTACCACCTGAAAGAGGACTTTTGTGTTGCCACCTTCCTAGAAAGGGGGGCTTATTCCCTTTGGCCCAGACATTTTCCATCAGTTCGGACATAGTTTGCTAGGTAGATAAGGTGCAGCCGTGCTGCTCCACTAGCTAACTGGCTGTAGTAACCGGTATTCAATTACTGTTGCCTCTAAGAAGGCTCAAATGTGTGACCCTATGGTAGCAGGAGTGGCCAACTGACTGCTAATCTAACTAGCCTGTATCGAAGAGTTCAGAATATGGGTCTAATGATTGGGTATTATACCCCAGTCTCATGTAACCCCAAAATAGCGAAAACACGTTTATCCAACAACACTTATTGCTATATATCAACAAGCAGATGTTGCTAAGACAAGTACATTACATGAAAGCTATCTTTTGTTTTACTTTTATAGTTTTTGTTTTTGCATTATTTGGTGTTGGGATTTGGCTCATTTAGTGGGCTTTATAATTTTAGTAACCCCTCAGTAGATGGTAAAGACCACTTATAGTGCGCTGCCTAGAAGTATGGATATCTTTTTTAACTTCTTGACAGGTTGTCTGAGAAGACCTCAGTGGTCGAAACAATGCGGACATTCTAACAAAAACCTGCAACTATACGATACACAGCATGCCTAAACAAGGGAGGCAATAACGACAATTACGTCCTAAGTGAATAGATCGATGGGCAGATCCCCACATATGAGAACCAGAATGTTATTACTATCCAGAAGAACATGTACACATTTTTATCCTTGGCAAACATTATCAAATCCCAGTTCTGCCAGTTTCTGGATTGAATATCTTTCTCATTAACAGACATGGCTTGAAGACCTACACATCCTTTATTACTTGAGAACTGATGCAATTCAAATTCAAGGTTTTACTGGAGAAACTCTATTGTCTGGCAGAACAAATTTCACCAAACAACTATTCCTAGAAATAGGACAAAATTCAAAACTTTCTCTCGTTTCCTGCGAAATAGGTCATGCGGGAAAATATGGTATAATTATTTCACGGATATTATTAAAGCTCTAGGTTTTGTATATAGAGGATTGTCCACTTGGAGTTTGTACTAGAGTAAGCAGACTGGTTACCTAATTTGTGTATATGTAGGTGTGTAGTGACTGTCAACCTGAGACAGTATAAGGCGAGAATTCTGTCAGTTAGAGTTGCTTCTTATGCAACGTCTTCTGTACTTACTTACACATTCAACTGCGTCTTAGTGCCCCTTCTGCTTTCCTGATTGGAGTCCACCTCTCATATTCTACTATCCTTGTGAGCCCTGTGGAACTCATCCCAATCGCTCTCTATCTCCTTGGGCCTCAGCCCGTAAGATTACATTGTATGGAAATCTGCACTGCTCACATACTCTATACCCGTTTCTAATTCTTCCACATGGATTCTCCGGCATCTAGTTCTCCCGTTGAAGGTTCCTCAGCCAATACCCAATATGAGGAAGTATTACAAACTGTTGAGGCTCTTTGAGCAGCCATCACAAATAATGCATTTCATTCTCTTGCTGCGCTATGGGCAAATGTAGATCGCATGATCACTGCAGAATCACAACTTGACTCCTGACAGCTTGAGGTTCAATCCTTGACACTCCAAGTATCCTCTCTTGAGGCCCAGGTTAGCCTGCTTATGGCCTCACCGCCTGACCCAGCTCCGCCAGCTGCACTTTCACTATCAAATTCCAACCCCTTCTCACAACCAGTTGCTCCCATCGTACACCGTTCAGCTGGGTTAGCAGATCGTGATACATTCTCAGGGAAGCGGACTGAGTTACCAAACTTTCTTGCCCAATTGCAGCTCAAGCTGCAGGCCAATGCTGACCATTGGCCTGATGAGCCAGCCAAGGTAGCATACTGTATATCCAGGCTTGAAGGTGATGCCTTGAGAAATCTTTGCTCAGCTATCCATCAGGAACCAATCCCTGGCACCAATATTACTCGGATTGTTATCGACTTCGCCTCTCCCAATACTCTGATTAAACGCCTACAGACATCCTTCGAAGACCCAGATCCAACTGGGACTACACACATGGAGCTTTCTGAGTTGCGCCAAGGCAAGCAAGATTTCGCTACCTACCTGAGTGAGTTTACACGGATCATGTCCGTTCTCAACTATGATCCAGCAGCAAAGATAAATGCACTGGAAGCAAAGCAGGAATGTCTTCGAAACTTCGAGAAGGGCTCGTATACAATATTCGTCCAACACCCAGTCCGAAGTACTATGATACCTGGTGTAATACTCTGCTTCAACTAGACGACTGCATCCGTCAGCTGGAGGCTCACAAGCAGGGGACTTATTCCGCAATGCCACAAGTACCTACAAGTGTTGGGCATATTGAGCAAAATTCCTATCCTCATAGCCCGGATGCTATAGCCCTTTCCCTCAGTGTGTTAAGGCCAAGCACACCATCTGTTTCCTGCCCAGCTCAACATCAACGTTATGAGACAGAAGCTCAAGGCCGTCCTCATGTCTCTGCTTCGGAAAAAACATGGAGTTGCGCGGCAGGACGCTGTGATTACTGTGCTGGTGATCATAGACAGCTTGTATGTCCAGTTAAGGTACAGGGACCAGCAGGTGGTGCTAGAGTTAGTTGTAGGCCTTCAGGGACTAACAGTAATAATCCATTTGGCCTCTAAGTAGCCAATCTCACTCCGGGAAGGTCAAGTTCTACACAACGCCAAATGGTATCGGAACATACTTACGAGTCGGGGTTTCCATCATCCCTGGACTGAATGGCCCAGCTTATGGATCAATACCATCAGTATCTCTCAAAAGACTTCTCCTGTCATCCACTTCTATATGTTCTGATGAAATGTTGAGTACTCATCTTGTTCTCCCATGAGTACTGTCACATAAAAGAAATAAAATTTCTTCAAAAGTGCTGTCGGGCTTCTAGATGAATTAGTTAGATGTTTGTTTCTTTTCATGTTTATATTATTATGTGGGACTTGGGGAATGGACTGCAAGCATATGGCTGTAGCGGGATAGGTATCGGCGGTTGTCATGGGAGATATGGGAAGGATACAGGTATATAAGGCCGGTAGATAGCTTCATAGGCAGAAGAAGATGACGGAGACAACTACAACCTCAGCGAGTAAGGACCTTTAGTGATCGTGAACCTTTTGCTTTCTTTCTTTCTACGTGACTTCGATTGATTTTACTCACGGAAGAGAGACTCCCAGTAGTGTCAGCGGTGTTTGCCCATACCGGTACTCTTGGTAGCTTGTGTTCTTTGCAGACCACGATCTCTATACTCCCGATAGAGGAAGTCCTACCATCTATTCGTCTCGTCTACCGGGCAACTATTTGTCTGTACAGTAGTGCTCTGAAATGGATTTCCTAGTTCCTATACTGGAAAGACTGTTTGCTCTATCTTTTGTGTTTTTCCCTGCTGCCCTTTAGTCTTGATCATAACATCCGCTTTCTACTTGTTTTCCTCCTTTGTGTCAACCTGGAGACAAACACTCCTTTCTCGTATAGCAGAGCTATTGACATTAACAGGAACCTGCTTCGGAGATATCGGGAACTCTCTCATTCTTCTAACTCAAGTCCTTCATTTATTTCTCGCTTTCAGATTTCTCCGCAGTGATTTTCCACACTGTAATCTCCTCCGGCACAGGAACCTCCAAGGATGAATTCCTTTATTAAGATTACCCCCTTCAATCATCAGCAAAAAAAATACCTTGCGTTCTGTCTCTCCCCGCTCACCCTGTGCGCCGGACGTTCCAGGCGCTTATAACGTAAACTCCTGTTCTGGGTGCATCCGCCTGGGCTC
>Ga0307509_10001231_pt1 | contig 43370 bp, 58 predicted proteins | sample 10_EM_MG_FD_202245 | JGI IMG/M metagenome (GOLD analysis project Ga0307509, IMG submission 202245) | Populus trichocarpa ectomycorrhiza microbial communities from riparian zone in the Pacific Northwest, United States - 10_EM | ecosystem: Host-associated > Plants > Roots > Unclassified | place...
AAGTGACGCAGGCGTGGGAGAGAATGGTTTTTTGTAGACTTGGCGATGTGTGAACCGTTGAGTTTATGGAATTTGATTTGCAGGAAATGTAAACTATTAGATTTCGGTTGGCCGATCTGTGGAGCCATGAGGACAATTTGGGGTGTATTTCTGAGCGAGATCTGAGCGAGAGCTCAGAAACGTAGAATCGCCGTGGCCAGGGTGTCCTGGACGCCCTGGTCACAGCAGTGGACTAGTAATAAAAGAATATCAAGATGCGGATGAGGTTCAAAGTCACGATACAAGGGGCACCAGCGCCTCGAAGCTTTTGTGAATGGCACTCAGTAATACAAATGAATAGTGGAGCGATCGCAACGGCGTCTGGAATATGTGTGCTATCATTACGCCGTCGAGAGTATGTATGTGAGCTATCATGACGTTGTGAAGACGGCGTCTGGAATATGTGTGCTACCACGAAGCCGTCGAGAGCATGCATGTGAGCTATCACGACGTCGTCAAGACGGCGTCTGGAATATGTGTGCTATCACAACGCCGTCGAGAGTATGCAAGTGAGCCATCACGATGCCGTCGTGACGAACATGTGAGCTATTTGGAAGGCAGTGGGAGCCTATAGCCAGATATGGCAATTGATGCAGAGGGGGTTCAAATATCGCTGTGTAGCATCCGGAAGACTAAGCATCCAGATAGTCTTCCCGATGCTAGAGTGGAGTTGGATTCCGCCTTGATGAGGGAGGGACAGGAAGGAGATCGTCGGGATGCGGGAGAGCTTAGAGTCTGAGGGCATCTGGACGCATGCGCTTGGTGGTGGACGTCGTCGGCACGTCGAGGACGCAGGGGTAGATAGGGAATAGCGTCCGGATGTAACGTCCGGCCGACGTCGCGTGCAGAGTAACGGTTAACCTTCTGAGCGTCCTGAGCATCTGATGCACGGGACGCTCAGGACGCATATAATAATTTTTGCTGATGACAGGGGGACCGAGAAATCGCTTATGAAGCTATAAAAAAGGAGCAGAGAGACAGAAAAAACAATGAACAAAAGAGAGAGAAAAAGAGAGCAAAAAAGAGAAATAACCACAGGCTATAGGCTACGCATCAAATTTGTTCCCCCCATCCTGTAACATACATTGTCCCATGATAAGAGGTAGTTTTTTTGATTTCGTTGTTAATCTCATCCACAGTAATCTTTCCCCACTCCTTCTGCAGAACGGCTTTCATCTTGGTAGGAGTTGTGATCTCTTCTTCTCCACGCCAGCGAAGAATCCTTGACTTCATTAAGCACCAGAGGTGCTCAATCGGGTTGAAGTCTGGTGAGTTTGCTGGCCAAGTAACTTTGGGAAAGTTTTCTTTTGCTTGTTCACGATTGGTGAAGTCGGAATTGTGTGATGGTACATTATCTTCCATTAACTGAAAGTTGGGGTATACTACCCTTCTCTCCTGGCATGCTGGCCATAAGGTTGACTGGCAGGGGTGAGTAACATACCTCCATGAATCTACCCCCTTATCCTCCCCCACCTGCATTGGCCCGAAAGTGAACTTCTTCCCCCGAAACCATTGTGTTGTCTTCGCAGTTTGCCCAGGTGATTTAACATCTATAGGCATTTCCGCAGTCACACACAATTCCTGATCACGAAGCCTCCTCCCCTCCTCAGACTATTTCCACTCCAAGTTCAACATATCCTTCTCCTCCTGCATTTTTTTATTTATATTGGCAATTTCCTTCTTTGCCTTCCCCTTTTCCTCATTTGTAACTGCTAGCCATATAAAGAATAAGACTTTCCACCCCCATCCAATAGCCCCCTAGCACATTACTGCAGTACCATTCTTTTTCGTACCGACAGTTGTCATGCCACTTTTCATTTCTTTCTCACCAGACAAGAGAGAGCCCAAAAACAGCCCCAACCTTAATAGACACTTCATCTGTGAACATGTAGTCTGCCCATTCAACCGCGGGATGCCATGTACCCCTCTCCAGACAGTAGTTCCACAGCATTTTAAGTTAGCAGAAACTTTCTACCTCTTTTGATTTTAATGCAATAAGAACTCAAAAAATTGAACCTGACGCTAAGACGTCCAAAATTCCCGCTTTTGGAGACAGGGGTGAGTGCACAGCAAAAGGTGACCCCTCTGGCATAGGCCTTATACAGAAAAAAGACAAACTTGCCAAACCTGACTAGCAAAGAAAGTACGAACATCCAAATACGAGATTCAATTATTTGAGTTCTATCATATATGAAAAGAAAGTAAAAAGAGATGAGCAAGTAGCGGATGGGATTTTGGGCAAGGTGCCCTGTTGACAAAATTGTCATCCTAGAGCCTGTTGGGTAAAAATGGAAAACTTCTGTTTGCCGACTGTGTGTGCTGTGAAAAGAACCTTCACTCTATTTGAAATGGAAGGAAAAGGGTTATTTGTATCAGGAAACAGAACGGAACAGGTATATCCAAACAGGCCCTGAGGTCTCTTGGGCCAATGCAGCAGGAGAAGGAGAGAGATAATCCTTACAAGACAGTTAAGCTTGTGCTCTAGACCTAAAATAGGCTTGAACTCTTCATGGTATGCATGTAGACCGCCCAAAACCAAAGCTCCCTGAAGTGTGCCATCTCCAACATGCGACAAGCCAGCCACTTTACAGAGATCTACCAGCTTGATCCGTCGGGTTGTGAAATCACTTTTGACGGATGCTATAAGGTGATCCTTCTCAATCTTGGTCGAGGCCTCAGGCCGCCTGGAACACGTATCGGGATCCAAACATTTAACATCCACCAACTCCAGCAATGAGAGTTGCTTTTCTAAGATTCCACCCTCCGCGAGTCGGGCATCTGGCTCATTATCTCCGGAATACAGCCATATGTCGTTTGCAGTTGAGATTGGAATACCGGGAAGGTCTTTAATTCGTTGAAAAGTTACTGGGTTGAGGAGCGACTGGAGATTCATGATTGGTGCCCTTCAGGATGGAGTGATCGCCTTTCATAAATTTATATGTATCCATGTGCATATGTAGCGAGATATTAACTTGCCTCTTTTTATTACTGCTCATGTCATTGTTTTGAATGGTAATAGTGGTGATACCTTAGTCAATTGAATGGATACGCGTTATTATCTTGACCCCTTGGCGCCAAGCCTCTATTCCACATTTCCGCATACTTTTGGAATAGGCAAGTAGATCTGACTCAGAGGTTTGAGTAAGAGGTATGATATGGGTAAAACGGAAAAAAGACAGTCCCGTCCCCCGCATCACATCGGGGCCACACAATGGAGTGATAGAAAAGAACAAAAATGGTAGTCACAATAATTGAACATAGGAGGGGAATTAAGAGAAAGAAAAAGACAATCCCGAATATGCTTAGGTAGTAGCGTTCCCACCAGCACAGGCTCCTGCCCTCCGACCACTACGCCCAGAGTGCGTTCATACCCTACCCCCACCACTGCGCCAACCACTCCCACCAGGGCCCGCAGAACACCTACGAGTCCCACTCCAACTACTCCAACCCCTACCACGAGTCAGTTGAACTGGCATCCATGGGGTACGACTACTAACAGCAGCCCCAGACGGCTCTGTTCAGGCAGGATATGCAGGGGTGCCTCCGACCGCCCCACTCACCACCCTACTATGACTGCCACCACCTCCCCCAGTACCCACATGTCCAGTATCATGGTCTCCCTGGGCACCTCTCACCCCACCTTCCTCACTACCTCTACCATCTCCCATACAAGAACCCATACCCCAAACCAAATTTCCTTATCTAACAACTCCCCCGGCACCCCCTGTAGTCCCACTGCTAGCAGTCCTGCCACTGCTCTCAGGGCCACTATTCAAGCACCGGCGTACAGGTGGACGAGGATTGTCCCTGTCATTACTGTCGCACTTACTACAGTAATTGGCAGGGGGTAAGTAATCGGAACAAGCTCCCTGGCGACCGTGAGGGGCACCACGCCGAGGAGGGGCACCCCAGGGAGCAGGAGGAGGTGGAGCGTGGCCAGGAGAAGGAACACCACCAAAATGAGGAGTACCCCCGGCAGGGCAAGGAGGAGGTGCACCCTCGAGACAAGCTGGAGGAGATGCACTCCCGTGAGGAGGAGGAAGATGTGCACCCCAGGGAGCACCGCCGCCCTGATTTTGATAACCTCTCATCTCTTCACGAGTGGGATCAGGTGGTTGGCCACCCATAACATTCATGACCTCCTCAATCAATCTCTGGTCCTGTACAATGAGGGTAACACGACCAGCATTTGCCGCACCCAGGCCTCCAGCTATGAACTAAAGATTAGTAAATCAGATGATTATACTTGGAGAGAAACTCAACTTACTGGTCATTTTCATCACCAGGAACTCTTCCGCTGCCCTATGGAAGCATTCAATAGCTGATCTCTGCCAACTGAATCGTTGCTCGAGTGCCAAATCTGACACGATCCCCTGGCAAAGATGATAGAATGAGGCCTTGGGAATTAGGTACCCACCATTGCAGTGATACTTAATAATCTCTGCCATTGCCACCCTCCCAGTTGGATACCGTGCCGGCTAGTGAATCCTACCAACAACCCTCCCAGCTCTTTTCCAACCAAGATGCCCTGTTGGGGGCCACCAATTTCCACCACCCTTGCGACCTAAGATACCATCATTTGCGCCACGTTTCGGAGGCATTGAGGAGGAGTGACTTTTTGCGTGTTTGCTTGTTTGTTGTGTTGATGGACAGGTGTATCCGGAAGGAGGTTCACCTCAAAAGATAGCAGGGTTTTTGCTCAGAGCAAATTAGACGCAGAATGATCTTTGCTGTGTAGGTGCCTGGGGTCTGCTTCCTTGGGCAATGTGTATTTATGCGTATGTGTATTTGTACGTATGTGTATTTGTGCGTATGTATATTTGTGCATATGTGTATTTGTGCGTATGTGTATGGATCCTATACCTTCCCTGATAGTGGAGTCAGATATTAGGGCTTGCTAAGAGAAAGAAGTGTGTTGGAGGAGGGGTTGGTAAAGAGTTATTTTATACCAACGAAATAAAAATAGGGTATTTCAGGAGGAGTGGCTTTCAAGCCCCCTCCTTATTTGTGTCCAGGAGTCCCCTGAAGTTTAGGCGTAAATTGATTCAGGATGTCTAAGAGGTGTGTATACAACAGTTAAGGTTAATAGCGCATAGGTATATACATACACTTGAATTCTACGATGGTTAAAGTCAGGTAAGCCTGTAACCCCCAGTTTACCATAATACAGAATGTGCAATCCCTTCCATGTAGAAATAGCTTGAAAATGTTGTACTAGACGTTGTATTTGTTCCATGATGTTATATCTTCCCTGTTTATGTATCCAGTGTACAATTGTAGTCACAAAATGAACCTCGATAGTACGCCCCTCCAATCTTGGCTCCGAACCCCAAAGACATAGCTCGTCGATATAAATTCCTTGCTCAGATAGTATAATGGAAGCAATTAGGAGAAGGCTTTACTCTGGGGGGTTATTCATATCATACTTAGTTGTTGAGTAGGGCTTTGGTTAGGCCACAATGGTAGAGAAGTGGGCTCGACGGGTGGCGGCGGGTAGACCCTGATGATGTTTTCAAGCGGTTAACTAACTTTTTTTTTCTTTTTCAGAGATGCCAAATTAACCCCTCTTCTTTCTCACCACCCTCTTACCTTCTCCATCCACACTCTTGCCATCAACACAATCCCCAGGTCATTCTGCCCTCTGCGCAGCAAACCCGCTTCACCTTTTCATACATCACAGAAGGAAACTCTGCAGTTAAAACAAAAAAATGAAGAAAAGAAAAGAAAAGAAACACCCAGGGGACTTCTCCCACCAGCCCAGATACGCCCGTCTACGAGAACCACCGTCTCTACTTCCCTTGCTTTCTCCCCTACATAGGATGCCATGGAGGCAAAAAGTCGCTGAATAGATTAATTATTGCCGGGTCCCAAATAGTAAGTTAGTCTCCATCTTCACATTGGTGTTGTCTGCACTGCTCTTTTATCACCCCTCAAATCATACGCCGAGTTCATACGAACAAATCATAAGCACAAAATCATACGCACAAATAAAATCATACGTACAAAATCATGCACACAATTTATATGTACTGACTGACATTGATGAATAGAATACCTGTTTCCATGAGCAATGCCATCTGTTATGAGTGGAGGCCACTTCTTGCAGGGGCTTTGGGGCCCTCAGTGAATCCAGACACTATCCGCCTGAATGGACATAGGTCGAGCCTTACCCTCTTGGAAACCGTTTTCGAAACTGCAAGGGTGAACCAAGACAATCGCCTAAAACAAGATGGTGATTCTGCGCGAAGAGAGGATGAGTACCAGGCAATTGACTACGAGACCAAAGCCCAGGTAGATCAGAAGATGATCATAGAGGAGAACGAAGTCCTAGAGCAGGAATGTGTAGCAATCTTGGCTGATTGGCGGTGATACTATGCAAGCCAGTTTGCCCACGATCGTTTGCCACTTGTGAACCCCGCAACCCCTATCAAAGTCGATTCTCCACAGAATTCACCGACATGGCCTTTATTTCCGTCACGCACGCTGAGGCCCGCAGCGTGAATGAAGAGTCTGCTCCACCGTCGGGTGAAGCGACCCAGAAGCTCTTCACCCGGGTCTGGGCTGGTACCACCTCCGGGGCCTTGTAGATCGGAGGATGCTCCGCCCCGGCCCACCTGCCAGCCAGAGATTTGGGAGCGCAGTCATTCACTCACAATACATGGGGCCCCGATATCCCCTACAGGTTCCCCTATTAGACGTCCTATGGCTTTGGCCAGGGCAGCAAGATTGAATACAGGGAGCCCAAGGGGGCCTATCTCACATCAGACCGGGTTTAGGATAGGACTAAGTAGCCTGAGGCAAAACTCCTAGGCTAATAATCCACAGTCAAGTAAGAAACCTTTAAATCTTGCCTAATTAACTTAGAGATGTTCCTACTAATATTCATTGTTGTTTAGCTCGGACAGGCCCCTCAATGCCTCTCAGCTGAGACGATGGTACTTCTGAGTACAGATTGATGGAGGCGCAGGATATGGAAGGAGATTTGGACATGCCAGTTGAAGAGGATGAGCTCAACGAAAAGAGTAGACCTTTGATAGACTGGGTGAAGCCTGTTGACTGGCTATTGCGAAATGCGGAGGTCTACGAGAAGTGGGAGGAGGATGAACATGATGAGGCTGTTGATTTTATCGACCTATATGAGTCTGGTGATGAGGGTGGCAATGGCTCAGAGGATTCCGATGAGGTGTATGGGGAAGAGGAGATTGACGAGGACGAAGATGAGGTTGTGGAGGGCGAGGAGGATGACGATAAGGATGCAGAGGGCGAGGTGGAGGACATGGAGGGTGACCCGGAGGAGGTCAAGCACTGGGAGGAGGGTGATGATGATGTCCATATGACCTATGAGAAGGAAACCTCCGGCTCATGTTTGGGAAGTCGGATGAGAGACCTAGGTCACCCTGACTCTGCATCTTCCTTCCGTGGTCTATATGGCGAGGCGGCAGAATACAGTTTCCGTGCTAGCATCCAAGAGATTGAAGAGCGGCAGCTTGGGCGGGCCATGACACCGAAGGATTTCTTCACAAGCCCAGAAGGCCAAAAGAACAGTATCGAAAATATTGTCACCGAGAGAAAAAGACCTTTCTTGCCAGCAATGCCTCTTGTATCATTGATCTCAAGGCAGCTGCTAGGGAAGAGGCAGAAGAATTAGGAATTAACGTTGAGGACATAGATAGAATTGACCTGGAGATAGATAGGCATGCCCTCCTCAATATTGCTAGCCAGCACTTCCCTCACTGCGTGCCACATGAGCCGGAGGATTAACGATTTCTACTTCCAGCTATTTTCTTTTCTTGTTATCGCCTAGTTCGTTTCCTGACCCCTCACGCCGGTTGTGCCTTCCTTACTCTCCTTGGTATGACTCCCCTTGCCTTGCCTTACCTGGACTCCCATTTCTGTATTTATCCACGACAATATTTCCCATTTGGTTTCATCCTTAGCCGGCATTGTTTCCCCCATATCATAAGTCCTAGGGCTGTTCTCCTTGGATTAGATTCTTACCCAGCAGGCTACCTCTTGTCTTGTTCTCTTCTTACCCTAAATTTCCAGAGACCCACGCTCCTTTACCAGTTAATTTATTTTGTTATCATACCCGGCGCCTATACGGATTCCGCTCTTTTCTTTTATATTATGATTGAGTGGGTGACCTTACTCTTTCTAGTATAATGTAATAAGATACTAGTTTAGAAGTTAGAAACAATCTGATATAATGATAAGCCATGAGCTCAGATTTAGATTGTCTATTTAGTACTTTGCTTCTGGTTTCTTCGGCAAAATCCATATGCTCAAAGCCATACGCCCAAAATTATTTACCCAAAGTGATGCGCCCAAAGCCATTCCCTCTAAAGCCATACACTTAAAGCATACCCCTAAAGCATACCCCCAAAACAAACACACAAAACATACGCCCAAAACATAAGCCCAAAACATATTCCCAAAACACACGCCCAAAACACACACCCAAAACACACGCCCAAAACACACGCCCAAAACACACGCCCAAAACACACGCCCAAAACACACGCCCAAAACACACGCCCAAAACACACGCCCAAAACACACGCCCAAAGCATACCCCCCGAGCATATGCCCAAAACACATGCTCAAAGCATACTCCCAAAATACTTGCCCAAAGCAGTTGATGTAAAGATGTTCTCTGCCAATGTTTAATTATAATTTATGTTCAAATATGTGAGGAAATAGCAACACATATTCCTCTAGAGAAGTTAAGGTCCGCAGTTTTCAGAATAAACTTCTATCTCAGAATCAGAATCAGAATCCACAATGGTACAATGAACAAGACCCATGACAACTCTGCTACTTGGACTTCCACTACGCATCATTTTCATTGAATGCACAGTTGCACGGATATAAATCCCTGCTCCTAGAGCATCAAGGATCCCATTGTACTTGTTATCATCACAGTCCAAGAATCCTGACACTATCTTCTGCTGCTGTAGCTCCACATTCCCAGACTTGTCTTCATGTACCTTAGTTCCCAAACAAGATCTCAAGCCTAAGACAGGAGTGTGCATCCCAGCCATTAGATAATCCATCATATCTATCACATCATAGTGTAAGCTAGGTTCCTGGCATTGAAATTGAATATTTGAGTGGTAGAAGAAGCATATGACTTTATCACCCCAGGAAAGCGAGTAGAGATAAGGATGTGAAAACAAGGTTGGTTCCAGGTCACTGTAGTTGTCTAGAGAGCTTGGGGGAAAGTCTTTGGGTTCAAAGAGGCTATAGTCGACGTGCGCATTATGCATTGCACGAGGCTGAGGCTGTGGAATGATACCGGGCTCGGTATTAGCCGGTGCTGTCCATACAATCACAATATTATTCCTGATTGTGCTCATGATACTAATGAAGGATGCATATGGAGAGATGTAGAAAGATTGTGCTTGTATTGTAAGACCAAATGGTTTTGAAGTAGGGAAAAACTATAAAATCATTTTATCAAGACCAGCTACTTATACATTAAGTCAAGTTGACCAATGCTTGATAGCATATAATTAAAGAGCGTATAAATTATGGAAATTCAGAAGTCAGAATGAACATATTGTTAACTGTCTGAGTCTAAAACTAAGCCCCACGTTATTTTGCCTCCCACCACCGGCCTGCCTGAGTCACACTGGTGAAATATTTCTAAGCTCGTGATCCGACTCTTAATCTTATACCCTAACTCAAGCGCCTGTAAGATAGCATGGGATTCCCTTGTTCTAAGTTCCAACAATCCAGCAATCCGTCCGCCTTGGACAAATTCGACTGCCTTCCCTCCACCATTTGCCCACTCTAATCCACATATCTCCAATTAGTACCCTTGTCCTATCCATAGTGACCAGCTATTGGCCCAAGGTTTGTCAATCACTCACTATCAGCTTTCATAGATCTAATTGGCTACACACTTGCTGCAGGTGGGATCCAGTAACAGATTACAGAAAAAAAAGTCCGCCTTCATTCTGCCGCAGGAAATGGGGAAAAAGTCAATTATTTCACCATGGCCAAATGTCGTATAAAACTCATCCATTGAAGCTTCTGCGATTGGGGCCATTGTCATTGCCTTAGGTGTAAATAAAGAAAAGGTGGCAAATGTAGACTACAGTAGCAATAAGATGGGTATAGTATTATATTCTTGGGAGTATCTAAGTGGAGGATAATTACATAGCATAATTACCAACCTATATAAAAGGGTTATAATCAGGAATCACCTTTAATCACTCGGAAAGGCACTGAGTGCCTTCGTCACTGCATCGTATTCAAGTATTAGATCCTCACCTTGGGTTTTCTTTCAATAGTCGCAACAGCTTTGAGAGACCCCGTACTTGGAGGTTTGATTCATGATTTGGTTGGTATGTTGGACTGAAGGCGCTGTATGAGAGTGTTCAATTGGAACTAGTCAACTCGCGTAAAAGATGAAATTTTGTTACCTCAGATTATGATTGAACAGGGTATATCAACCCCTACTGGATTTGGACAATGCTATGCCCAAAGCACGGCAGTGAATACCAATTCGTGTAGCTGCTACCAAGCCCAATCCTAGAGTGCGGCTATTTGCACAAACTAATTCACATATAACCGTACACCACCATACGCACAAAGTTCATACGCACAAAAATTCATACGCACAAAAATTCATACGCCCAAAGGTTCCTACAGATGCATGTTCGTATACTCTATTGATAGACTCAAAAATGATGCGGGCAATGAAATAGATCACAGAATGGAAGCCTGCATGGGTACTTAGCTTAGCTGGGCCAACTTATAACTTTCATTCATATGCCTACTGCAGCTCTACTTTTATATAAATATCATTGGGGATCCAAGGGGATCTATTACTGTACACGGATAGCTAGAACCATCTCGACTTAATGTCTTCCTAACTAGAATCTTCCACGATGGGCAGCAAACAGAGGCTCTGCACCTCTGGGGCAAGAAGCCGTATCTCTTTTTTACGGTTCCAGTAAAGCCCTCCACACGAATACTCTCCATCAAGATCCCTATTCTCAATAGAATCATGCCCATATGGGAGTGAAAGCCCAGTAACACCAACCCCAAGACCTCTGGCTGGTGTGGCCCGCACACCTCTTTTAAGTTCCACAACATCCTTGGACTCCGATTTGGTAGCACACTCCCCTGGAAACCAAGACATGCGCGGAATCTACTGGATCCGCTAGGTGTGACTTTTTCAACAAGCAACACAGTCACATTTGAGATATTTAGAAACTTTTATCTGTATACGGAGGAATATCATGAGAGTTGGATAGAGTGGTGGCAAGGCACAGCAGGGTATATAGCATATAGTGCGAAATAAGCTGCCAAGAAACGGATAAGGTGGAACTGTGATCTTCGAGGCACAGAGATGTGGAAATACTTTCAACAATATGCCGACAATTTAGGTAGTGCTATTGGCACGCCACGAGTAATGTGCTTTATGTGCAGAAAGGTTCTAGCTCACCCAAGTGGCACAGGGACTAGCTCGATGCATGACCATAACAGGTCCTCTGCTTGACTGAAATCGAGAAAGATTAACGGATATGATGGGCGGGCTGGGAGCCAGCTTGGTATAGACGTTCTTACGCTAGTGCAAAAAGGGACTAAAACTGGAAATAGGCGTAGGATTATTGATCTGGCCACACCGGCAGGATTCAATCAGCATGATTTCGAAGAATACTTTCTAAACGTGTTTTTAGCAACGAATCTCGCCATTAATTGCTCAAACAACCTTGCCTTTCGTCATGTCTTCAAGTACATTCGTCCGGGAGTCGAAATCCCCAGCCCAACGACAGTAACAGGGCATTCCAAATGGCTGGGAAAGTCTATGGGGGATGATATTCGGACATGTCTACCTGCTGCAAGAAATATATCTCAGGCTGCCCATACATGGACTTCACCGAACAAACTTGGTTTGGTAGGAATTGTGCCTTATTGGATCTCGGATACCTGGCAGATGGAGGAGATGCTGATTGGGTTCAAGGAAATCAGGGGTTCTCATACGGGGCTAATATGGCAGGTATAATTAATGATTATCTAGCCAGATACGGGATTCAGGATAGAATTCTGGGTTTTACCACCAATAGTGCCAGCAATAACCGAACGCTCACCGAAGTCTTAAACAATGCTTAGAGTTTACAATCGGTTGAATAGTGTCAATTGGAAAATCATATTCCATGTATGGCCCATGTTGTTCAGCTTATCCTCGGTGCATTTATGAGTACGATCACGATGAAATTGCGGGATAGTCATATGCCATGTGGCTTTAAGGCGGGCTATATCGAGAAGGTTATGAGATTGGATAATGGCTTTCACAAAACAGTAGAAAAGGTAATTTGTCTAAGAGCTCATACCCTAACACCTATATTACAAATGCATACACTCAAATTCATACGCTCAAATTTATACGCTCAAATTTATACGCTCAAATTCATTCGCCCAAGGGTATATGCACAAATTCATTGTTCGAAATTGAATACGCCCCAATGTGAAAGTAGAACCAAGTGTTTTCCCCATTGTTTCCACCTAAGATACCTTTAGTCAAAGATAATGCTAATAATGGTTTATAGCATTGCAAAATGACTATTGCGGTTGGTGCTTCACCTCAACGGCGTCAACACTACATCGAGATACAGAATAACTGGGTTAAGATTCCTACTACACTACTTTGTGATGTCAAAACACGGTGGAACTCAACCCTAAATATGTTGGAGAGATCTGTACAACTACGGGAATTCACCAAGGACTTGTTACAAACCTATGCCGAGTTTAGGCCTCTCTGGTCAACCCCGGAAGAGTGAAGGCACATTGAATACATCTTGGAGGTACTTCAAGTGATATGATTTTGGACTTTATGGATGTCCACAACACGTTGCGTCATCATTCATCGAGTGTTTCAAGTGTATTAAGATATCTCTGATCATTTGGAAATGCAAATTTCCAAGTTAGAACGGAAGCAGATACAATGGAAGGTTGATATTCATGAGGGCCTAGTGAAACCTAAATTGAAGGCAGCCTCTTACTATGGTAAAACAGAAAGTCCAAGAGGTCTTCTGTTCGGCATTGGAACTTGCCTACATCCCTATTGCAAACTCAACCTTTTTTGAGAATGGGATCTTGATGCCAGTGGGGAGACTGAGTATAAGAAGTCATATAAAAAGTAGTTCATAGCGTATTATGATCTGTACTATGCACCAACAACTAATAAGGCACCTGACATGTCCATTACACGGAGTGGTCTGAACAGTCGATCCAAACACCTTTACTCTTCGAGACACGGAGCAGTTATCCTGAGTGAGGCACTACCGTACCTCGAAACAGCTTCCGAGATTGAGCCGCCGAGCCAGACACTGAGGTTACGGATCCCCCATGTGAGGCCTGCCCAGCTGGGATATTTTACGAGGCAAATATTCTTCACTGGTGGAAGGTTAATGTGGGAAGATTCCCCAATTTAGCTCGGATAGCTAGGGAATTCTCACTGTTCAACGGCGTAGTGTAGGAGTAGAGCGCGTGTTTAGCATGGCAAGAAATGTGATTCCCTATCGGCGGTCATGACTCAAAAGCAGTACAATTCGATCTTCCATGCTGGTGAAATCCAACAAGAACGAAGAATTACACAAAGAGCTAGCAGGTCACGATAGTGAACGAGAGGCAGAAAAACTCGAAGAAATGGCTACTATGGAGGATTATCGTTATTGGGCTGATAGGAAGGAAGAAACTATAGAGAACGATAATGGCTGTATCTCCAATGATGACGAATCACACAAGAAGGACACTCAATGGTCTTTCGTTGATCAGGATGGCAGGCGAGCATTTGGAAGAGAGTCAAAGGCTATACTACCTGAGCATGGACTGGTTGAATCTCAATATGCACAGCCTAGACTACCTCGAAACCAAGGTGTAGATCACTTGGGAGGCTCCGAGGAATCAGATCCTGAAGAAAGAATCTGGGATAGTACAGTCAACATGTATGTTGCATCTGACACTGATGAGGAGGAAGGATCACAAGAGAGTGAGGCGGAGGTTCCCGGTGAAGGACTGAGCGATCTTGAAAGTATCGACCAACTGGGTGACGAAACTTCTGGCTGCATAGCAGGCTCAACGGGCCGCCTGGAAGAGGATTGTTCGGTGGAGAAAGTTCTATCAGGAACCACTGATTCACTACCGGTTATACGTGTAACCCGCGGAAGAGACCAAACAGGAACTAATACCACAATTCGAGTTCCACCCAGGAAGTGTACCGGAACTGGGGGGAAATAAAAGAAAATATCCCCTTTCCACTAAGTTAATTTCGTGTAAAATAATTATCAACTTATAGAATTTGACTGAGTAATTGCTAAGGCATTTTTACTCTCCCCTAAGTTATCCTAGTAGCCAAGACATGCCGAGAAGGTGTCAAGTCAACAATGTATACCGGAATGCATGACGAGCCCCCATGGATTGATTGGAAAATGCCCCATATAATCGGGGGAGTGCATGTAGGATCGGGCCGACAGGGTCCATTTTCTGACCCTCGTCCACCTGATCATAGGTGGACACCCCCAAGTATATGTAAGCGTGAGTAGAAGGATTCTATTATTTCAGTGTCGGAAATTCAAGAAGTTTGAATACCTTGTCCATTTATTCAAGTTCTTACAATAAGCTATGGGAACAGGATCATCCTCATGAAAATCATACGCAGAGAAAGGTCAGAGACAGACAAATCATACATACCGCAAAATCATACTCACACAAATCATAGGCTCAGAAAGAATCATACGCCCAGAAAGATCACATGCACACAAATCATACACACACAAAATTATACGCTCAGAAAGATCATAGGCCCAAAATAATAATCTGGTAATGGTGTCGTAGATAATGTGCACTAGTGCAAAGGCTAGTTGTATTGGCTCTAGTTAGTCGTGGTTGTCAGGTCATAGCGTGATTTGTCTTTCCCTATATTCTTTCTGTTTCCCCTTTTCTCCCATAGAAACAGAAACCATTCGCCCCGCCGCCCTCTGAATCTCTGCCCCATACTGCGCCCTCTTGAACCCAAGTTCCTCCTTGCCCGAGTTCCTCCCCACCTAAGTCTCTCCTTACTCGCCATCTACTCGACCACATTTGAATACCTTTATCCTCGCTCTATACCAACCGTACTTCGTTCTATCCTGCTTTGAGTGGGAGGGAAGCTTGCTTTGAGCAAGTTTGTGTGGCTGGGGAAGACTATGAGAGGGCTATCAAAAATGAAGAAGAGGGATGCGGAGAAGCGCAAGCGCCAGCGACAACGAAGAAAAGCTGCCAATCACCTCTACAACTCTGAACACGGGAGTGAAGATATTGCAAATTCTTCCATAAATGCCAAAGGTGTGTTATTCTCTGCTATTTAACCGATCTCTCTGTATGGGCTTGAAATTAGCAATTGTGGTATTCAGCTTTCAACTCGGTCACATATCAATATTCAGGGCATATACTAATCTCCTAGTCCCTTGTATTAGATTCAGGGGAACCATGTATACCGCTGGATATGTATTAGGTTTATTCAATAAAAAGGAATATTCCCCACATGTTGATAACCACCGATCATCAATGCATCAGATACCACCAATGTGGCGATTTTGACGTTCTGGACTGAATCCTTTCGCGACCTAAACGGCAGCCGGATAGCAACTTGAAGACGTGTTTCGACAAGGAAAATGAGCCCCAATTACACCCGATCACCGGTAACATTGTTATAATAAAGGACATGCAAGTAATTCATCCTTTGGGCTAAGACTAGACTCATATACTAAACTATCTTTAGGCAAGGCGTCCTATGTATAATCAAAGCTGAGAATAGCAAGGCATGAGTGCTATTACCGGAAGTTGAACCAGCGGTAGATAAATATGTTGCGTCACAGAATATAGCGGCTGATCATACCCAACATGATGCAAGCGGTACGCGGAAGCACTGTAGGCCAAGCGAGATGGAAGGCGCTCATACCACTCATAACGCTGAGACTGATAGTATGAAGGATGCTACAAGCCTGAGTTCTCCTTCAGGAAACGAGAGCAGCGAACATAACCCCGACAGTACATTGAGAACAAAAGGCTGTGTCATTGGGCACCGTGCCTTCGTTCCACGAATGGGATCATGAACGCAGAATATTGAACTTGGACCCAGGCCAGCCTAGTCATATAACACGAAATCAGCAATTCACCCTCTAAAAGAATTTGGCCAACATCTTTTACCATTAACTCAAACTGTTGAGGCCCTATTTCAGACTTTCCTACTAGAGAAGCTTTCCAAATACACAGCAGTCTATAATACCATTTACGATAGGCAAGCTGACAATGTTGACTCGGCATTTGAAATATGGACCTCCCGCTCACTTGTCATCAACGCAAATACCAATAACCATAAGGTTGTAGAGGATGTATGCCATGCGTAGTGTACGATAGTAGTATTGGGAGACTATGAGGGCGGCAATGCCTGCTTTCCTGAGCTTGGAGTCAAGATTGATTGTACCCCTGGTATGTAGAGACCCCAGCCCATCTTATCCAATTACAATAAGTATCTAAGATATATTCTCTAGGTTCTATTATTTTCATGCATTCCTATGCAGTGGAACATTATATTGGCTCTTTTGTGGGAAATCGGTGTAGTGTTGTCCACTTTACACATCAAACAGTGCACGATACATATGTGGAGCAGACGGGGAAGCCATTGTGGGAGTCCAATAAGATGCCTAAATGGTGGCAGTAGTTGCGCATGCATCTGAATGTATAATAATGTTCCTAATCATTGATTTTTCTATTGAGTATGGGTATATACGTTTGAGCTTGGCCTGCCCTCGTTTGCAAGACTGTGCCCTCAAAATCATACGTCCAAACTATACGCTCAAAGCCATACGCCCAAAACCATACGCCCAAAACCATACACCCAAAACCATACCCCTAAAACCATACCCCCAAAAGCCATACGCCCAAAGCCAAACCATACACCCAAAGCCATTCACTCAAAACCATACGCCCAAAACTATACACTCAAAACCATACCCCTAAAACCATACCCCCAAAAGCCATACGCCCAAAGCCAAACCATATGCCCAAACCCATACGCCCAAAACCATACGCCCAAAACTATACACCCAAAACCATACCCCCAAAAGCCATACGCCCAAAGCCAAACCATATGCCCAAACCCATACGCCCAAAACCATACGCCAAAGAGAGTCACCTAAAACTATAGCTTTTTATACACCTTAGTGAGCATCCAGTTTAACCAACTATCTGCAAGTTTGGAGTAAGTGATTGCCTGAACCTCAGACCAGATTTAAATAGTGGCTAGTATTTGGGTGGATGGCTTGCAAGGCATCTGAGACGTGACGCCTAAACCAATAGTCTTAGAATGAAAAGCCCAAAGCTGAACGCCCAAAGTCATAAGCCCAAAGCGGAATGCCCAAAGCCATAAACCCAAAGCCATAAACCCAAAGCCATACACCCTGAATGAGATCATAAAATGATAAGCCGGAAGACACTGGCACATCTTCAGGAAGTTAGGAATCGTGCATGCATAACTATACAACTATACACTTAGAGTGATGTCCCCAGAATCATATGCTTAGAAGTACTTAGAAACATACCTAGATTATACGCTTACAATCATATACTAAGAGCGATTTCCAAACACCATTTATCTCAATCTAGAAACCCAAATGATAATGATAATGTGAGCACTATATTCAAATCCTATCTTTTGAGATAGTTGCCTGATTGCTATATGGAACATTCTAATAGTGGAGTCATCATACTAGACATACAAAATAATTAGGGGGTGTTTGGCCAGCCAATTCTGATCTCAAATTGTGATTTCAGATCAGAATTGAGAGGCTAAACACCCCTTAGTTTTCAACCTGCCATTTGATTAGTCACAGAATATTACTCGTAGGAATAAGTAGGGCCATGCACAGGGGCAAGAGTGGGGGATGAGCAGAAGACGGGGGCCGTCTGGGCAATCAGCGGGGAAAGTAAAATGCCCACCCCACCCCATAGCCCGGCCAGGGCCCCGTGTCATACGGGACGGGGAGGAATGGCACAGAGTTGACCCCGGGCCGTAGTAACGGCGTGGTCACAAAGTGAAAACCCGCCCCGCCCCGTCCCGTAACGAACACTAATCAAGCCTTACTTTCTTCGTTTAAAGACACCATCAATAAACCTGATACCAAACACATTGGCCTTCCTGTGCATCAGATCAGAAAATTTATACAAGATGGAAGGGGGTTTACCATGGATAATTGCAGGACAAACGATATGGTTGCAGATGGGTTGACTAAACCCCTCGTACTTAGCAAGCATATTCAGTTTGTCCGGATATGCGTATTGTCTTACTAGCTTTCTACTTTTGCTTTCAAGTTTTTTTTTCTATAGCTCATATAAGGGTGATATTCAATGATGGAGGGTGGGGGAGTATTATATGGGCATATATACGGATGGCACCCGTAGGGGTAGTGTTGAGTATTGTAGGGTACGGGCAACCACTCTAGTTGTGTTGTGGAGAAGATAGGACGGCGTTGAGGGCAAATCACTATTTGCCCACACATGTTTGTCAGTCCTATTTAGTTAGCAGCGGTGCGCATCAGAGAATATAACAAGTTCTCTCACATCTACCACGTTCACACATCCAACAAGAGAGAATGCTTTTGTGCAGACTTGGCAAAGTGTGAACTGTCGAGTTTTTAGCGAAATTGTTTTTCACAAAGTTTCAAACTATTACATTTGGTTGGCCGATCTGTAGAGCTGTGAGGTCAATTTGGAATCTATTTCTGACCAAGATCTGAGCGAGAGCTCAGATATCTTCAATCACCATGGCCAGGATGTCCTGGACTCTCTGGTCACCCCAATAGACTAGTAATAATAGAATATTAAGATCCAGATGAGGTTCAAAGTCATGATACAAGGGGCACTGGCATCCAATTGCTTTTGTGACGGACATTCTGTAATACGAATGTATAGCGGAGCTATCGAGACAGCGTCTGCAATATATGTACTATCAGTACCCCATCTGGGGTATCCTTATGAGCTCTCACAAAGTCATGCAGACAGCCTCTAGAATTCGTATGCCATTACAACGATATCGAGAGTATGCATGTGACCTGTCCTAACACTGTTGAGTGTATGCATGTGATGTATCATGTATCGTTAAGACAGCATCTGGAATATATGAGCTATCACGATGCCATCATGAGGAACATGTGAGGTCTTAAGGCGGCATTGGAAGCCTATAGCCAGACATGGCACTTGATGCACAGGAGTTTCAAATATAGCTATATAGTATCCAGATGCTGTAGTGGAATTGAATTCCGTGATGAAGAGGCAGGCGCAGGGAGAGGATCGTCGGCATGCAGGAGCTTAGGATCTGATGGCATCAGGACACATGTGCTTGGCGGTGGATATCATCAGGACATCGAGGATGCAGGGGTGGATTGGGAATGGCGTCCGGACATGCCATCGGGCCGATATCCCCTCCAGAGTAATGGTTAAGGTTCGGAGCATCCTGAGAATCAGATGCACATGACACTCATGACAAACATAATCATTTTTGCTGATGCTCACCAAGTCACACACAAGCCCTGAACCTACTCATGTGAGTCTTTAGCACCCAAGATCTCTGCCTACTGTGAATTCTAACCCTTCTGACCCTGTTTCACTCACAACGAAACAGCTCATATCCCCTACCCCTTCCTGATACATGTGCCCCATCCCATCTCATATGATAGGAATCACCTACGAGCCCATTGTGCATCTGCAACAATGTCCTATCCATAACCTGTACCACCTGCGCATAATCTAATCAATGTCAGGCCCAGTTCCCTCATCCCTTTCAGACCCAACCGGCAGTCCTGATATCTCCCTCCCTCTCCCAAAATATAAATCCTACGACCCATCAGAGCCCCACCCCTCAGTCCCAATACAACCACACTCCCCTACCTCCTATCACCAACCTTATTCACTCCCCTCTCACTTGCCCCATCCACCCATCTCCTCTTACCCAACGATATATAAACCACTGCAGGTCCTTCCTTCTCATTCCTCACCATCACTACTCTTGACTCAGCCACCACAGGCTTCACCACAGGCGCCACCCAACTATCCTCATCACCCTCTGCCACAATTTTCCCCTTCAACCTCACTAACAGCTCAGCCACAACCTATGGCTCAAGCGCCTGACCCCTCACCAGGGAAGCCACCTCAGCACTCGCGTTCTCCTTTTCCTTCTTCCTATCCACCTATTTCTTCAACACCTGATTCTACTTCGATAAAATGAACACATTTTAAGGCAACTTGGATACTTCCTTCTCCAAGTCCATGATCTTTTCCAGGGTGGAATAAGCCACTAAATCCACCTTTGCAATCTTTGTTGCCGAAAACATAGTTGTACCTCGCTTAACCATGATTAACTGATACAAGGTAGTTCAAGGAAGATAAAGAATTAAAAATAATAGATAAAAGAGATATCTCTATCTTCCAGAAATGGAATTAGAGTAAGGTAGGATACTATTATCCTAGCGGGAATATCTTCCCTTATATTCAAGAGTGAGGTATATGGCTTCATAGGATAATGTTAGGTGGTAGCTTCAGCGTGAGGTATTCCGACAGCTAGTACCTGAATCGTTTTATATCGGAGAACTCGTTAAGAAGACACGAGTAATGTAGGCTAAATATAATAGTGTACTTTGGGATAGATCATCGAAGTATTCGTAACGCTAAAGTAGAAACTTGTTATATTAATAAAATCTCGTCTCTGTGCTTGTTGTGTCTTATAGCAGCGAACATGCTTCGATATTTATATTCTGCGTCTGAGCAATCGCGGTATACATGCTAACTCTCTACTAACTAAGTATCTTGCTCACAATTCTGCAAACTTCACCTGAGTGGGAACACTCGTAGACCCTGAAAACTCTCTACCACACCTTTTTGCTCTCATGGCTAACTTCTCAGTCTGCGCTTCCGTTATTCCTGATGGTGTGGAGACCACGTCAGGTGTCAGCTCATCGGTTTATCCGTTGACAACAATGGTTACGAATTATCTTACCCCCGTGCTTACCGAGGGTAGTCTAACTCGCTGGACAGAAGATGGCCAGGCCAATCTTCTTTGGTTGGTTCCGTCGAGAATTCTGCATGCAACCGCATATCGTATTCTGGTCTTCCGGAATTACACGAGTTGTTCTCAGATCATATGGTTCCGGCCGTCTATACACAACAGTTCGATTGATGCAACGGGGGACACTTGGGAATTAGGTAAAGGGTTAAAAAAGGGTTAATTTGGTTCAAATCATCATCATGGAAGACTTATTTTATAATATTATTTTTAATTAAATGACAAAAGAAAAGAAATAAAGGAATGTGATAAAGAGAGGCAGAAGAGAGAAAGAAACATAGGAAAATGAACAAAGGAAAGGAGACAAAGGAAATAAAATAAAGGAAAAGTGAAGGAAAGGAAGAAATATGCTCAAGAGACATCAGATCTCCGATGAGATTTGTACCTTTTAGAAACCAGATTGTTATAACTTTGAGAACCATATACCTCACCAGATTCATAAGCAGCAATTATTCTCTGTGTTTTAGTATGATATTTCCAGATAAGAGTATTTGGAACTTGTGCTAGGGCTTCGGAAACTAAGCGCTGAAGGGAGGGGAAGTCATACCCGCAATTCAATCTCGTATACCTTTTGGCTGCACCCCAGAAATACTCAATGAAGTTGAGCTCGCAGTGAAAGGCTGGGTAAAAAAGAATCATATGCCCTGCAGCCTCAATAGCTTCTTCAAGTTCTCCCCTTTGAGCTTTAAAGTCTGGTTGAGATACAAGAAGTACCTGAGCACAGCAGGTTCCTCCTTTTAAGCATCTTGAATTTGGTGTTGTATTTCCTGCTGGAGTTTTAATACTGCATTGCGTCAGCAAGCGCTCACCAGTTGTTGGCCATAGACCCCTTTCTGTTAGTACTGTTTTGAGACCCTTTGGGGTTCCATCTTCAAGTACCATAGACTGGAAATATCCTCCCTTTGGATGTGATCTGTCCAATACATAAGTTGTATGCATATTCTTTGTCTGTTTTCCCCCATCTGCCAGATTCATTTTGGAAACCCGCAATGCATTATCAGCATATTTACTATGTGTCTTTGCATTATCAAAAAGAAAGATGGCTCTGCATCCTGGAAACTCAGCTTCAAAGAGTGGTATTGCTTCTGTCTTAATCTGCTCCAAAATCTTCTCCTCATCCCACCAAATATCCCCTCCGCATTTTAATATCTCACATGCAGCTCCATCTCCAAGTCTTCCAACTGGAGTTAGGAGATCGGAAACATGTAGTCCTTAACCTCTACCTTTCTTACGTAATGGCTGATGGTCTTCGTATATCCAAATGAAATGTCTACCATTATTAGCATTAAAGGTGCACTCATCTTGAGTGACCATTACTACAGGAGCTAACTCTCCAGAAAGCAGTTGTTGGTTACTAATTGGACAGAGATCTTGATCCCACTTCATCAAAGCTGGATGCAGTTCTTTCAGAAAGGGTAAAAAGATCTCATTCCAATACTTTTTTACATCATCACGTTCATGGCCGTCATTATAGACCTCTTTATGTACCTCTTTCCACTTAAATCCCGGCTTTTGCAGCCACCGCCGGCTGCTCCAACTACTAATAGTTTTGCGGATTTCACGTAGCATTCGTCCTGTAGCTGGAGGCACAACAGAATTATTCATTTCCGCCACGTGGCGGCTAATTGCTTGTGTCATATCCATTGAATCTGCAGCTATTAATCTATTAGTATTATCACCTTAAGGGATATACCTATATAGGACTTACCTTCACCAGCCATTCCGATATACTCTCGTACTACCAAGAGTGTACTTTCATCCTCAAGAAGACTGGTGATCTTTGAATGTTGGCCTCTTTGCGGAACCTTGATTACTCTATCCTTGATCCAAGTAACCTCATCTTTCATAATCTCGCGCGAGGTCCACTGACCTCCTCCCTCACCATCTGCTACTTGTTTTGCTAGCTGTTCTCTTATTCTAAACAAGATGAATTCAGGTCTAATTGACCAATTAAGTTCTTGAAGTGCTTGAACTTTCATAAAGTTCAAGAATTGAATATACTTCATTAACGCATTACCTGAAATCTTAGTACTCTTGCTGCGTGGGTGAATAATCTTTTTGATATCCTGAATACCTTCATTCAGGATTCAGAGTCTGACAGGAGAAGGAACTCTCATCTTTCCCAATCGTCGAGGCCAGTATATCAGAGCCTTTTGATAAGGTTGATTATCTACCCCTGGTACTACTTGAGGAGAGTTTATACTCTCAGTACCTGGTATGAAATCAGCACTAGTAGTTTCTATTCTTAGACTAATACTTCTAGGCACACTAGGCTGAACTTGTTGTACTGGGTTTACTGCTAGCGACTGAAGCAAAGCAGATTGACGTTGTCATTCTCACGATTGTCGTGATCGTATCGTGCTAGGGGATACACCAGTAGTTAGTGAGTTGTTTCTTGAAGAGACATTTACCTGCTGGAGTGCTTTAACTGGTAGTTCAGACACTGATAATGCTGGAACAGCGGAGGCCAGTTTAGCTAAACGGATTTGCTCTCTGCGGGCTCGACTGTGCAGGTTTGATAGATTTACGGAAACTGACATTACAGCACTTCATTCTCTACGATGTGAGTTTGGTGTTTCTGTAGATACCAATTGTAACAGTCAGTTCCAAAATCACTTGATATCTGTTCAAAAACCTGTAAAAAAGAATTGTGATTATCAATTAAATTATTTTCATAAATCCATACTATTTAATATTATGTTACATTTTAAATATGATGTTATAACTCTTAAATTATTAATTAAATGTCAAATAAATATCAAAATAAGTTTACTAAAGGTAGGAGTTGAACTGTGTTAGTGATCTTTTTAACCCTATACCTAATTGCCAAGCGTCCCCCGTTGCATCAATCGAACTGGTGTATATAAACGGCCGGAACCATACCTATAGGGTTTTTCCCCCGGACTCCATCTTTTGCCAACCTGTCCTTTGTGGATGCACCCGATCCACTTACTGGGCATAGTTACCACCTTCATACTCTACACATCTTTGTAGGTAGGAGTAGACTAACTTTCGTGCAAAACGTCCCGTTACATTTGACCCACTCTTCCATCTGTCTCTCTTAGAGTGTCTGTAACCTTATGCACCATCGTCCGATTCTCCTGCTTCCACTTGCATAAGGTGTCCGAAGGTCTCCCCTCATATATCCTGCGAACAGGATCCGGTCGGTCGGTTGGCCGCGACATATACCGTGTTATAAGATGTGTTCCATTCATAGTGGTCTTTGGTGTTGGGACGCAACTACCCAGGCGACCAGTGATGACCCACCATCCCAACGCCAGGGCTGGAGGGGGGTGTTATCTTTTTCCTTCGAAGTTTGTTTGTGTCAAGGTAGGGTAACTCTGCCCTGTAAATCCTTACAGGGAGTCCGTGCGCCTTACAGAAAACCATATATCGGAAGCCATGCTCCCGAAATAATGAGCTTCCTCGAGGCATCTGGAAGACCACTCAGATCACTAGATCAGAGCATGTTGCAAGATATGTTTAGCTGATTGGAACGATGTTTAGAGAACACTACTCGTCTCATTTTGTAGTTGCATATCCATATTGCTGCATAATGCTTTGATAGCTGGATATCGGAACTGATCACTCCATATGCCATACTACTATTGGTATGTAGGCATTTGGACTGCATATTCATATATAGTCTATCATGACGAAGAGATCGTAGACTGTCTACTGGTGGAGTGGCGACACCCTCAGAGCAAATAGCAGTTCGGGAGATTCTCTGAGTTGAGCTGAGCAAGTTTTCAGGGTCAAACACATCAGCAAAAAAACTCGATTTTGCATCAACAGGCATCTGAACGCACCACGTAGTGGAGTTTGCATCTGGTCAGCATCCTGTACATCCCATGAATCCTGTTTTAAACTTTAGAAGCCAAAATGGACAGGTAAATATTGTCTGTTAGGGCTGCAAATTCATGTTTGTCTACATAATTGTTAGATTAATCTTAAAATGAAATGGGTTTTTTGATTACATAAGTTCAAAAGAATTATCCCACAGAAACCAGCCACAAGATGCAGGGTCTACTGAAATGCAAATAATGCAAACTGACTTTTGTTGGTGATGCAGTGTTCGCACTTTGTTCTGACAAACTGAATTGGTAAGAAGATACTTCTTAACTAAAGAAGTCGAAGTCGCATGAACGTTAGTATAAATAGTAGGCCTCTCCCCCAGTGGTTGAAGAATCAGCAAGCAACGGAGAAGAGACTTTAACAATCTAACAAGTTAGCGAGTTATATTTTAACTCTTTGATATTTGACTACACTTTATTACTTTACTTTTACCAAACAATTACCTACAAGCTTTCCTGACTATTAATCCACTGTCTCGAATATCCTCGGCCTAGTTAGCTCAGATTCCTACCATGCTAGCTACCCCGTAACAGATACTCTTAATGTAAAGACTTGCAGGCTTCATCAGATAGGGTCCAAGGATCTCTTTGGCTAAACTAGGACTGTGACTGATCACACAGAGATGCAATTTCAATAACTGTGATTGTAAGCAACGTGGTGGATTGTTCTTGTTCTGATATTGTAAAATCTCATGAAATCCACCATGTCCAGCAGCCACTAATCTCTGGGGTTTCCGTCAAAAGTTCTCAAAAAGGATTTGTGCTTGCCTGACACGGTATAGCCCGAGTCATTTGGCTTTATTAAATCTCGTTTACCTGACAGGCTAAGCCTATCATGGGCTGATGTCATCATTTGCTGCGGTATACGTGACAGACCGGAGATGGTGGATTTCACAAGATTTTACAGTAACCGTGCCAAGGTTCCTGCCGATTATATAACTGCCCGCAGTTGCCAAATCTTGCAGCATGTCTACTACATGCCTGATGGCTCAATGCCAGATTCTGCTCAACGCAAGTTTATAGGAAATTTTATAGCTTAAACTATATTTTCTCAACCACCTCTGATATTCTTTGGTGAACAAGCCTTAATCCTAGATCTAGACCTCTTCAGTTCTTGGAAAATAGATTTCCAAATCTTTTCTCATTCACCTAATGTCACTTTTTGCAGCCTTTCAATTTCCTTCTCTGCCTTTTCAACCTGCTTTCTTGTATCCAATTCATGTTTTTTAGACACAACCGCACGAGCCTGATGTGCATAAATTACCTCACCTTTCTGAACTGCCCGTCTACTACGTATCTGCTGGTTTGCTCGTAATTTTTCCACTGCTCGTATTTTAGCTAACTCCTCCTCCGCAATAACCCCCGTTTGTACTTGAACAAGACTTCTCCAAATAAAGCACATCATATTCGTCTTGAAAGTAGGAGAACCAGGATCACAATTCTCGAGGTAGTCAGCCTTCCATTTCAGTGATCTAATGGTATATGGTGTGGAAACAGCTTGCAGAATTGTGGGTGGTTGCCTGGTCAGTGAGCGGGGTCACAGGTTTTGTGTCTCAGGAAGGCTGGAGAGAATGGCATCAGGATTCCACAGAATAAGATCTTTTTTCTGAAAAGCAGAGAGGATAGCACTCTCTTTAAAGGGCTGTTGTCAGATTGAGCGAAGAGCGGAGAGTAGCTCAATCTTGTTAAAGTCTAAACAGCCAGTTCGAGTTGCGCTTGCGATTGCCTCTGCATGAAAATGTTTTAAGGGTTGGAAAACGACAATATCAAGACGCTGGATCAGATGTGTGCTGTGGGGAGGAAGGCAAAATGGAATAATCTTATTCCGATCACAAAAGGCAATAAATTTGCACGTGCAGTGAGACCCGAACCCATCCAGAAGTAGAAGACGATATACCCCTACCTGCCTTACTGCGGAAAACCTCTCCAAGTGCTTTAACCATTCCAAACACAGCAGATCATTTGAATACGCAGATTCAGAAACTGCAAGCAAGACATGGTCCTCCAACTTGGTTTTTGTAGTCCAATCTTCAAGATGCAGGACTCCTGGAAGAATGACCCCTGACACGGGCTGTAGAACATGACCGTCACCACTTATTACCTGACAACAGGTAATAAGCTCACGGTTTGTAGAGTTTGGTAAATATGACTGCCATTTAGGATTAAGGGTTAAGATCCAGTCGTCCCGCCCAACTCCCATCCGAAAGCCTGTCTTGTCAAAGTTGTAGATAACCTGCTTCAGGATTCCTTTTTCTTCACACAGAAGCTGAAAGTGCTGGCACCAGTTTAGGATAATCTCAGGATCATGGACCTTCTTTCTCTCTTGCTCAAGACTCTTCTGCTTCCTTATGTAGAACTGTGGATGTCGTTCAAGAAATGGATTGGTCCAAGCAGTACCAATTGTTGGGGGAGGAGAGCTTGCATCCTCACTCACATGGTTTTGGCGGAGAATGCTATTCGCACAATCTGTACCCATCCGCAGTCAGGCAGATGTTCCAGTCTCATCCAAGCGTTTGAGATACAGGGACACCGCATGCTCCTCTTCCAGAGTAAGCTCCCTGTTGGATGCTAGTCAGGTGGTTTTGGTCTAACGTCCTTTCCATCTGCTTCAAAGACGGGTCCCTGACACCTCAAATTCGCGCGCTGCAGCAGCAATATTCGGTTTCTCGGTCACATATAGCATCTGACATGCTAGTGTAATCCTGCCCTCAATCTCATAATAGTTCTCAGACATTTTTGCTGGATTTGGTTGAAAACTATGGTTTGAAAGTTGAAAGAGATAAAAAACTTGCGTTGAGCCGAATCTGGCATTGAGCCGTCAGGCACATAGTAGACGTGCTGCAAGATTTTGCAACTGCGTGCAGTTACATAATCGGCAGGAACCTTTGCACGGTTACTTGTTGCCTGATACCTGTACAGGTTACGGAATGGTATTTTGATCCTAAACCCCTGTCATAGTAATTTAACCGATCGCTTACTTTCTCCAACCGATACTCTTTCATATTCGTACAGAAAAGTCCTACATGTCCCTCATTACCGTACTCGCAATGTCGAAGCGTCTTTAAAAAAGACTGATATTGCATACCACCAAAATTTGGCTTTTTTGCTGGGATTTGGGCGGTATGCAATATCAGTCTTTTTTAAAAACGCTTCGACGTTGCGAGTAATGCCAGCATGCTCACGCAAGTATCGGTACTCGAGTACAGGACATACTCAGCCTCTCATGGTTATACTCGGCGCCAACCTCACATCCCGACAATAGCTCCTGCGAGATCCCGCTTCATCCGAAATGCAGGAATCGAGTGGAACTCCCCCTTCACATCACCTTTATCCGATGCCATTTAGCGCGAGATATCACCAACATGAAGCACAAGCCTCTCAGAGCCCAGTCATCGTCGTCATGATCTCCAACCCCATGAGGCTTTGTTGGTCCTTGGCAGGCACAGAGCAGTTATTTTTCACATGAAACACGGAGATTCCCCTTTCAGCGTTCTCCTCCCGTGTCTACTAAAGTACCCACCGCTCCCTGTTCGTGTACCTGTGCCGGTACTCGTCTTAGCCAATGCTTCCGCTGCTCCGCTCCTGCTTCCCACCAAGTCATTTCCTCAATTCCCTCCTCCCTTTCTCCACTCTCAGGTACCTCACGATGTTCAACTACTTAGCGATATCCTTCATACTGCCACTGCTGCTCCCATCTGCTTCGGCTGCGGATTGTGAGTGCTATAGGACCTCCACGGGAAACTACTTCACAGACTACGAATTCCAGGACTTCCGCAAACATTCTGGTCCCCTCATTATTCCCGAACTGCCAGACGCCTTGCCGAGGAACATCACACCAAACGCAGAGGATTACTCGTCAAATCCAAAAATCGGAGCCTTCCAGGATGGCTATATAATGTCTGATGAGTTCACAAGCCATTGGTCTATTCAAGACTGGGGGAAAGAGCCCACTAGCGAGTTCCCAATAAGGATGCAGAATAGTCGGAGCAATATTTATCTTGGTATCTCCCTCCCCCCTAGCTGCAGGCTAAGAGTTCAATAGCTCATGAGTCTGGGTGTCAGTTTCTGCTGATTCGGGTAATTCATCCTCGAAATTGGTGCTGAGAACTCATCGGTTTGATAAATTCCACTCCTCAGCTGAGGTCGAAAATTCGTATTCACCCCACATCCACATTTATGGTATATATCGCCCAACAATGGTTAATAGGGGTTTAGGATTCGAAACATCCTCTATGCTTCTATCCGCATTCGCGCACGAGTTTATGGTGCCGCCGGTGCTGTTGCCGGCTTATTCATCTTTGACAACGGCCAGAACGAATCTGATATCGAGATCTTGACCCGTGATGATCCCACTGAGATCCGGTATTCCAATCAGCCGGTACTGGATAATGGTATGCTATCACACTCTTTCCATCTTCCAGAGCTTAGACTATCTTGGAGACCATAAAAGACTAACTGATCTGGGAAAGGCGGGAACGAGATTCGTGGCTCCTCCACAAAAGTAAACATGACAACACAGGATACTGTCGACGGTACCCAAGCAGAGAAACTCAAAAAACGCAAGACTCCCACAGTCCAGATTAAACATGACGATTGGCATACCCACCGCATCGACTGGGTATCAGGCAAGTCATCCTGGTTCGTGGATGGCGAGCATTTCCTCGATAAGAAATATGGCGTTCCCACCGTTCCATCTTACTTTGTTATGGTTTGTTTCTCAGGTTATTACTCATGGATATGACTAATTGATTGGAATGCAGAATTTGTGGTCTGATGGCGGCGTCTGGTCTGGAAACATGACGAAAGGAGAATCTGCCTATATGGAAATTGAATTCGTAGAGATGGCGTTCAACGTTTCTGAGGACGGCCGCGACTCCCCGGGCAGGAAAGTGAAGAGAGGCAAAGGTAGTAAATGCGGCAAGATATGCGTGGTTGACGGCGTGGCTGTCGTCGGAACACCTGAAGGTGCGAAGGGTGCAGCATTCAAGAGGGCTGTGGACCCCAAGCTCCTAGGTATGGCTCTATTGGTGGCTATCGTATTAGCCTTTTAGGGCAAGGCGGGAGTGAGGCTTGCCGTGGTGATGTGGGATCCGTTGGGTGGCTGGCTGGTTAGCCGGTGGGTTGGATTTAATAACTTAATCTGCCTAGAGGTGAAGCCATGATTGTCTAGAATAATAATATGATACTCTCTTGATAATCACCTGTTATTATACCAAGAATATATGTGCGTTAGTCCTACACAGGAAGTGGAATAAGGTTGTTGAACACGACACGGGCAATCTGTCAGGGGTCACTACAGGGAGGCTGCAAGCGTGCACCTTTTGGTTAAAAAAAAGCAGGAAAAGTTCATAATAGAACAGGGGGCTAGGGCATGACAGAATAGTGACCAAGACCTCTTATTCAAGTATAATAAGTAGGAATATATATTTATGTTTTTTGCTAATATCTCCAGTTGATGCCAGGAGAAAAATTCCAAGAATAGCCTTGCCGCATGTGGTCTGTAAATACCTTGAAATGGTGTATGAACCAGTAGTCATGGCAGATTCTAGATACTTTCTTCTCAACAACCTCCGAACCGCACCTTATGCTGCACAACACAGCAATAACGAACCAGTCACTATTCCTATCCCAGCCAGACCTGAATCCAGTCACTGCCTTCCGACACGCCCTCACATCACTAAAGTATGTTGCCGTTTTCCGGCAAGACAGGAATAGCACAACACTCGCAGCAGGGCGCCTCTATCCTTACCATCTGCAGCCGGGCATGAAGACATGCTTTTTCGTCTCCCAGGAAACGGTCAACCCATCTCCACAGAACGTGAGCGGCGATGCCCCCCACCGTAAGAGCTCCAATAAACGATCCCCGCGCTAGGACCTTGTAGTTGGCTCTCTGAGTAAGGTCTAGAGTTTTTTTTGTTTTCGTCTCGAGGGGCAGATTTTTTTTGTTTTTCGCCCGCTTCCCACAAGAGGAAATTTCGCACTACTTAGCACAAGGATCGTTCATTCGAGTTCTTACGGTATATGACCCACAGGCACAAGACCGTGAGTTAGCACCCCGCCTACCACGCCCTGGCCAGGTGTCAGCCCCCCCTACAGTAGGGACACCTCTCATGCGTATTACGAGGAATGGCCACGATCGAGGGGTAGAATTACTCTCGGTAAGGGAAGATATAGAGCCTTAATACACCGCCCAGTACGGATAGATGCCATTAGCTTTAACTGCCCAGCGGGGATGGGTAGATGCCGTAGTAGTATTCCCCGCAAGTGGGCGATCCCAGCTCGCTTACCTACAATGACACAAGTGCTCTGGGTGCCGCGGTGCGGAAAGGGGATGTTGGTGTTGCCAAGGCTTTAGCGGATCAAGGCGATGTGGGTTTGAGTCCGGAGGAAGATGAGTTGCATAGTGAATTGTATACGGGACCTTCCCTTGTGAGCACCACAATGCTGTTAGGGGGTTCTCGAAGTGTGTGAAGGTGGATATGGATATCGTTGAAGCCGATTCTGATGGGAAATACCACCGGGCTGGGTGCTTGAGTTAGTAGGGGGTGAGGCCAACCAGTTTGTCATGGCGGACTTAAAGGGTTTGTGAAAACTGTGAAATGTAGACCCCCTGATCGATGCAGAAGTCTGGTGTCGCTACTATTTTCCCGCATATTAAGTACACAACACGGGACCTCATTTTCCCCCGCAGGAGGTACTGTTAGCTGCCCATACCCTCCCAGCATGATACATTCCTATCTAATGCCAGGTGGGATTGGATGGGGCGAGTGATAGATTGTGATTATGGCCACATATTCTCTAGCATTCCAATCAAAGCTGCAATAATTGATAAAGCAGCTCTACGGGCAAGACTACGAAAGTTAGCGGAACAGAAAAATAGGCCCCCACAACCTCCCCTATTGGCTACATGAAGAAAATGAGAACAAAAAAAGCAAGGCTCTACCCTTCAAGTTCCTGCCCCTGGAACTCTCCAAACTTGGCCAATGCGTCATCGAAAGTACTATCACCGTCCAAGATCCTTCTAACTATTTCAATGACTTCATCCTGTGTTCCACGAATCTGCTTCATCCCATCACGCTCACGCAAAGTGATGGTGCCGTCCTTGAGGGACTGGAAATCGACTGTAACACCAAAAGGAGTTCCCAACTCATCATTGCGAGCATAGCGCTTCCCGATGCTCGTAGAAGAGTTGTCTACTCTATTTGAAATTCCAGCCCGGCGGATCTTAACGGAGAGTACAGTGACAATGGAAGCGAAGTCCGAATTCCCAGAGAGAGGGACGATGAGGACTTTAGTTGGTGCAATCTTTGGGGGGAAAGACAAAACACCACGAGCTTCATCGCCGGGGCGAGACCAGTAGATATGCTCAATCAGAGAGTAGAAAATACGGCCGATACCGAAAGATGGCTCGATAACATTAGGAGTGTATTCCCGGACTAGCACAATTAGTAAGATTAATAACACAGAATTACCGACGGAGTAGACTTACCGTTTAAGCTCTTCTTATTCTTCGCAATCGTAACCCTCTCTAGCTCCACTGAGCCAAGGCTTTCAACTTCAACAAATACCTTTCCACCAGCTTCTTTAACAGCGGCAAGCTTCTCCCGATCCTCCTGCGAAATTCGTGCAACAGCATCCTCTATTTTCTTGGCATCCTTTCGAAATTTAGGCCCAAGCCACTTCTTGTCAATGTCCATATCCCACTCCTCCCAGAGCTTCGGAGGCTCGAGGATTTCCCTAACTACAAGCTGCTCACCAGTCTTATTAGAGTGAACTGTAAGATCGTAGGCTGATCTATCCGCACAGCCCACGCATTCGATCCATCCATAAGAAGTAAGCAATTCAGCATCCCAACAATCCGCAGCGTAATGGGCCATCTCATTGGGCATATGCTGTCTAAAGCGAACCTTTTCCTGATCTATACCAAGCTCCTTCAGGAAAAGGTGAATTCTGGCCAGGAAATAACCTAAGGTTTCATTGTCCACCATCCCTTCTTTGACAGCTTCACCCATAGTCTTTTCGACAGTAGTTGTCTTGCCTGACGCCTGTATGGCGCGTGGAAGGAATCTGAGCCAGACCTTATCTGCAACCTCGGGAAATCGAGGGTGCTTTTTGTCAAGCGGATCGACAAAATGTTCAATCTCAGCCATGAGAAACTCACGGACACGGAGTAGTCCTGAACGCGGAGAAATCTCATTACGAAATGACTTTCCTATCGAGGCCGAAGCAAAAGGCATGCGCAGGTTGTTGAACTCATATAACTTGTTGAATGTCAAAAATTGACCCTGGGCTGTTTCCGGACGGAGATATCTACGAGTTGTTAGGCATGACTCACAACCAGAAACAAACGAAAACAAATGTTACCCCGGGAGATTGGCGCTGGGGCCAATCGACGTCTGAAACATCAGGTTAAAAGAAACCGGCGGCTCAAGCGGATTACCAGTGGTAGGACTAGTAATTCCATAGTCGACAATAAGTTTCCCAAGCTCCTCACCGCTGTAGCTATCAATCTAATCATCGGTAAGAATAACGGCCAGATATAGTTATGTTAAAGTATGAGTCCATAGCCACCAACCTTAGCAAGTATTCCTTCATATTCCTGGATAACCTCGTCATCAAGTTTGATAGCTTTGATATCCTTCAACTTCTTTTTTCGCTTCTTCTTATCGGCGTCTTCTTCCTCCGCAATCTTCCCCCCTCTTGCCTCCTTATCACCTTTAAGCCGGGCTTCCAGAATTTCCTCAACGGTGTGGTCAGCCCTAAAAATCTCTCCAGTTTTTGGGTCTTTGCACATCCAATCTGCAAATTTATCGACATGCCCAGAAGTCTTTAAAACCTCATGTGGAGTCAGCACAGTACAGTCTACCTCCAACATATCCTCTTCGAGAACAAAGTGCTTTCTCCACGCATCTATAATATTGGCCTGAAGGGAACATCCAGGCGGGCCGTAGTCGTATAGGCCAGACACACCACCATAGAGTTCGAAAGAGGGGGTATAGAAGAGCCTCCTGCGAAGGAGGGTGTCAAGAGTTCCACGATCAAGCGGGGCTCCGGTTTTAGTGGTAGCCATGATAGGAGGTGTTCTCAGAGCTCCAAGGAAAGTTTTTTTGTCCAAAGTAGGAGTACTTTCCGTACTAGAAAATGTCAACGAATTGCGAGATGATGTCCGTAGGGAACAGTGAGTGAGAGAAATGGGAATGAGGATCCCGAACAAGGAAGAAAGGGGTGTGACGCGTGGGCGGCAGTGGCTAAGGAAAAAGCGGGGGAGGGGCATAGGGGGGCAGAATACCAGAAATGGTGACAAGAAGCTCAGTTCGACGGAAAAAGTGTACTCTCTCGTCTTTGCCAAGAATACCTCCACCAGCCGATATTTTGCTGGAGTTCTCACTAAATATTCGGCTCACGGAGGTATTCTTGGCAAAGACAGGTGAATAGCACTAATTCCTGCGAGGTGAGTATGATGCCTCATTCGACTTTGCCAAGAATACCTCCGCCTGCCGATATTTTGCTGGAGTTCTCGCCAGATGCTCGGGTCACTCAGGTATTCTTGGCAAAGACGGGTGAATATATCTCTGCTGGTTCAGTTTAACTGTTCCCTACCGTACCCTTGTACTCGGGCGCAAATTAAAGATCTGGAAGAAGTGACAAACAAAATGTATGGTCGAAACATAGATATCGAGGTCACTCCTTCCGGATCTTTAATTTGTGCCCGAGTATGATACAAGGCAGAGAAATAAGATATGGAACAGTATCTCAAGGTTAAACCAGCTAACTATCCCTATTTGCTCCGGTTAATCGGCTCCTCTGGTTAAACCATCTGGCATCTAGAAAGCCGGCAAACGGTTGATTTAGTTACGTGACTAATCAAAAGTCCTGGCGATTCTCGGTTTCACCCCAAAAATAAAAAAAGCTGCACTTTTTTCTCTAATTGTTGGTATCATAATATTATGATAATATTATTATCCATATCTCATCAGAAACTAAATCTCCTTTTTCCCAAATTTCTGATCTAAAGTTATTCTATCTATATAATATCCTATCATTAATTTCAAGTATGATACCGAAAAAAACTTTTAAAATTCGCTTGCTCCAAATACCCCTGTCAGTCGCTGCACCAGCCCGCCGACACAATTGCGAGGGCAAGTTCATGAGGTCCAACCCAACATTTAACACAGGCTATCATGCCGAGGAATCACTAATCCTTCTTAAGGACTTTTGTCCCTGAATTCCAAGATTAGCGAACAAACGGAGCTAATAGATAGCGAATGTGAGAGACATCTTGGCAACAAGATTATTTTGCTCGGCCGAGGTAAATAATAGATGTCTCCTACGAAAACTTCTCCCTTAGCACCTACGCTTCTATAGATCTTAGTCACGTTAGGGAAAATCAAATATCATACCACTGAGTAAATTTTTACTCTACCAGTAGTATCCATTAAACCGATGGGACACGCAGATTCCGTTCCTTCCGTATGCGGAAGCTCTATGCTGTGGCTCAGCAACTTTCCACCAATAAAAGCTCGGTATGATATTAACAATTCTTGCTTGGCAAAGCTATTGAGCCACAGAATAAAGCTGCCATAAACGGAAGGAATGGAATCTGCGTGTCCCATCGGTTTAGACTAAGGGATACCGATAAGAGCAAATGGGCCCCCTTCAGCCCCGCAGATTTTCTGGGTATAATAGGCCAACCACTCTCCCTCCAGCCATCGTGTCCGATAGGCTATTGATCCAGATGCGCTGCGACCGATATTCTGCTCGCACTTCGATGGTTGTATCATTGTGGCCAGGGGAAGTTATAGTACGGGTATTCTGGTATCAGACAGGGAAGAGAAGGTATCGGCAGGCAGCAGGGCAATGGTCTATCCCCACAGAAAAAGAATACGAGCCACACAGAAAGCCACTCCCGAGTTTGGAACAAAGCCGACTCTCTAAATCATCACTCTCATTGTCTACACGCCAGGAGTGGTGGGCAAATCCCGTAACGCAAAGAAGCGAATGATAGAGGGATAAAAAATTCCAAAGGTTCCCCTACCAGAGTACAGCAGACCCAGATACAGGTATAACTTACCACACTGTGCTGAGGGTTTCCCACCGAAGTTACCCTACCTTTAAACGCCAATTTCCCCAATGACCCTGACTCGCATTTTGCAAATCGCAATCCCAACTCTCCCATCTTCTTTCCACATTCGACATTATGCCACCAAAGTTAAAAGCGAAACCCCGGCCTGTTGCGAGGCGAGGGGTAGCAGCACCTAATAACTCCGCCTCCATTTCAGGTGACTCAACGACACCCCCAGAAAACCCAACCGACTGCCCAGCACCTATCACAGATCCTTCCTCGGCGGCACCGGAGCCAGTACAGAACGTTCCAATCCCCCCTCCAGTCGGCCGTTTGGATAGTTTATCTGTGGCTCGAAACCCTTCTACTACTCGCGGAGCAGCGGCCCCATTAGTCAAGTTTAAACCCAGAAATCCCGGCCGGCGCACACAAGAGTGAGTAATGGAGTTACTGCCTTTTACCCCAACCTCTATAGCCCACGTTAATCCCCTCTAAAATTTAGGGAACGCGAAAACCTCAATGCTAGGTTCCAACATGTCACTAGTCCGAAGCCCCACCCCCGAGGCAGCGGGTCAGATCGCGGGACCAGAGGTAGGCGTGGTGGGCGAAGCGGCAGAGGTGGAAGAGGCGGTTCCGACGCTGTGTCTGCCTATGCACCAGCCACAGCATCAGGACCTTTTGCCTTAGGGAGTGTCTCTACAGGTGGTAAATCAATCTATCTATTCCTAGAATATAGCTTTCTAAGTTTCTACAGCTCCAAGATCCAAGGTTGCCGTCGAGCGTGGCATGGACCGTGAAAAATATAAAGAATTCGCCAGATCCGGTGCAAAGCGCGACATGAAGGCTCGAGCAAAACCAGAAGGCGAAGCTCAAGATGGGCAAACACTCGCGTATACATCATCAGACGATTCTGATGGTCCTAGAATGGACGTGGAATATATCTCATTACTCGATGAAGGCAACTCTGAGGACGAAGATGGCGATAAAGCTATGAGTTTCGGGTCAAGCCATTGGGGCGCAGGTGCTCCCGTCAGAGTCCCTCGAAGCGAACACATCGATCGGACTGCCACGGTCAATACGGATGCTAGCACGAAAAAAGGCAAATTTGATCCAAGAATCAAGAATGAGAGCCCGTTTGAGGATTCGGTTAAGGTCAAAGAGGAGCCAGCAGATGACAACATGATCACCGAGTGGCCTTCATCGCCCGAAGCATCAAGGAGAACCAAAGCCCCTGCCTCATCTCCAGGAGTAAAAAAGAAAGAAATCAAGTCACCCACAAAGAGGCGGCGTTCGAGTTCTAACAAGACAAAGCCCCTGTTCACTAGCGCCGAGACCAAAGAAGAATTAAGGGTTGAGGAAAATGATCGACTAAGGACGCTGGAGGAGCTAGCGGGGAGCTTTACCGATATCAAGCTCGACAAGGACGGTGACGTTGGCATGGTAAGTATATCCCAGAATACACGCATTTATGTACATATTCTTAACTATCCCAGGGCGAGGCGGTACGAGAGCCAAGGAACTCAGAAACTGAAAATCAGATATTTTTCTTTCAGTTTCCAACCATGTTGCCACAACTTGTCGCCCCCCCAATTAGAGAGAAAGGGCCGGAAGAAGCCCCCACCGCACCAAATAACTCCAACCCAGCATCCACAGAAAAGCATATAGTAGGATCTTCCACTATACCCCCTTCGGATATTGACCCTAAAGGTCGTACTGCGGCTCCTCCCCAAACTTCGGGTCCCCCTCCAAGCTCTACACTTCCGGAGACTAAGATGCCCCCTCCCCCTACCATTCCTAAGCAAAGCTTAAAGGTTCAACAGGCATTATTGGAAGCGTTTCCTCCTCCAGGTATAGCAGGCAAGCTTCGAGTTCACAAATCTGGTCGCATGACGATCCTTTGGGGAAATCCGGTGGATAGTGAACCGTTTGAAATGGAGGTTTCCCGCGGAACCGATTGCTTATTTCTACAGGAAGCTGTGGTAGTCAAGGAGGCTTCCCCTTGGGGAGAAGAGGATGTAGATGAAAAGGGGGCGCGGAAGGGTGCAGCATTCAGTCTAGGCCAAGTCCAAGGCAGATATGTAGTTTCCCCCGACTTTGACGATTTGGCCAGGAGTGAGAAGAGACGAACGAGAAAAGGCAAGGCCAAAGACCGTGAAGTGGTCAGTTAAATTATTTCATGTCGCTTACAAGCCAACGGTACGACGGGCCACGAGACAGTTATGTCCTGTATCATTTTATATCATTCCTTTATTAAGGTTCCTCCGCACTGCACGAGTAGCCATGGGAATTTCAGAGCAGTACGAAATCGAACTGGTTAGTTCCTTCAGCCAAAGTCATGCTACAGCACACGCTTAAATGTAAAGAACGAAACCCCACATCACCAGTCTTGCGAGTGATACATTGTGGAATGAAGAGCTCACTATCAGCATCAACGCAACGTAATGTACTCCTAGTAGCACAGTACCAAATCATAAGGCAAGGCCGCCTTTGCTAAAGGCAGCGTATCACTATCGTAGACGGGGCTAGAAACACTCCCAAGTAACATTAGAACGCCATGGACGTAATCCTCCACATCACCACCGCTCTTAGATGTCGTATACCCCTAGCAGCCCACAAACAGAATTGGTATATTAATCCCCTCTATTCCCCCTTCCTCCCTTCTCCATTCCTCGCTCTTCACTCAACAACCAATACAACGTCACCTTTCAACTCCTTAACTTCACTCTTTCCCTCTATCTATACTTTTCATTCTTTCACCCCAAATGAGCGTCCTTAGGCTTCGACTATTTCATCACTTCCCGGAGGCGGCCCGGCAAGGGGAATTTATCCTTACACACTTGGGGAGCCGGACCCTGTGAAAGCGATGATATGGCCCACACCCCTTCTCATGATAAGTGCGATTCCGAGCCAGTCGTTGAAGAGGGGCATGCCGAGAAGACCCTCGACGAAGGTATACCCAGTTCCCAATGGCTCGCTTGCATTCTAACACAGTGCCAGAGGAACATACGGAGCCCAAGGCCGCCGATCCCGGCGCTGGATCATGCTGCATGAGGCCCGATTCTAGAAAGTGGGCTTCTTTCACGATATCCGAATCCGGGCGACTAACCGTGAATAGGAACTAGCCCCGGATGGGTTTTAACTAACACAGATTCTGAGGACATTGAGCAATGGCACGGGGGAGCAGGGTGGCTGAGCGGATAGGCCTAAGCTTGGTGTTTGTTTTACGCTTACAGCGCGTTATTAATTTTTATCGCGGGATGGACATTGGCGTCGTTTCCTTGCCTTCTCTGTTTCCCGTGTCTCTCAAATATGAGGAATGACGGCCACTACGGTACCCTACAAATTACTCGACTCAAGCCTACCGGTAGAAGACAAATGGCCTTGGGTATTGGCAAGGGTATCGCGAGTTGCCAACCATCGATCACAGGACATCGCCGATACCGTACAGTAAATTACCGTACTCAGTTCCAGGCGGCTAGGCTACTACCACCAGACAATATCAAATGCTCTCTAGCCAATACTGCTAAAATGGCTTACTAATCTCCCTCCATCTACGATGCCACGAGACTTACTCCCAATCCCCCCCCCCCACACAAAAGAGATAAGCACTGCCACCGCATGGTTGGATGGATGACTAGTGGTACATAACAGCAATCATATATCCCACCCCAACATTCCACCGTGTCACACCCCTCTACTCTCCCCAAGAGCCTCATTCCCACCACTACGAGTACCGCTCTCCCCTTCCTGCCTGAGCAGCTCCTCCATAGCCCCCTGTACCCTCCCATCCAATGTGATAGCTATTGGGGCAACCCCAGGCCGCCCTTCGTTTAGCAGCATAGGGTCAATGACGCCCTCTACACCACTCGTGAGATTGAGCTCCTGTCCCCACTCTCCGCCACCTTCCTCTTCTCCTTTTCCTCCTTCCTCCTCTTCTTCCCCTTCCTCCTCCTCCTCCTCCTCCTCCTCGTCTTCTCCCCCGTGTTCTTCCTCCCCTCCTGCGATCGTCATGGCCGGTCGAGCCTGCGTAATCCGTTCCCCCAAGCGCCGTCTCCTACGTTCCTGCCGCTCCTCCTGCTCACGCAGCTTCCTAGCGGACTCTTGATCCTCATCCTCAGATTCCTGCTCAAGCACGTCAACGTAGTCCGCGTCGGCGGGTGTGTGTCCATCGGCGAGCGCACGAATCTTGAGGCGCATTATGGTCTTTATCTTGTTCATTGTTGTAGAGTGGTACCAGCCGTCTGTATACTATTTCACGAGTATAAGTCTATGCACAAAATGCCTGGTAAGGTGAGGGGGGAGATAAAACGTCGCATTTCGACCGAACCCTAGCGCCATCAATTACGCCTTTCAACAAGGGGTCTGTAACGTCGCAGAGTTGAAAGCATCGGCCGTCGCGCACGAGGCTCTTCCCGTCGAATATGTGGCTTGCACCGGTCCTCGCCTTCTCCCTCCCCTTGGCCGTCTTTTCCGTGTCGACTTGGAAGAATACGGCCTGGTACACGCGGTACTGCGAATCCGCGCGTGGGTCCAGCCCATACACGACGCAGGTGTCGCGCCAGGGCCCAGCGCGCCACATGTATGCCACGTGTACCATGGAGAAGCGCACGAGGCTCTGGAGGTTCTTGGGGAAGTGGTTAAAGAGGGCTCTGCGTGTCCAGATGGGCCGTTGGTCGAAGAGCTTGCGCAGGTGGTCGACGCACTGCTTGTTCACGCGGTCGAGGAGGTCATAGGGTGGTAGTGAGTCTGGGGGGTGCAGGGGGATGGCGGGGGTAGAGATGTGCATCATTGGCGTGAGCGTCTTCGGCGCGGCCTGGAGGTTCAGCAGTGCAGGTTTGCCAGCCACCAGGGTCTTTTTGATGGCGGGGTTCTGGCGGTAGTGGTAGTTGTGTTGCATCGTCGTATTCGAGAATGCCGGCGGGGGTAGAATGGGATGCGGATCGCTAAGTCCGCGACTTGGCGGGATGTCAAAGTTCTTGATCTTCTCATCTATAATAGCTCCTCCAAATCAGCACCACCACCACCACCACCACCACCATACAGAGCTCCTCAAAAAGGACAGCACAAACACTCCAAGCCCCCTAATTCAACCCTAACCCGCTGCACAATCTCCATATCCGCCGTATTAAACTGATAATTCGCCATATCCCTAAACCTCACTGTTTGCGCAATTACCCCCACAGGTTCGACCGTGTACTCCCCCCCGGCATCACGTAGCTTCTCCAGCACGTTGCGCTCATCCGGGCCTTCCCCAGACACACGCTTACGCTTCGGTATGCGGATCTTGAGGAGTATGTTATTCGTCCCAACGGTTTTCGATTGAATGGGTGGTTGCATGACATCCTCAGTCCGGAACCGGAGGTCGAGGCCGGAGGAGGCATTCGTTTCGGAGAGCTTGTAACTCCGTTAGTCGAGAAAGCGCCAGGACAGAAGGAGGAATGAGAGTGGAACCTTTTTCAGTGCTTTAGCGCCGCCCAGCGTCTCGATCGCTTTGTCCACATTCCTGATGATAGCCGGATGCTCGATCGAAATTATTTTTCGGGGTGGGATGGTGTGCCAGGGGGCGTACCCACTTCTCGGGTGATGGGGTGTTGCGGATGCTTGGGGGAGGGGTTGTGGTTGAGGGAGTGGTTTTAGTGCACGAGGCATTTTTGGCGGCGGCAGTTGCGAGCGGCCACAAAAAGACCAGGAAGGTTGACAAACGGTGGCGGATTGAATGAGTGCGAGCTGAGTCTCAGAAATCAAGTTAAGCTTTGTTGCTTATCGATACTTGTACCAGTAGCGTGTCTTGGCCAAGACTACAAATTGGGTCATGGGGCTGGGACTTTTTTTTTTTAAAAAAAAAATCCTATGAGTTTATTTTGTATTTAACTACAGGAAAACTCCGGCATGCACCCTAAGGTATGGCCTAGAAAAACCCTTAATATAACAAAAGAAACTTCATCACCGCCTTATTTGATAAAAATATAATGTAGAACCAAAGTCTACGCAATAACCATAATATAAATCATAGTCATCAAGTGGTCATCTCCTCCTCGCCTTCATCCGGCTTATCATCCTGAGCACTCATAGGGCGGGAGGGGCATCGTGTAGTGTGGGCCTCGTGTGGGCCTTTGCAGTTCACACACCTAAGCACGGTGTGGTTGCATGGTCGGCCGCGTATACGACAGGTAGCAGTGGGACAGGTGTGATTACCTGTAGGGTGTGGAGAGGCACACCACCGGCACGTGGCTGGATTGGTGCACTTGTTATTGTGGTGTCCGTAGCCATGGCAGTTGGAACACTGAGTATGAGAGTTGAAACGCAATCGGCGCTCGGTTCTATAGGTGGACGAGAAGGCAGCCAGGCGTTTCCCGACATAGTTAGAGGCCCTGGGACCCGTAATGGTGATCACGACGGTGGAGCCGGATTTTCCAGCCCTAGCGTCGTCGGTAGTAAGCCATCTGGGTTGACCGGTGAGGGACAATCCAGTGTTGAAAGTCGTGAGCTCTGTAGCTACTTCTACTAGAGACTTCGAGGTGGGGATGCCGTGCACCAGAACATGTGATACAGGGGTATCCAGAAGAACGCTAACCGTCCCTGGTATCAGGTGGAGGAACGACCCCACCTTGCTGTTAAGCGAGGTGGCCTTGATCGATTCCATCGTGGTGAGGGTGACCGTGTTTCCCCGGATGGAGACAGTCTGTACGTAGGTCGCAGCTAGCGCTAAGTTGATGTCGTCTCTTAGGTCTAGTGCAGAGGTGGGGAGTGGCTCGCCTTCCCATTTGATGATAAGGCGGCGTTCTCTGGCGGTGAGGCCCTTTTTGAGTTGGGGTCTGTTGTTGGTGATCGGTTTTGCTGGGGCTTGGGCAGCCCTGGCAGCCATGGTGGTTTTTTCTTTTCTTCCTTTCCTAGCCACCGTTGCCCACGATTTGGGCGGGGCAGCTGCAGGGAGGGTTAAAGGGTTGGCGTCGGGGGCAGGGGCCCGTGAAGGGGCCGTTGCCGGGAGCGTGAAGGGTATCAGGGTGGGGGTGTCAGGCCGGGGTGTAGCATCTTTGAGTGTGCTAACTTCCTCGGTAAGGGCTTCGATCTGTTTGCTTAGCGCATCGATGGCCGTCCTGTAGTCTTTATGGATCTGATAGATCATCTCTATCATGACCACATTCTCTTTGCTGGCTGTGGTAGCCCCGATTTCCTGGTCCTGATTTATCTTGTGGAAAAGGTTCAGGAAGTAGGCGCTTGGACGGGTGTTTCTCAAGTATCTCTCATCGATATGTGGGAGGCTTGTTATCGTGTTGCTTCTGGGTCGCTTGAGCGAGGGGGGGCC
>Ga0307509_10001232_pt1 | contig 43366 bp, 42 predicted proteins | sample 10_EM_MG_FD_202245 | JGI IMG/M metagenome (GOLD analysis project Ga0307509, IMG submission 202245) | Populus trichocarpa ectomycorrhiza microbial communities from riparian zone in the Pacific Northwest, United States - 10_EM | ecosystem: Host-associated > Plants > Roots > Unclassified | place...
GCGAGATCTGAAGATGAGTGAAGCCCTGACGTTCGCTGAGAAGGAACCGGCATCAGGGCGGGAGAGTCATAGATCCGACGCAGTCAGAACGCAATAGCGGAGGACCCGACGCAGTAGGAACGGAAGGGTCGTAGATCAGGGGGAGTCAGGAGGTAATAGAGGAGCACTAGACGCAGTCACGACGCACAGGACGTAGGGGTCCGTGTCCGGATGGCGTCAGGACGGATGGCGCTAGGTGACGCAAAGTCAGGACGCGACGTTGATCCGACGTTACGTCCTGATTCGCGATTAGCATTCCGACGTCCCGGGCGTCAGACGCACGGGGCGCACAGGACGCAAGGTATTATTTTTGCTGATGAATACTCATTCTAGCTCTGTCGACATTGCCAGGATTGATAGGACAGTTATGGCCCAGGCTGAAAGGATCGGGTACTCCTTTTGTTGACGATCTTCAAGCCACCAGCTATTATCGAACTATTAGTACTAATTGGTATTAGAATTAAATAGACTCGGAGAGAGACTAAATATACTTAAGAGGATGATCGACAACAGATTCAGGCTCGCTGTTTGAGCAATATCGCTCAAAGTCATCCTTGACTGATACTCCAGGACTTCTGACATCCATCCAGGCCCAGAACTGATTCTCATCTGCGTCTTGGGGCAGGTCAGACTGACTTGACTGTCTATGAATACTGGCCCCAGGTTGATCGTGATCTCGATTATGGAATATGGAGTTGCGCAGATTGTCTTCCTGCCCATTTGCTACATATTGTAACCAATATTGCTTTAGCCTTTGTTTTCCACCCCGTACCCAATCACGATCTCATTTGACTTCGAAATATCTCCACTTGAGTTTTGGGTTTAAAACAACAGCTGCCAGATATACTGGTGCCCGATCAGTAGCAGAAAAGTACTTATCTAATTTCTCCCAACCCATACGTATCATGGATGATCGAATTTGATTATCGGGATTGTCCTTTAGTGCCTCGCTATAGATGTGAAGAAGAAAATCAATTGATGGAAGCAGGTGTGTCAGGGTCACCTGATGTCCCTCCATCGCCTTCGTAGCCTGTTTGAAGGTGGATAGAATCTTCTGAACTTTGTCCAATAGCTTCCATTCGCCTCGCTCTAATCTATCATCTTCTAGTAAAGGGTTTTCATCGATATATATCTCTATAGCATGGCGTACATCTGGTCGGAGTAGGGTTTCGAGGAGATTATTCCAGGAATTCCAACGTGTCGCATTATCGCGTTTAAGTAAAATACCACCGCTCACCTCCCGAAACCGCTGAATCCGTGCTGGAGTTTTCCGGGTATGCAAGGCAATGTTGTGTGCCTTTCCCAGTGGTCCTAGCCTTCTCCTTTTCAATAGCTCCACCTGAAGCTCATTGGGAGTGAAATTGGACCAGTCCAGAGAATCGTGTAGGGCTGTATTGCTATTACCAAACAGGAAGTCTTGAACACTTAAATTAATAATATGTCCGATGCATCTAGTCAAATAAGATTAGCAATTCTGTTAACCTGTCAAATAGATGTTGTTCTTGCCAGTTCTAGAAATTCAATCTTGCCACAAGTATTGGTGAAAGAGAAAGATACAAGAATTAACATAAGAGAATAAGGGAAATTACGGTAGTCTTTGCTCACTAGCATTAAACCGATAACCAATATCAAGCTGAGCACTTTCCAAATGGTCCATAAATGTATCATTATTGGAACCATTGTCCAACATAATAAACCCAGTCTTGTGCTGAATTCCATACTCTTCTAGGACCGCCACAAATATTCAATATTGATTTTCTCCGCTATGCACACCCTCAATCTCTCTAAGAGCTAGGAGAGCACGATTTAAGTACCCAGTACTATCTACAAAATGGGCAACAATACCAAGAAGAGCAAGGTGATTGAGCGATGTCCACAAATCCATTGTAAAGTGAATAAGTGACCGGGCCCGGGGGAGTGATTTTTCAATTTCCTTTCTTTCCTTTTCATAGGACCTCATAATCCAACCATTAACCGTAGTGGATGACGCAGGAAGAAGTGCAGCGGCCTCAGGAAGAATGGCATATAGGAGATCGTAAAACTCCTGCCATGTTGGGAAGGTAAATGGAAGGTCATGACGAGCAATAAGTTGTGTCTGGGTAAACTCACCATTAAACCCTCACCAGATAGATATTGAAACTTGAACTTAGTTAAGATAACTTACATAGAGTATTTCTAAAGACTCTGGATAGAGGGGGGGGACTGCCTGAGCATTTTGTTCTTCAATCTACTGAAACTCCTTCTCCTGCTCTCTTTTTCTCCGTACATCTGCTGCCGTGGCCAGTTGCATTGACTTCTGAATTGACAGTTGAGCTTGCTTTAAACGTTTGGTCTTTGCCGGATCGTCTTCGTGGATTGAATGAACGCGTACTAGGTGGGCAGCAGGGTTTCAGGTACCATGGGACTTTTGGTACTTCTGGGCACAGCGTATGCATTGCCAGTACCTAATTCATTTGATATAAAGTATTAGATATGACTTCATTCGCAGAATATTCCAGGGCTGAAGACTTACTCGATATTATCAACAATAACTAACTTTCCATTAGGTGCCTCCAGAGGTCCCCATACCCAAGATGCGGGAAACTGATGCTTGCGTTTCTTTCTTGAAGCATGATTTGGTGGAACTAAGCGATTGGAGCCTAACTCGCTTTCTTCGACGCATTCAGAGACAGGAACTTCAACATCTTCCAAGTCATATGGTGGAGAAACAGAGCATAGACTGGGTGATCGTAGATTAGCCGGAGAGCTTGAAACTACACTACTGATATTAGAACAAAAGCTCACTGTTTCGTGTTTGGTATATACTGAAAGGTAATGAGGAAAGCTAGGGAATGGAAAGAACGGAGGGGGGTCAGTCAAGTATATTGTAAAAAGAACCCACCTTGTATACTCTCAAGCAGAAGCTGCCCTATTTTCCATCAATCAAATGCCCAGAATGACTGACACGGACCATTGACCAGGACTAATCATTTTTCCTTCTCACTTTTCACTATTCAACCGCAATTTGAACACCCGTCCGCTAGCACGTAGCTGCTAAAGGCAAATCCATTCCCAAATTTTTGTGTGCTTAGATTCTGGTTTCCGTGGTGACAATGACTTCAAGGATCGTCATGGTGAAAGTCAGGAACGCGAGACAAAACATTCACTAGGCCGGCCGGGTTACCCGGGCTGGGCACCTCCGGGCCCGACCCGGCCCAAGCCCATCCAAAGTTGAGCCCAGTCCAATGGGCCCAGCCCGGCCCAACCAAGAGCCCGGGCTGGCCCAACGAAGCCCGGACCCATTGGAAGGCTTGTAATGATCACAAAAAATCTAAACCCATCCTGATATCCCATGATCCTCTGTGATCCTAAGGCGCCTGCCCTGCCAGTGTGCCAACTCCCGTATGCCTGTTGAAAGAAACAATAAAACCAAATACCCAATACCCCATACCCTATGGCTAGAAACATCAACAAAACCATGAAAGAAATATCCTATGCCTAGCGGCATAGGATGTGAGAACAACAACCCAATGGGGGATGCATGACCGCCGGAAATCAAAAAGCCTCATGCCCTATACCGTACCACTCGTGGCATATCCGCCATACATGCATATCCGCACAACCGTCTAACCGCATGCCCTATCCCCTCGTTCGTAGCGAAATTCTTGGCGTTTCTGCAACCTACAGAGCACTCCAAATAATTTATTTAAAAATCAAAGAAAAATCATAAAAATGTAGAATGAGAAATTGGACAAGCTAAATATAGTAGAAGTCAAGGAAACAATTTCATTCATGCAATTAGCATAGTGGTAGATTACAACAGTTACATTTCCACTCGTGCTTTAGGGGGTCACCACTCCAACTATTCCCCTCTGTCCAGTCTGCTTCCTCCAGTGACAGAGGTAGAAATCCTTCTGAGCCTTGAGAAGGACAGGTAAGTGCTGCAAGTACTTGGCCCCTCTCTGGAAGCTCAGTGTTGACATGTTAGCAAGGTTGCTTAGAGTGTCATGATTGCTTTGGCCATTTGAATTCTTAAATTCACATACCATATCTCTTCCTTTAGCTAAAATAAATTTCCAAGCAGTCCAGAGACGAGAGTCTTATGAGTAACAGCATTCCTATTACTGCTGGTACCCTTACATATTAGGTGGGGTTGGTGGGGGGGTGTTGTGTTCATTAGCAAAAAGGACAAATTTGTCCCTTCTACGAACGATGGGATAGGCAATCCAACAAGACCTTGCCATCAGATAACCTGATTGACTCTCTGAGTCCCATATAATGATGGCTACAGGGCTCCTTGGTGTTAGCGGGGGCTTCGCCGAAAGTACCCAGTTCTCAGGGACAGCTATGGCAATCCAAGCGGCGAGTGGGTGAGCAAGGAGATCGATCCATATACAATATCGGGCGCAGGTAAATTCAAGGGGAAAACTTCAACGCAGGGTCCTGTTGGGTATTGCATACTGCATCAGATTCTCCCTTAGGGTTCGGCTAGGTGAGGAGTTGGTTTATGCCTTTGGAGAAGCTTCACCGCCTTTCTATTCCAGGAGCGGATATCCTGAAGCCCAACCAACAGCTAGCCCCATCGGGTGTGTCTAGGTTAGCATATCTCCGTCGCAGCGATACTGTTATCACCCTCTTATCAATAATCCAAACAGACCCCCGCCAGTGGCGTAGGGATAGCTTTCGCTAACATAGATGGTTTAATATTCAGCTTAGAGTAGCACTTTTTCTACCCCCCACGCTATGAGTGTAGTGATGGTGGGATTGTCTGGTAGCTTTACTACTAGTCATAAAGTACTGAGAAAAAAAGATTCGCCCAACACAGGGTTATACACCAAATTTAACGAAAGATGGACATTTTCAAACGGACAATTCGCAATGCTGCTTATATGAAAGCACTTCAAATCTTTCCATCAGCTAAGGAATGGCTATCTATTCGAACTTCTAGAAGTATAAGTATAAGGAATCAAAGCTGTCTTCATTGTTCAGGATTGCATACCCAGTGTGAAAGTGACCTAAATTTTTGTATGTGGCTTCATTCAAAAAATTACATGGCATACCCAATACTTAAACAACCTTTTCTCCATCACTTTTCAATATTTAATTCTGTAATATTCTTCATGTTATCTACAAGTTTACTGATGCATGGACAAATTATTTTCGCAGATTCTCATGGGCATTGTGCAATGACAGAGGGTGGTGAAGATGGGCACTTTTGGTGTGAAAAAGGGCATCGGTCGAATCGCCTTGGCATAGTATGATACTTCAGATAAGGGAGAAATGGACGAGTGACCGCACATGATTCTCGGCATTCCCGGATCTTTCCATCCTTTCATCCTTCCTTCATCCCTTGGTGGCAAGGGGTGTTCACGAAGTAAGCGAGAGATTCGCCCACAAACTACCTCCCTAACTAAGCCGAGTATGCCCCCAAGGGGTTTCATCGTTAGACCCCCCCCCCCTAGCAACTGCCTCCCTCTTTCCGTCTTGCTCAAACTCTAGGGTTGGCCGCAAGTAGACACTCAAACTCCCAATGCAGCCCGGAGGCCTCCCCAGGCTAAGAGAACCCACTATTACTCTCGACAGGGACCACTCCATCCTTACTCCCCGGCCACAGCTTGGGCTTTCGGGTCGACGCCCCATAGCGTCAGCATTCAGTTTATTGCGAACGAGCGGGGGACGAACCCCACGTTTTGGCTTGTGGGCCTGGCTGCTATGCATAACACGCCGATAGGATGGTACACGCGATGCGCATCCGATGCGGTATGGGAGATGCTTCGGGCTGGAGGTCTCGTCGTATATGATGCCCGTCGGTAGGGGAATGTAGTATGGATCTCAGCAGGGAGGTGGGGTTGAATGTGTCCATTTTCCGACTGGGATAAGTAGCACATGACTTTGGTCACTGACGCTGTGATGGGTTCGTGTCTTGTGGCTAGGAAGGCAATCATTCGGTCGCCCATACTAGACCCCCGCCCGAGCCTGTGAAGGCGTTCGATTTTAGATTTAGCACCACAGAGAGGATGCCTTTAGGCTCAGAGTGTTCCGGGGAGGTAACTAGGGCAGTTTTTTTGGAGCCGGTGACTTGCGTGGTCACAGTTCCGATAGTCGATGCTGCCTGTGCGGGCTGGTTTCAGCTAGAGGGACTGCCTGAAGTTAGAACGAGATATCATGGATAGGATTGCTATGACTCGGAATGGGCTACTCATGTTGGAGATTTCATCGTACGGGTAACAGGTCCAGGCAAGGTGTACTTGAATATTCGTGGGCTAATTAGTACGGACGTTCAGATATGGATAGATGATTACTTATATATTTTGCTAATCCCAGCGTTCGGGTATCTCTTAACTATTACTTATATACGTCTACTAACTCGAATCCAGGCTTTTTTCTTCGGAATTCATACTCCCGCTTAGAAAAGCACTCTCTAGGGCACGGAATTCGTAGAAGCTGGAAGGGCAGGTAATACCCAGTGTCCCCGGTGGGCACCACTTCCCCGTCTCCACCACCACCCCCTCCTCCTCACCGCCCCCGCCGCTCTCTCGGGCATGCCCGCCCCCTCCAGGTCGAAGCCCGGGGACCAACCTCTTAATTTGCACACGCGAAAAACCACACCCCTCCTCCCCTCGTGCCCCGCACCCTCCGCGAATAGCAGCCCCTTCTTTCCGGGAATGTTGCTGATGTTATTGATTATTAGTGGCGATTTGATGAAGTTGTAGCCCCTCGTATGCAGCGCTCTATTCAACACCTCCGGCATTGTGAGGAGCAGCCGCTCGGTGTTAGAGACTCCTGGACACCGCAGCCGTCAGCTAGTCGGAATCGTGGATGCTCGGGTGGCTTGCGGGGCCTTGGACGGCGTATTTTGGACTGGCGAAGCTGCTGATAAGGAAGCCGGTTGGTAAGCCCCAGGTGTCAGGTTGGGGAAAGGAGCTTAGGCCAGAGGATGGGGCAGTAGAGGAACCTACAAATCAAGGATAGGGAGGTGGGTAGCACGAGTGTCGCGATGGCTAGAGTGGGAGTGGTGGAAGAGGAGTATTGTGGATGCGGCGCATCCCGCTAGGATGATGGTTGCGGACACTGTTAGGCCGGGAGCGAGGGCCGAACTGGAGGGGAGCACCGGTGGTCAACGTTGGTGGGTGATAGATACCGCATAAATCAGCAAGAACATGTATCATACATTCAAATAAGGTTCTTATCCTAGTTCCGAGCCGAAATCGCAATAAGACGTCATGGCCAACCCCTTATAGCCAAGACCAAGCCTTTTATGGCCCCCATCTCGACGAAACCGTAAGCTTCACCCCAGCCCCTACTTATTTCAGTTTATCCGGTAGATCTTCCATGGGATGGGAGGAGGGGTGAGTGTGGAGAAATTCTCAAATAAGTGTAATGCGATGCTAGGGGAATACCCCTCGGCTAGGTATTGCTTACCATATCTCCTGTGCACTTTCGAACCGCAAGATGCCCCATCTAACCCAGTCTAACTCATCCCTCATGAAAGGTGTAGTGCTGTGTTCATTTTAGAACAATCATCAAATCCCAGGGGTTGCATGGAGGATTCCGAACTCACGAGGGCGGATACCCAAACAGGCCACCTACCAGCTCCGTCAAAACCCCTGCGACTGTCAGCCCTGGATAGGTTTAGTATCACAAGTTACAGTAATAGAACTGCTCATACCCGTTAATGAGATCCAACAAGTCAATAAGACTGACTCTATACCGTGATGGGAAAGCAGTATCCTTTCTCAGGACCCTTTTGGCTCTGAATCCTGATATTAGAGCCGCGCCGAAGATGGCGAATCACAAGAGTCCTTATTCTCGTAGATTGCCGACAAACTCTCTTAGCTCTGCATTACATGCCCTTGCTGCTAAATCTCTTGCAATATTTTGATATCAACTAGACCTTGGGGAGTACAATCGCGGCACATCCAAATATATCCCCCATCTAAGTAGTTGAATAAGACTCCTCTTTGTAACCTGTCTCAAATTCGCAATAAAGTACCTTATGGCCAAAATCAGGTTTATTTCGGGCCTTTCCTGCCTGTATTGGATGTTTTGCTTTAGAACCTGCTTTATTTTAATGTACTCGAGACTCGTAATAGGTCCTAGAGTCAAAAGTCTTGGTGATCCACTGAGTCATCATTCACTCAGCAATCTCGTGAAATGCTAGTGGATGATATGCCCCCCTTCATCCAGCTACTCGTATTTTTAAACTGATTGACTGATCGACGACGATGACAACCAGACGAAACACCAAGAATTCACACGGGAAAATGCGACCGCCAGTGCACCACTCAGGAGTGGGGAATCCCTCTCGTTCTCTTCCCGATCTATCGCTCACACTCTCTCGACTAACTAACGGTAAGACAGGAGTATATAGACGGGAATGGGGTGTCCTCCTATCCTCGCATGGGTCTCCACACATATCTACTCTCTTCCGCATATGTCACCCTTTCCTTTTTCCATACTCACATGCTAGCAAAAGAAAGATAAAAACCACTGTTGTAGCCTCGGGGCATCTAGGTCGTTCGCGCTGCTTTCCGGCTCTTCCGCTTTCTTTCCTGCGGATACATCGCTCCAAAACCTGAGCGTTCCTGAAGCCCCAGCGCGTCTCCCGGAGCCTCAGCGCATTCCCGGAAACTATACGAACCACGAAACAACTATTATGAGGGAATTCTGGGCAGCATCTCATGACTTCCAACAGTACTAACATGTAAAGAGCGATAACATAAACGAATAATTGTACCGTACCGGCACGGCTCAATTGAAGCCGGACACTTTGTATGGGTATCGCCAAGTGTTCGACTTCAACTCGGCTGCGCGAGTACTCTACTACTAGTTATCGTATCACCCTCAAACTCGTTGTATTATTAGATTCGCATTCCCCACGGTGCAGGTTGGACACTGGCCATTCCACCCTCGGCGGTCTATTGTGCTTCTCTCAGTACACTTCCCTCCCTTGTCACGACCTACCAAAAAAGTTGTAGTGGTCGTTAATATTGGTATTTAGCAATAAATTATCACTTGTGTTATGCCTGCCGGTTTGGTTGGTACACCGGAGGACAAAAGTGCATGAGTTTTCGTACAACGCAACCATCGCTAAAAATAATAATCTTCCCAACACCCGCAAGGCCAAATCCAACATAATGCCAGAAACACAACCTACCTACACACGCCAAAGAAAGAATACTGATAAGGCTGCAGAGGCCTTGCATTACCTTGTAAAACTTAGTCTTCTAGGCCAAAAGGTGGTGGAAATAGGTGCAAGTCAATCACCTCAAAGTGAGTCTTCTCCTGAGAGCAAGTTAAGCTACCCAGCAAATACCATCAACATATGTAAGTGCTGGACCTTGGGTTCCACAATCCTAGCCTGACTCCCATTTTTGCCTGAAAAAATTGCTAGTTCTAAGCAGGACTTGACTTGAACATGCAGGGACACTATGTAAGGGGCTCATGGAGGCATGGTGGCGGTGATCGGTGCCCTGTGTACTCTATTCCGGATGTGAAGATCTTTTTTTTTTCGCTGGTTGCAATGCGGAAAAACTCATGCACTTTTGTCCTCCAGTGTACCCGGCCAGTTTTGTAGCCGGGAATCCGAATTTGGGGAGCACGAATTTGAGGGCAAGCCGGTGTTGACGCTGCCGAAAAGGAATTCTACAACTACCACTCCCTCCACGAGCCCAAAACCGATAGGCATAATTTTTCATATATATGCCAGTATTATAGTTAGATTTCATCCGGTCTTGTGCTAGATAAAGATAGCCGGTATTATATAGTACAGGAATTAAGGAGAACTCGTTGTGGACAATTAGGGCAGGCATGTGATAGCCTATACGAGAGTAAGTACTAAAAAAACCAAAACTTTTAATAATACTGTAACACACAGGCACTTTGTACCAGCGATATCCCCGTCACACGGTTTTTTAGGCTACCCAGATACTTCTTCTAGGCAAAATAAGTTATGGTGCACTCCCAGTAGGCTGGTAACGCCAAACACCATCTCAACCACACAACACTATCTATCACCATTCACAATAGCTTCATGCCTCCCGAGCTCCAACTCTGGCTGCCCTATCCTCCCCTCACTCTTTGCTTCTTCGCAATCGCGCGTGTTACTATTGGAATGAGTTCGGTTGGAGAGTTGGTTGAGGCTGGCCGTTCGGGTATTTTTGGTGGGGAGTACCGGTTGTCGCACCTGACCGGGGTGTGCACCAAGACTTATTTTGCGCGAAAGTGGTTAAGTTATCCAGAATTTGGCTTTGCGCAGTTGGTAGTTCAGGCTATTGGTAGGCAGAAGCTCATAGTCAGTTCACTTAGTAGTCACTCACGTAGCAAGAATAAAATTTGTTGCTTGAGAAAATCTGCTTGTGGTGACTGTTGGTCGCTTGATGGGGTAGTTATGGGTTATGAGATTTGATTTGGTTGATTGAGTGTCCCACTGAGTTTTCGTCGCCGCTACAAGTTTTTAGAGAAATAGGAAGGGGAGAGCGTATCCGTGACTGCCTAACCTTTGCAAAGCGGGCTGCTATTGCATAGGGGCCGAAAGTTGGCCGGGGCTTAGGGGTTTCGGCGATATGGAATAATATTGTGCTAGTACGAGTATGCAGGATCTAAGAGACTCCGGTAGTTTGCCTTCCAAACTGGTGACTCTCCGCCCTTTCCTACTGGGTATGTTAGTTTTAAGACGGTTCCAAGTGTCGCTGCCACGCAGGCGGCCATAAGTTAGCAGGTCATGAAAATCAGGACTCATGTTGCGAGAGGTATGCGAGGTAAAGCTAGAGCTTACTGGAGTACCGGGCATGAAGGGTGGGTCTATCAGACTGTAGAGCGAAGAGGGCCAAGAGGGCGAAGGATAGAAGGGAGGAGAGGAGGGCCAGAGAAGCAGAAATGGTATCTGTTGCAAGTGACATTACTGCAGAAAATTGAGAGGAGAGTGGTGAGGATAGATCGGGATAAGGAGGGGAGGCTGGGGGTTGCGAGTTTTTGATTTTGAGTTGTGGTTTGGGGAATATGCGTAGCCGATTAGCATGGAGCTGTGGTTGAAAGTGGGGTATGAAATGGAAAAAAGTGTTGCCTATGACATTGTGAAAACAAAAACAAAAAGAAAGCGTCCAATAAACTCCCTCTGATTGGCTCCAAGGAGAGGCTCCTTGACCACTCAGGGCGCGGCTCTGCTCCGTGGAGTGCTTACTGGAATATTCAGTTGCATAATTCACGTTACACATATGCACCCCTGAGGAGCCAGACCAGAGTTTGAGAGAGAGGCTTTCGCGCCTAGCCTTGCGCAGGAGTAGCTGCCTCCTCAGCTGAGGGATGAGTTGGCGGTCCTTTCCCCTCCCGTAATCGAGAAGGGAATTCCGATGTCCTAGCACATTTACAAATTTATGCTCTTCTCACGTTATTTTCGCTGCTTCCTTTCCTTCCAGAATTGTATCCCTCCTTCACTCTCCTGACCTCGAGCACCCAATTTTGAAGACACCGAAGTATCTCTGGCCGTGGGAGAACAGGGGAAGATGGCCACAACGTATAGCACTAGAGTGGTTTTCTATAGAGGTCTAGACCGGCTAATAAGACATTAGTGAGAGAGAGGTTTCTGGAGCGACAGCAGTCCAAAGTTCGATTGCGGGGAACTCCTCAGGCAATAACAACAGCAACAATCGGACTACCATAAATAATTATGGAATACAAGTACCTTCATATGTTCCTGGTATGCAGCCTTTCATTGACGCCCTTTGTTTTAAACTTATCTCTAAGAATTTGTGTAGCAACCTTTGAAGAGCTTGTAGCGTGTAAGGGCTGGAAAGTGCCACCACCGGAAATTGACCTAGACCACCTCTACGACGAGTATAACCTGCCACAAGGGGGTACCGGAACCTGGATTTTCCGAGAAGTTGGGTATAAGGGGTGGCGGGAGAGCAAGATATCCAAACTGCTTTGGGTTTGCGGTGGCCCTGGAACGGGGAAGACTATGTTGGCCAAGCGTGTTGCCGCCGAATTTCTCAAAGAGCCCAACCATCCACCAGGAGGGGTTAAATTGGTTTTCCACTTCATCTCCCCTGAACTCCCCACCGAAGGAAACCCTGATGATGAAGATGAGTTATCGCGACTCAGGCTTGCCAAAGTAGCATGCGATCTGCTGTATAGCATTCTGGAACAGGATGGGAACCTTTTTGATAGCTGCAAGGCCGAACTTGAAAAGCAAGGGGATAGATTTTTCACCAACCCATGTTCTTTATGGAAGGTTCTGAGAAAAGCGATTAAGGATTGCCAGGCAGACCCCATATTCATCCTCATAGATGGCTTAGATGGGCTTGGGGGGAGGTTACATGGAGAGGTTATTGAAAGGATTCTAGGGCTAATGAAAATCCGAACAGTGAGAATATTTCTCTCGAGTCGGAATGTACCCCACATCTCAAACAACCTCCCCCATAACCCCTACCGGTGCATCAAGATCAATCTTGATAAGAACAACTTTGTAAAAGAGGATGTAGAAACATTCATTAGGCGTAGAGTGAATGCATGGGGGTGGGATGATGAGCTGAGGGAGAGGGCAATGGAAGCCCTTCTGGTGAAGTCGGAAGGCATCTTCCTCTGGGCATCGTTGGCAATTAAAAGTTTAACATACTTTAGTTCGGGCCCTGATTTCGACGAGTTTCTAAGGAAGCCTCCACAAGGGCTTGAGAGCATATACAAAATAATGTTGCACACGGTATTCTCACGGGGGGGGTCGAGGGAAGTTCTGAACATGATCCAGATTGTGGCGCTCGCCTTGCGCCCACTCACATTTAGCGAATTAGGCTTTATCTTGGCATGTATTGAGGGAAAAACTGGGGATCAACAACGGCCATCTCACCGGGGGGAAAGCAGCGAAATTCGACGGAGAACAGAGAGGGAAATCAGGATGTATATCCAATCCTCTATGGGATTTCTCTGGGCTACCGACACAACTGTATCCATTGTACATCATACCGCAATGGAATATCTTTTCGATGGAAACCGCAATGACGACCCTCCGGTACTTTCTAAAAGTGAGGCAGAGCTCACAATTTCTTGGGAGTGCTTCCGGTACCTTCACCATGCCTTTGGAGACAAGGAGAGATTCCGAAGGATGGATGTTAGGGTGTGCCACAATGGATCCCCAGAATTAAGCTTGGGGAGATACCGTAGGGAGGAGGGGCCAGAGGAGGCACTATGGGAAGAGGCGCGGGGGGACTCAACCGCAGCTGCAGCACAGTGGCCAGGTCTCAGATATGCATCAGAATCCTGGTTCATTCATGCCCGCCGGAGTATCGAGATTTCAACGGACAGTTTCTGCGACGACTCAACTCATAATTGGTTTCGCCATCAGTTCTTTGAAAGAAGCGACATCATACGAAAGCCCTGGATTGAGCTGTGTGGAGATTCAAGAATGGAGGTTTTGGTGGGGGAGCAGACACCACTACACATCGCAGTCTGTCTCGGGCTCATACCCCTGGTAGAAAAGGCACTCTCAGATCTTTCAGGGGGGACGAACAGAGATTGGCGACTGCTACACCTAGCAGCCATGTTTATGTCCGTGGCATACGAGATCCTGATCGACAAGGGCGGACCATCCCTCCTCACTGGCCCAGATCAATACGGCAACACACCGCTACACGCAGCGACCATTTTCGGCCATCTGTTAATGCTACAGGCACTAGTAAAAATATTCGCAGAGAACATGGCATATGGTAACGAAATCAACAAGAAAAACCACTCCGGCAACACCCCACTTCACCTCGCCTTTCAATTCGATCACCCGGAGATAGTCGCGCTTCTAGTCAAGGGAGGCGCTGATCCAACCATCAAGAACAATGCCCAATTGACAGCATCAGAACTGGGAGCAATCCTTCAGAGAGGAGATAGTTTGGATATTCTAAAACAGGATGAGAACTATTGGGGTGGTGGATCTTGGAGAGGTGGGGCGCCTATCAACAATCAAGGATCGGTTACACAAAGCTCCAGCGTATCGATAACTAGCTCGTCCAACTTCCACCAACCGAGTCTTGAAACTCATCCCTTAGCCCCCTACAATATCACTGCTAGCGAGGAAATGTCGCGCTCCCACGTCGATGGCGCTACTAACTCCCCTAGCAGTACTTGCTCCTCAAATAACACGAATTATCTTGATAATGACATTGTTTCCAACGTGAACACCGGTGCGGTAGACGATAGGTCTGAGATTCTAGAATGGTTATCCCCACTTGAGCCTCGTATCCGACACCAAGATATTCGAAAACGCCGGGCCGACAATCTGGGGGCATGGCGGATGCAAGCTGGGGAATTTCGGAGTTGGTATGATGGTGCTCAACAGGAGGGATCTGAGTCTGCGGCTTTGGTTTGCACGGGCGATCTGGGAGCTGGGAAGACGTATTTTACGTGAGAAACAATCCTCGGAGAAAATCTAAAGTGAAGATGCTGATGAGCCGCGATATTAGTTCGCTTGTGGTCGATAGATTATGCGATAAGCTCCCAGAGCACAATATAGCCGTTGCATATTTCTATATTGATTTTACGGCCCGACAAGAGCAGTCCCCAACCAATATTCTTGGTTCGCTACTGAAACAGATTGTCGGTGGATTAGAAAGGATCCCAGACAACATAAGGCAAGCCTTTCGAGATCATAAAAAGGTGATTGGTGGGATGGGGCTACGAGTGCCCGAGATTGTGGAGATGCTGCTGGAAGTAACGTTTTTACAGCCGACATTTATATGTGTTGATGCTCTTGACGAGTGTGTGGAAGAGCATCGACTTGAGGTCCTAGATTCGTTACGGCAGATTCTTGAGAAGTCCCCATACACACGGATATTCCTAACCGGGAGGCGGCACATCCGGGGCGAGATTTATAGGCATCTTAATGGGAGAGTGGCAATTTTATCCATAAAACCCAATGATGATGATATCGCGGGATATATCCGGATGAGATTGAAGAACGATCCATCCCCAGAGGCGATGAATAGTGGTCTGGAGGGCGAAACCATCAAAAGCATTACTGAGAATATTCCCGAGATGTGAGTAAGATGAGGAAGAACAAATTTTACGTCCGTCATTGACAGATACATTTAGGTTTCTACTGATTTCCCTGACAATGGATGCTGTACTTGAGGAAACCACAGCTTATGGCAGGCGACAAAGGCTCAAGACAATTCCCGAGGGCTTGGATTTGAGGGGTGTTTATGATGCGACCTTGGGGCGGATAAAGGAGCAAGATGGGGAGAAAACAAGGTTAGGGGTGGCAGCGCTAATGTGGATCTCGCATTCGGAGAGACTATTACAACTCGATGAGCTTTCCCACGCCCTAGCGGTTGAGATAGGATCTACGGATTTCAATCCTAAAAACATTCCTTCGGTTGAGGAATTAGTGAGCTCTTGCTTGGGGCTTGTCGTCGTCGATAGGGGGGCTTTGACTGTTCGCTTGATCCACTATACTCTCCAGGAATACCTTTACACCAGCCCCAACATTTTTGGGCCGACTCACTCCATAATGGCTGAAACCTGCCTAACATACCTTAACTATGGGACTATTAAGAATATTCCGCCTCTACTCCTTTCTCCGTTCCGGTCAACTCCCTTCCTTGGATATTCCTCTTTATATTGGGGCGTCCACGCCAGGAGAGAGGCTACAAGGGATGTGGTGTCGCTTGCGCTCCAACTTTTCAGTCAAATAGAAAGCCATATATCTACTAGGTTACTTCTGGCTGGTCTGATATCGAGGACTAGTCGATCTATTCGTGATATCCCGGTGGATAGCCCCCTGTTTACCGGACTGCATTGTGCATCAATTTTCGGTATCGTTGAGGTCGCAAGATGCCTTATCGGACAGCCAAACTGCGATCCCAACGGAAGGGATTTTCTGGGCATTACACCACTCATATGGGCTGCTATATGTGGACAAGAGGGAGTAGCACAATTGCTGCTAGAACAGGTAACTGTCAACCCGGACGAGCCAGATGGATACTTTCGCCAAACAGCCCTGTCATGGGCTGCCAGGAAGGGGCATGAAGGGATTGTGAGGCTGCTTCTCGGCCGGGCAACCACCAAACCCGATGGCGCAGATGGTTGGTGGGGTAAGACTCCTCGAGTATCAAATGTGGCCCGGGGAAGGGGATATGTCAATCCAAACTGGCTAGACAACTGCGGCCAAACACCGATATTATTGGCTGCTGCAGAGGGACACGAGGGGGTGGTGGAGCTACTATTGGGAAGGAAGGACGTCAAATCCGGCAAAACAGATGACGACGGCCGAACACCGCTCCATTTTGCTGCTCTGTATGGGCACGAGGGAGTGGTGCAAGTATTACTCGAACTGGGTGACGTCAACCCTGACAAGCCGACCAAGTACGGCCAAACGCCGCTCTCCTGCGCTGCTGAGAATGGGAACAAGGGAGTAGTGAAAATGCTACTCAAACGGGAGGATGTCAGCCCCGACAAAGCGGATAGTAACGGCCGAACACCGCTCTGCTGTGCTTCTCAGAATGGGCACGAGGGGGTAGTGAAAATACTACTCGAACGGGACGACGTCAACCCCAATAAGCTGGATAACAGCGGCCGAACACCTCTCAGTTGGGCTGCTCAGAATGGGCACGAGGGAGTTAGATACAGACTCCTCAAACGGGGCGGTACCAGTCCCTACACGCCAGATGGCGGCGGCTAAACACCTTCTGGCGGCCTATCGGGTGCTGTAACGTGTGAGTGGCGGCGCTGCCGCAGCCCTGGGGTCTTTAGATGAGACTTGAAACTTTATTTGCACTTTCTTTCCTAGTTGTTTTCTGATTGTAAATCCTCTTTGTGTATTAGTTATTCGTTTCTATTTTTATTTTATTTTATAATTATTTCTCCCCCCTTTCCTCCCCTCCAGAGTAGAGGCGAGAGGGGAGAGGTGTTTAGATGTAGGGAAAAAATTAACAGTGCAAGTGTTCCTAACGCTCGCGAAAAGAGACATAAAAGCTAACTAGCTGTTAACGAATCCATGGTGACTAGTTTCCACTATGGGCATAGTGCAATGGAGATCGTGTTTATACGCCACCACCCTCCAGATGTGAGCTTAAAAATGTGGTTAGGGTGCTATAAACACGTTGTAGTCTTACTTACCAATGAAGACCAATACAGTTAGAATGCTTTGACCCTAAAATTAATTTACATGTCATAGTGCTATATTATAAACCTGCAAAACTCTTTCTGCAACCAAACCCTCAGGGCACGGCTCTGTGCAGAAATCGCCTGCACAGTTCACGATTTTGGAGAGCAACATACGCTGTTATATTTTCTTCGGTCCGCCCTCCCCACGGTCAGCTTGGCCTCCCCCGAATACTCTAAGGGCTTGCTTGCCTGAGCGGGGCTCAGCAGCTGGGGCAATGCTTGCTCCTCCGTCACTAGTAATCCCAAAGGCTGGGTATGCCCCTACCTACACTCCTAGGGCGTGGACGCGTTTTCCGACTTTACGCAGTACCCCACCCTTCTTTGTCAAGAGTGATCAGACGCCCTGCACTGTTGTCAAACGTTCACTCACGAGCAGGTTAAGAAGGAGATTCCATCCTCTCATCATCTCCGCTTGCCCAAGACAATATTTTCTTCCCATCAGGGCATTCCGCCCAATGCTCGGTCGTGCACCCCGACAGCCATCCATGGAAATCCTTGCCGACCACTCATGAGATTGCTTAACCGAGTGATCTAGTATGACTACAAGAGGTCTAGTGGTAAGTCGAGAAAGATGTTTTGCAAGGGAAGGCTTTTGATGACCTCTTCAAGTAACTAGAGATATTTTATGGCAGGGGAGACCTTGGTAGGGACCCTTGATAGCCTAAAATTAACTTCCTTCTATGAGAGAATGGGAGTCGTTTGGACAATAACATCACTAACGGGAAGGAGGGGAAAAAAATAACTTTAATCCGGGGACTTAACCAAGCACCAGAATAGCTGTTTTATAATATTGGAGCCGGATTTCATGGCATATTGGAGTTCTTTCTTCCTATTCATTCTCTGCGGGGGTGGCGACTGGTTTTCCCGCTGTAAAATTTTCTCCAGTGATAAAAGTGGGGGAGTTCTGGAAATTCTGGTGTGAGGTATGCCTACTTCAGCTCTTACGATATCTCATGAAATTAGGCCATGTTCGGTAGAGAGTCCATTGGGGTCCTTATTGTTTCTCTGGCCCCGCAGGTGTCCTATATATACACAAACTCGACTTTACAGAAAAAATCCCTCATCCAGAAAATCGCCCACAGTCTCTCCTATCTCTGTTCCACCACTCCATCCACACCACTCCTTCGAACTTTCCCGAAACTCATATTTCCTGATCCCATTTTTCCAGCTTCTTCCTCTTACGCTGCTTTCCTCATCTTCCGTGATCCGTTGCAGTACTCACACTGTCTTCTATCAGTGTGACACCGTTGTGTTCCAACTCCTAGCAAACCTTAGTCTCTGACCTCCTGCTCTCCCCAGCGCCAATTTCTAAAACATCCCAAACATTTCTGCTTCGTCTAACTCCTCAACCAAACACACCATCGCTCTTCTGATACCATACTGTTCAATCGTGCAACCGTCTTCAAACCGAATTCTACTCAGCTATGTCCCATCAGGGTTCCGATTACCTCCCAGGTATGTAGCCTTCATGAATCTTCAACAATATCGTCATGGTAGCCTACGCGCTGCCTGTGGAATGCGAAGTTCTCTGGAGATGAGGGTACTGTAACCGTGAGGTATTGTTTCCGATTGTTTTTTGCCATTTCAGGCCCATGGGTTAGCGGCCTTATGGCTTACCATTGGCTCTCGTATCACTCTACTGCAGAGTATCTTGCCGCTACTGCATAGATGGAACGACACTATATTTCCCTATCTTCGAGTGAACGTCCATCTCGCAAAAGGGGACCCTGTTCCAGATCTCAACCGGAAAATGAGATATGGGGATTATCAAAGAATCTAATTAAGGGAGAACCAACCCTATAGAGAGTTCTTGTTGGTCCCTTGACAGAATCTTGGATGAAACCCCCGGACAATTCTGAGGAGTTGTTGGTAAGAGGATCTTGGTTAAGTGGCGGAATCCGTGAACTTGTACTATGCGTGAGCAATGAATGAGCTGTAAAGAGAGCATAAAGGGTACTAGTAGAAAGCATATGTGTGGGTTGTAGTCCTAGGAGAAAGATAGATCGCAAGAAAGTGGAAAGGAAAACAGTTTGTATTTATCCTCACCGGGATTTTTAATTTGTATTTCCCCAGACCTGCACCTGAACACTGCCTATCAATAGCCTATATCCTGTGACCCCTGTATCCGATAACCTGATTGGCTCTGTGAGTCCCATACTGCGATGGCCACATGGATCGTTGGTTTTAGTGGGGGCATCGCGGATAGTCACTTGTCAATAGGGACAGTTATATAGCAACCCACAGGGCAAGCGGGCGAGCAAGGAGACCAATCCACATAAAATATCGAGAGCAGGCTAATTTAAGGGGAAGGCCCCAATGCAGTGTCTTGTCGGGTATTGCACAATGTATCAGATTATACCTGAAGTTAGACCCGTTAGGTAGTCGGTTTATCTTTTTGGAGAAACTTCACGACCTCTTCATTCTAGGAATAGATATCCTGAGCTATAACCCTACATCTAGCCTCACTAGGCGTGACTATATTTGGATTTTCCCGTCGCGGCGATATTGTTATCGCCCCCTTGTCAGAAGTGCGAACGCGCCCGCGCCAGGGGAGTCGGGATAGCTTTCGCTAACATATATGGTCTAATTTTCAGCTTACAGTAGCACTTTTGCTACCCCCCACGCTATGATTGTAGTGATAGTGGGGTTGTCTGGCAGTTTTACTACAGGTCATAGATGTCAAGAAGTGGACTGTTTTGTTGTGCAGCGGAAGATCGTTGATTAAGTTCTCTAGCTAGCTAAGTGGAACATAAACGGTATAAACATACTTTATCGTGATGACGCAACCCATGATGTAGAATACACACTTCCGCGCACGCCCTCTCATACGGAATAGTGAGTAGGAAGCCTTAAGCAAATCTCTCGTACCTCCGCCCGGAGGCTCGTTTCTCAACACATTTCTCAATAATAGATAAGGCAGAAATGATCGAGTGACCGCACATGATTATCGGCATTGCCAGATCCTTCCATCCTTTCTTCATTCCTTGATAAAGAACATCCACGGAATAAGCGAGAGATCCGGCCCAATCCCACCTCCCCAACTGAAACGGATATTGCCCCTGGGGTTTCTCCGTGAGCCCCCCTAACCACCGCCTCCCTCTTTCCATCTTTCTCGAACTCCAAACCCCCAATGGTGGCCGCCAGTAGACACTTAAATTCCACCTCGGCAAATATATTCCCAATGCAGCCCCCCCCAGGGATAAGAAAAACCCACAAGTACTCTCGACAGAGGCCACTCCATCCTTACCCCCCGGCCACAGCTTGTGCCTAAACCCCTTCCGGGCAGCGCCTCATAGCGTTAGGCTTCAATTTATTGCGGAGGAGGAGAGCTAGAACCCCCCGTTTTGGCTTGTACGGTGCAAAGTCCCTAAAGGTCGGTCCTCCCCTGGAACAGGAATACCGTGGCCACCGATCCGAGTTGAGCTAATGATTGCCAAGGCACCATGAGCACAGTAAAATGATATACCTCTGGGCGAAAACCAGCATAGTGGTTGATGCAGTAATCATTAGAATTATCTATTTTATATATCAGTACTGTAGAATTGTCTCTGAGCAAAGAGAAGAAAGTCTCATGCCTATAATCTCTTTTTTTGTTAATTATGACAATGCCTTAGTTGCCTTTACTACACAGTATTTCTTGGGCTAGTACTATGTATATTCTATCACTTGTTTCACCCTCACCAAAATTTTCACTTTTTAATCCTAAACTACTTTTGCCTAGAGCCATTAATTAAATAAAAAAAAACACTAACCTGTTGCCCGCTGAAGTAGCTTCATCTCAGCGGTTTTTTTATACGAAATTCCTTGTTGTGGTTGACTAGTCCGGTTTCGCATTTGGCCTATTCGGAGGACCCGGTTTGGGCCCATTTGCACTATACCCCTGGCTGCCGAGCATACCTTCACACCGGTTGGAGGGCTCGGGCGTGGTGTGGGAGATACTTCAAGCTGGAGATCTGGTCCTATATGGTGGCCATCGGTAGGCGGGAGGGGAACGTACAGTAGTGTGGATCTCAGGGAGGTAGGACTAAATGTGTCCATTTTCCGGCCGGCTAGGGCAAGTAGTGCATGACTCAGATCACGGAAGCAGTCATAGTTTCGGCTCCTGTGGCTAGGAAGGTCATCATTCGGTCTCCCGTACTAGACCCCCGCCCGAGCCCGTGTAGGCGTTCGACTTTAGACTTCGCGCTACAGAGAGGATGCCTTCAGGTTCAGAGTTTTCCAAGGAGGTAACTAGGGCAGTTTTTTTGGCGCCAATGGTTTCCGCGGTCACACTTCCGGTATTCAGTGCTGCGTGTGAGATGTCGCGGGTTGGTTTTAGCAGGAGGGACTGCCTGAAGCTAGAACGAAATATCATGGATAGGATTGCCGCGACTCGGGATGGGCTACTCATGTTGGAGATTGCATCGTACGGGCAACGGGCCCTAACAAGATGTACCTAAACATTCGAAGGCCAATTAGTATGGGCGCTCAGACACGGATGGATGGTTGCCCATATATTTTGCTAATCCCAGCGTTCGGATATCTCTTAGCTATTACTTATATACGTCTACTAACTCGAACCCGGGCTTTTTTTCTTGGGAATTCGTACTCTCGCTTAGAAAAGCGCTCTCTAGGGCACGAAATTCATAGCCGAAGCTGGAAGGGCCGGTTGTACCCAGAGTCGCCGGTGGGGCACCACTTCCCCTCCCCCTCCCCGCCACTGCCAGCGCCACCCCCAGAAGCGCGCGCCACCTCTGCCACCTACTCGGGCATTCCCACTCCCCCAGGTTCAAGCCCGGGCAACGGCCTTTTAATTTGCGCATACGAAAAGCCATTCCCCTCCTCACCTCGTACCCCACGCCCTCCGCGAATAGCAGCCCCTTCTTTCCGGGAGTGTTGCTAATGTTATTTGTTAAAAGTGGCGATTTGATGAAGTTGTAGTCCCTCATATAGAGCGCTCCATTTGGCATTTCCGGCATCGCGAGGAGCAGCAGCGCGATGTTAGAGATCCCTAGACACTAAAGCGGTCAGCTACGATAGTCGGAATCGGGCGCTCGGGTGGCTTGCGAGGCTCTGGACAGCATTTTTTAGACTGGCGAGGTTGCCAATAAGGAAGCTGGCTGGCAAGCCCCATGAGGTGTTAGGTTGGGGAGAGGAGCTCAGGCCATAGGGTGGGGCAGTAGAGGAACCTACAAATTACAGTAAGGAGGTGGGTAGCACGAGTGTGGTGATGGCTAGAGTAGGAGTGGTGGAAGAGGAGTATTGTGGATGCGGCACATCCTGCTAGGATGATATTTGCGGGCGCTGTTAGGTCGGGAGCGAGGGCTAAGCTGGAGGGGAACACCGGTGGTCAGTGTTGGAGGGTGATAGATACCATAAACAAGAAAGACCGGGTCGGCGCTAAATTTAGCACTCGTACGTTCAAATAGGGTCTCCTCTTCCTTATCTAGCGCTCACACCCTCTCGGCTAACTAACGGTAAGACAGGAGTATATATAGACGGGAATGAAGTTGTCCCGGGTCTCCACACATATCTAGTCTCTCTCGCGTATGTCCCCCTTTCCTTTTTCCATACTCTCATGCTAGCAAGAGAAAGACAAAAACCACTGTCGTCGCCTCCGAGCACCCAGCTCATCCGCTTTCTTTCCTGCTCCCCCGCTTTCTTTCCTGCCTCGATTCAAAACCTAAACACGTTCCCGAAGCCCCAGCGCGTCTCCCGGAGCCTCGGGGCATTCCCGGAAACTATGCGAATCACGAAACAAGTATTATGAGCGCATGCCGAGCAGCATCTCATGACCTCCAATGCTGCTAACTTGTGGGAAGCGATAACATAAACGAATATTTGTACACTACTGGCATGGCTCAATGGAAGCCGGGCACTTCTTATGGCATTACCATCTTAAGTGTTCAGCTTCAACTCGGCCGCGCGAGTACCGTACTACTAGTTATCGTATCACCCTCAAACTCATTACTTCCTCAGGTTAACATCCTACGCGACGCAGGTTGGACACTGGCCGTACCAGTAATAATAGGGTAGACAACCCTCGACAATCCATTGTACTTCTCTCGGCACACTCCCCTCCCTTGTCATAAACTATCGAAAAGCTGATCGTAACATTGGTATTTAGCTGCAAGTTATCACTTTTTCTATGCCGGCCGGTTTGGTTGGTGCCTGCCGAGCGCAGCCCAGAATCCGAATTTGAGGAGAGCACGAATTTGACGGCGGTGTTGATCCCACAAAACAGAATTCTGCAACTACTACTCCGTCACAAGCCTAAAACTGATGGGCGTAAAATTACCCATGTCAAAACCACCCCCGAAGATCGCCGACCCCTAGCGCCCGACTACAACCTAAGCAAATATGCCCACTCAAGTGGCGCCCCACTGGCGGTGCTGGATATTTTAGGTATTCAAGGCCTATGAAGGATTCATAAGCAGCTCCTCGAGGTTCTCCCCCTTATCCGGGAGACAATACCATGTTTTCGCTTTTTTCGAGAAGCTCTGGCCCTTTATGCCTTCTAGAGTTGTAGGTTTGAGGATTTTTCATGTTATACCAGTATTATAGTTAAATTTCATCCGATCTTGCCCTAGATTTTATGAAGGAGGGTGGACGGGGCACAGGCGATGTCCGGAATTGCGCCGTTACCAAGACTTTTGTTAGTGACTCTGCCTGAATAACTGTATTTGCAGTGCCGGCAACTGGAATCATTGCGAAGGGTCCTGGAAGGGACCCCTCAATGCCATAGGTTCGCATTCAACATGTACCGGTTCCATAACTCAATTGTAAACCACCACACTGCTTGGGCAGCCCTGGTGGAACAAGGTTTTAGTGTGTGTGATGCCTTTTTTATTATTATAATACAAAACTAACAAATCAACCCAAATTTGCCACTTGAAAAGTCTTTTTCAAACTGTGGCTAAACGCCTTAGCTCCTGGGGTGGGCGCGACAGGTATTATATAGTATCACACAAGCATTAGGGAGAACTTGTTGTGGACAATTAAGGGAGGCATGTGATAGTCTACTAGTACACGAGAGTGAGTTCCAAAAAAACAAACTCAACTTTTGAACGATAACACACAGACGCTTTGTATCAGCGATAGCTCCGTCACATCGTCTTTTGGGCTGCTCGAGCAGCACCCAGAATCTGGCTCCACGCGGTTGGTAGCTCGGGCTGCTAGTAGGCAGAGACTTATGGTCGGTCCACTTAATAGTTACTCAGGTAGCAAGAATTAAATTCTTCGCTTGAGAAAATCTGCCTGTGGTGGCTGTTGGTCGTTTGATGGTCGTAGTTAGGGTATAAGATTTGCTTGGCTGATTGAGTCTCCCATTGAGTTTCCGTTCCCGCGATAAATTTTTGGAGAAATAGGAAGTAGAGGGCGTATCCGTGATTGCCTAACTTTTGCAAGGCGGGCTGCTATTGCATAGGGACCGAAAGTTGGCCGGGGCTTAGGAATTCCGGTGGTGTGGAATAATGTTGTGCTAGTACGAGTATGTAGGGTCCAAGAGACTCCCGTCATTTCAAAATTCATCTCTCCCCGCCAACACGTCCTACGAAAAATGTCGTAGCTTTAAGACGGTTCCGAGCATCGCTGCAACTGCACGCGATCATAAGTTAGCAGGGTCGTGAAAATCTGTCTGCATGTTGTGAAGGATATGCGAGATAAAGCTAGAGCCCCACTTCGTGATATCCCAGAAAGAATGCCTCATCTGTAATCCTTACAGGAGTGCCGGGTATGAATCGGCAGGTCTATCGGACTGTAGGGCGAAGAGGGCTAATGATAGGAAGGGAGGCGAGGGGGTCGGGGGAAGCAAAAATGGTACCTATTATAAGTGCAATACTGCGAGAAGGGAGGGGAGAGTAGTGGAGATAGATAGGGGTATTCGGGAGGGGAGGCTGGGGGTTGCGAGTTTTTGATTTTGGGTTATGGTTTGAGGGATATGCGCAGCCCATTAGCATGGAGCTGGGGTTGAAAGTGGGGTATGAAATGGAAAAAAGTGTACCGATATGATACAAGATTGTGAAAACCAAAAAAAGAAAGTATCTGATAAACTCCCTCTGATTGGCTCCAAGGAGAGGTTCCTTGGCCACTCGGGGGGCGGCTTTTCTCCGTCGAGTGCTTACTATATATATTCAGTTGCATAATTCACGTTACACATACGCACCCCCGACCAGCCAGACCAGAGTTTCACAGACGGGCTTTTGTGTCTAGCCTTGCACAAGAGTAGCCGCCTCCTCAGCTGAGGGGTGAGTTGGCGCTCCTTTCCCCTCCCGTATCCGAGAAGGGAATTCCGATGTCCTAGCACATTTACAAATTTATGCTCTCTTCTCATGTTATGGTCGCTACCTCCTTTCCTTCCAGAATCGTATCCTTCCTTCACTCCTCCTGACCTCGCACACCTAATTTCGAAGACACCGAAATATCTCTGGCCGTGGGAGAACAGGGGAAGATGGCCACAATGTATAGCACTAGAGTGGTTTTCTATAGAGGTCTAGACCGGCTAATAAGACATTAGTGAGAGAGAGGTTTCTGGAGCGACAGCAATCCAAAGTTCAATTGCGGGGAACTCCTCAGGCAATAACAACAGCAACAATCGAACCACCATAAATAATTATGGAATACAGGTACCTTCATATGTTCCTGGTATGCAGCCTTTCATTGCCGTCCTTTATTTTAAACTTATCTCTAAGAATTTGTGTAGCAACCTTTGAAGAGCTTGTAGCGTGTAAGGGCTGGAAAGTGTCACCCCCGGAAATTGACCTAGACCACCTCCGCGATGAGTATAACCTGCCGCAAGGGGGCGCCGGAACTTGGATTTTCGGGGAAGCTGGGTATAAGGATTGGCGGGAGAGCAAGATATCCAAACTGCTTTGGCTCTGCGGTGGCCCTGGAACGGGGAAGACTATGTTGGCCAAACGTGTTGCCGCCGAATTTCTCAAAGAGCCCAACTATGCACCAGAAGGGGTTAAATTGGGTTTCCACTTTATCTCCTCCGAACTCCCCACCGAAGGAAATCCTGATGATGAAGATGAGCTTTCCCGACTCAGGCTTGCCAAAGTAGCCTGCGACCTGCTGTATAGCATTCTGCAGCAGGATGGGAACCTTTTCGATGGCTGCAAGGCTGAACTTGAAAAGCAAGGGGATCGTTTTTTCACCAACCCATGTTCTTTATGGAAAGTTCTAAGAAAAGCGGTCCGCGATTGCCAGGCAGACCCCGTATACATTCTCATAGATGGCTTAGATGGGCTTGGGGGGAGGTCACATGGAGAAGTTATTGAAAGGATTCTAGGGCTAATGAAAATCCGCACGGTCAAAATATTTCTCTCGAGTCGGAACGTACCCCACATCTCGAACAATCTTCCCTGTAACCCCTACCGGTGCATCAAGATCAACCTTGATACGAACTGCTTTGTAAAAGAGGATGTAGAAACATTCATTAGGCGTAAAGTGAATGCGTGGGGGTGGGATGCTGAGCTGAGGGAGAGGGCAATGGAAGCCCTTCTGGTGAAGTCGGAAGGAATCTTCCTCTGGGCATCGTTAGCGATTAAAAGTTTAACATACTTCAGCTCGGGCCCTGATTTTGACGAGTTTCTAAGGAAGCCTCCACTTGGGCTTGAAAACATATACAAATCAATGTTGGGCACGGTATTCTCACGGGGGGGGTCGAGGGAAGTTCTGAACATGATCCGGAGTGTGGCACTCGCCTTGCGCCCGCTCACATTTAGCGAATTAAGCTTCATCCTGGCATGTATTGAGGGAAAGGCTAGGGCTCAACAACGGCCATCTCACAAGGGGAAAAGCGGCGAAATTCGGCGGAGGACAGAGAGGGAAATCAGGATGTATGTCCAATCCTCTATGGGGTTTCTCCGGGCTACCGGCACAACTGTATCCATTGTTCATCATACCGCAAGAGAACATCTTTTCGACGAAAACTTCCAGGGCAACCCTCCGGTACTTTCTGAAAGCGAGGCAGAGCTCACAATCGCTTGGGAGTGCTTTGGATACCTTCATCATGCCTTTGGGGATTTGGAAAGGTCCCCGAGGGAGCCCCATGATCGGTGCTGGGACCCAAGTTCGAAGCGAGGTCAGCAAGAAGAGGAGCTGGGAGAGACTTCAAGGGAAGTGGCACGGAAAGGCCCACAGGAAGCCGCGGCTAAGTGGACATTTCTTAGATACGCAGCAGAATCCTGGTTCATTCATGCCCGTCGGAGCATCGAGATTTCAAAGGAAAATTTCTACGACGACTCTACACATAATTGGTTCGACCACCAGTTCTTTGAAAGAAGCGACATTATACGAAAGCCCTGGATTGAGCTGTGTGGAGATTCAAGAATGGAGGTTTTGGTGGGGGAGCAGACACCACTGCACATCGCGGTCTGTCTCGGGCTCATACCCCTGGTAGAAAAGGCACTCTCAGATTGTACAGGGGGGACGAATAGAGATCTGCTACTACTACACCTAGCAGCCAGGTCCATGTCCGGGGCATACAAGATCCTGATTGACAAGGGCGGACCATCCCTCCTCACTGGCCCAGATCAATACGGCAACACACCGCTACATGCAGCGGCCATTTTCGGGCATTTGTTCATGCTGCAGGCACTGGCAAAAACATTCGCAGGGAACGCGGCATACAGTAACGAAATCAACAAGAAAAACCACTCCGGCAACACCCCGCTTCACCTCGCCTTTCAATTCGATCACCCGGAGATAGTCGAGCTTCTAGTCAAGGAAGGCGCTGACCCAAGTATCAAGAGCAATGCCCAATTGACGGCATCAGAACTCGGGGCGATCCTCGAGAGAGGAGATGGTTTGGATGTTCTGGGACGGGTCGAGAACTATTGGGGTGGTGGATCTTGGAGAGGTGGGGCGCCCATCAACAACCAAGGATCAGTTACACAAAGTTCTAGCGGATCGGTAACAACTGAAGATGTTCGCCCACATGGCGTCGATATCACCATGGCCCCGCTTCCCATTGGCCCCCCGAACTTCCACCAACCGAACCCTGAAACTCGTTCCTTAATCGCCCACGATATCGCTGCTAGCGAGGAAGTGTCACGCTCTCACGTCGATTATGCCATCAACTTCCCTAATAGAACTCCCTACTCATTTAACACGAATCCCCATGACAAGGTGACGAACGTGAACATCGGTGCGGTAGACGATAGGGTTGAGATTCTAGGATGGTTATCCCCACTTGAGCCCCGGCTTCGACACCAAGATATTCGAAAACACCGGGCCGACAATCTAGGGGAATGGCGGATGCAAACTGAGGAATTTCAAAGTTGGTGTGATGGAGCTCAACAGGAGCGATCTGAGTCTGCGGCTTTGTTTTGCCCAGGCGATCTGGGAGCTGGGAAGACGTATTTTACGTGAGAGACAATCTTCGGGGAAAAGATAAAGGTGATGATGCTGATGAGCCGCGACACTAGTTCGCTCGTGGTAGATAGGTTATGCGATAAGGGTAAGGAGCAAAACATAGCAGTCGCATTTTTCTATATTGATTTTACGGCCCGAGAGGAGCAGTCCACAGCCAATATTCTTGGTTCGCTACTGAAACAGATTGTCGGTGGATTAGAAAGGATCCCAGACAACTTAAGGCAAACCTTTTGGGATCATAAAAAGGTGATTGGTGGGGTGGGGCTACGAGTCCCCGAGATTGTGGGGGTGCTGCTGGGGGTGACGTTTTTACAGCCGACATTTATATGTGTTGATGCTCTTGACGAATGTGTGGAAGAGCATCGACTTGAGGTCCTAGATTCGTTACGGCAGATCCTCGAGATGTCCCCATGGACGCGGATATTCCTAACAGGGAGGCCTCACATCCGGGGCGAGATTGATAGGCATCTTGGTCAGAGACTGGCAATTCTGCCTATAAAACCCAGCAATGATGATGTCGCAGTGTATGTCCGGATGAGATTGAGCAAGGATACATCTCTAAGCGCGATGGATAGTGATCTGGAGGATGAAATCATTCAAAGCTTGACTGAGAATGTTCCCGAAACGTGAGTAAGAGAGGAAAAATACATTTCACGTTCGTCATTAACAGATGCATCCAGGTTTCTACTAATTCCCCTCATAATGGATGCTATCCTTGGGGAAACAACGGTTTATGGTAGGCGACAAAAGCTGAGGGCTATGACTGAGGGCTTGGATTTGAAGCATGTTTATGGTGCCACAATTGAGCGGATAAAGGAGCAAGGTGGGCAGAAAGCTAGGCTCGGGATGGCAGCATTGATGTGGCTCTCGCATTCGGAGAGACCACTACAACTCGATGAGCTTTCCCACGCCTTAGCAGTCGAGATAGGGTCTAGGGATCTCAATCCTGAAAGGATTCCTTCGGTGGAGACACTGCTTAGCAGTTGTTTGGGGCTTATCGTCATTGATAAGGAGGCTTCAACTGTCCGCTTTATTCACTCCGCACTTCTAGAGTACCTTTCTACCTGCCCCGACCTTTTTGGACCGGCTCACTCGATAATGGCGGAAACATGTCTAACATACCTCAACTTTCCGGTTATTAAGGACATCTCATCCACACTCTCTTCTCGGCGTCAGTCAACTCCCTTCCTTAAATATTCTTCTTTATATTGGGGCGCCCACGCTAGGAGGGGGGTTTCAAAGGAGGTGGTATCACTTGCGCTCGAGATTTTCGGACAAATTGAAAACCATAGATCTGCCAAGTTACTTCTGGCGGATCTAATATCGAGTACCGGCTGGTCTAGCCGTGATATACCAATCAACCCCCCCCTGGCGGATCTAATATCGAGTACCGGCGGGTCTAGCCGTGATATACCAATCAATGCCCCCCTGTCCCGGTTTACTGGACTACATTTTGCATCAGTTTTCGGCATTGCTGAAGTGGCAACAGCTCTCATGGGTCAACCAAATTGCGATCCCAACAGAAGGGATTTTCTAGGTATTACACCACTCATATGGGCTGCTATATGTGGACAAAAGGGAGTGGCACAAGTGCTGTTAGAACGGCAAACTGTTAACCCGGACAAACCGGATGGATACTTTCGCCGAACAGCCCTGTCATGGGCCGCCAGCAAGGGACATGAGGGAATTGTGAGGCTGCTTCTTGGCTGGGCAACTGCTAAGCCTGATGGCACAGATGGTTGGTTGGGTAAGACGTTGAATAGGGTTCGGGGAAGGAGATATGTCAACCCCAACTGGCTAGACAAACACGGTCAAACACCAATATCGTTGGCTGCTGAAGAGGGACACGAAGGGGTAGTGATGCTACTATTGGGAAGGAAGGACGTCAAATGCCACAAATCGGATTACGCCTGCCGAGCACCGCTCTATTATGCTGCTCTGAATGGGCACGAGGGAGTGGTGAAAATACTACTGGAAAGCCGCTACGTCAACCCCGGCGAACGGGATGTGGGTGGCCGAACCCCCCTCCTTGGCGCTGCTGTGGGTGGGCGCGAGGGAGTAGTGAAAATGCTACTCGAACGGGACGACGTCAACCCCGACGGACCCAATGAAGACGGCCAAACGCCACTTTGTTGTGCTGCCTACAATGGGCACGCGGAAGTGGTAAAAATACTGCTCGGACGAGAAGAGGTTGACCCGGACAAACCAGATAACGATGGCCGAACGCCACTTTGCTGTGCTGTCCGAAATGAGCACGCGGAAGTGGTAAAAATACTGCTCGGACGGGAAGACGTCAACCTGGACAATCTAGATAAGGACGGCCAAACGCTACTTTGTTGGGCTGCCGGGAGGGGGCACGCAGGAGTGGTAAAAATACTACTCGGACGGGAAGAGGTTAACCCGGACGGACCAGATAACGATGGCCGAACGCCACTTTGTTGTGCTGCCCAGAATGGGCACGTGGAAGTGGTAGAAATGCTACTCGAACGGGACGACGTCAACCCGAACGATCCAGATAACGATGGCCGAACGGCACTTTGTTGTGCTGCCCAGAGTGGGCACGCAGAAGTGGTAAAAATACTACGCGAACGGGAAGACGTCAACCCCGACGGACCCAATAAAGACGGCCAAACGCCACTTTGTTGTGCTGCCCAGAATGGGCACGCGGAAGTGGTAAAAATACTCCTCGGATGGGACGAGGTTAACCCAGACAAATCAGATAACTATGGCCGAACGCCACTTTGTTATGCTGCCCAGAATGGGCACGCGGAAGTGGTAAAAATACTGCTCGCACGGGAAGAGGTTGACCCGGACAAACCAGATAACGACGGCCAAACGCCACTTTGTTGTGCTGCCGGGAGTGGGCACGCGGAAGTGGTAAAAATACTACTCGGACGGGGCGACGTCAGCCCCTATAAACCAGATAACAGCGGCCGATCACCACTCTGGTGGGCTATCGAGAGTGGTTGGACGAGTGTGGCGGCACTGCTGCAGCCCCAGGGTCTTCCGATATGACTTGAAACTTCCATCGCACCCTCTTCTAGAAATGTTTTCTGGTTGCAAATCTTCGCACATTCGTTATTCATTTCTATTTTTTCTATAATTCCTTTTACCCATTTCCTCCCCTCTAGGGTATGGACATTATGGGTGTTTAGATGTAGAGGAAAAAATAACCTGTGCAAGTGCTCCTGACGCTCGTGAAAAGCGACATAAAAACTGCCTGTTAACGAAGCCGTGGTGACCGATTTCCGCTGTGGCATGTTTTAATGAAGATCGGGGTTATACGCAGCTGCCCTCTAGATGTGAGCCCAAAGGTGCGGTTGGAATGCTATAAACACGTTTTAGTCTTACTCATCCAGGAGAACCAATACAGCAAGGATACTTCCGACCCAAAAATTAACTCACATGTCACAGCGCCACATTATAAACCCGTAAAACTCCTTCTGTAGCCAACCTTCCCCGCATGGCCTTAGGCAAAAATCGCCCGCACAGTATACGATTTAGGAAGGCTGCATAGGTTATTATATTTTGCTCGGCCCGCAAATCCCACCCTCGGCTTGGCCCCGCGAACACGGCGAGAAGCTTGCTTTTCCTAAGGGGGCTCGGCAATCCCCGCTCCTCTTGGTCGCCAGTTGGCTCAACGATTCAACATACTTCTACTCGCATCCCTAGGGCATGAGTGAGCTTCCCGATTTTACGTGGTACCCTTCACCTCCTTGTCAAGAATGATTAGACGTCCTACACCGCTGTCAAACACCGACCCGCGAGCCGGTTAGGAGGGATATTCCATCCTCTCCCCATCTCCTTTTGCCCGCCACAATTTTTTCTTCCCCTCGGGCATTCTGCTCAATGCTCGGTCGGCCATCCCGAACCCATATAGTACAGTTTCCCCAGCTAGCCAGGGAAATCCTTGCTGACCGCCTTTGAGAATGCTACTCACCGAGTGATCTGGTATGACTGCGATATGCCTAGGGGTAGGTGGAAAAAAAAGGTTTTGCGAGGGATGGCTTCTGATGACCCTCAAGTCACTAGAGACATCTGGTGGCAAGAGAGAGAACCTGCTAGAGATCCTTAATAACCTAAAATTAGTTCACTTCTATGACAGAATAGGAGTCATTTGGAGAATAATATCCCTAAGGGGGAGGGGTGAAAAAAATAGCTTTAATCCGGGGACTTAACCAGGCACTAGAATAGCTGTTTTATAATATTGGAGCCGGCTCTCATGGGCCTATAGGAGTTTTTTTTCTTCCTGTTCAGTCCCTGCGGGGGTGGCGACTAGTTTTCCCATCTGTAAATCTTTTCGCCAGTAATGAGAGTGGGGGAGTTCTGGAAATTCTTGTGTGGGGTTTGCTTACTTCAGCTCTTACGATATCTCATAAAATTAGGCCATGTTCGGTAGAGAGTCTATTAGGGTCCTTATTGTTTCTATGGCGCTTGAGGTGTCCTATATATACACAAACTCGACTTTACAGAAAAAACTCTTCATCCAGAACACCGCCCACACTCTCTCCCATATTTGTTACGCCGCTCCATCCGCACCACTCCTCCAGGTTTTCCCGAAACTCATATTTCCTGATTCGCTTTTCCGTCTTCGTCCTCTTACGCTGTTTTCTTCATCTTCCATGATCCGTTATAGTCCTGACACCGTCTTCTGTTTCCTAACTATCATAGTGTGACACCGTTGTGCCCCAACTCCTAGCAAACCATAATCTCTAACCTCCGATTCTCCCTAGTGCCAATTCCCAAAACATCCCAAACATTTCTGCTTCGTCTAACTCCTCAACCAAACACACCATCGCTCTTCTGATACCATACTGCTCAATCGTGCAACTGTCTTCAAACCGAATTCTGCTCAGCTATGTCCCATCAGTGTTCCGACTATTTTCCAGGTATGTAACCTTCGCGAATTTTCAACAATATTGTCATGACGGTCTACGCGCCGCCTGTGGAATGCGGGGTTCCCTGGAGATGAGGGTACTATACCGAGAGGTATTGTTTCCGATTGCTTTTTGCCATTTCAGGCCCACGGGTTAGCGGCCTCACGACTTACCATTGAATCCCGTATCACTCTAGGCCAGACTATCGCGCCACCACTGCATAGATGGAACGACACCATATTTCCCCATCTCCGAACGGAGAGCCATCTCGCAACAGGGGACGCTGTTTCAAATCTCAACCGGAAAATACAAGGAACGATGATCAAAGAATCCGATCAAGGGAGAATCGGCCCTATAGAAAGTGCTTGTGGTCACTTGGCAGTGTCTTGGATGACATCCCCTGGGCAATTGGAGGAGTTTGTAGCAGGATCTCGTGTGGAATCCGTGAACTTGCGCTATGCGTGAGCAATGAATGAGGCATAAAGAGCGCATAAAGAATACGAGTAGAAAGTGTATGTGTTGATGGTAGTCCTAGTAGAAATATAGATTGCAAGAAAGTTGAAAGAAAAACAATTTGTATTTATCCTTACTGATTTTTAGTTTTGGATTTCTCCTGGCATACACATGAGCACTCCTTATCACCCGTGTTTATCCTGTGGCCCCTCGCATCAGATAACATGATTGGCTCTCTGAGTCCTGTACTGTGATGACTACATGGCTCGTTGGGCATCGTCGACAGTCACAGTCATTAGGGACAGCTATGGAAATCCGCGCGGCAAGTGGGTGAGCAAGGAAGTCGATCCAATACAATATCGGGTGCAGGACAATTCAAGGAGAAACCTCCGACGCATGGTCTTGTCAGGTATTACACGATGCATCAGATCCCCCTTTGGGGCCAGACCGGGGAAGGTGTTGGTTTATCTCTTTGGAGAAGCTTCACGGCTTCTCCATTCTAGGAGCAGATAGGCTGAAGAACAACCCTACAACTAGCCCTAACATATGAGTCCAGATTAGCATATCTCTGTCGCAGCGATATTGTTATCACCACCTTATCAATAATCCAAACAGACCCATGCCAGTGGCGTAGGGATAGCTTTCTCTAACATATAAAGTTATGGTCTAATATTCAGCTTACAGTATCTATGAGTGTAGTGATAGTGGGGTTGTCTGACAGTTGTACTCTAGTCATGGATACAGCCGAAATAGTCGAGTGACCGAACATGATTCTCAGCATTCCCCGATCCTTCCATCCTTCCATCCTTTCTTCATCCCTTGATAAATGATATTCACGGAATAAGCGAGAGATTCGCCCCCAAACCACCTCCCTGACCGAAACGGGTGCGCCCCCCTGGGGTTTCTCTGAGCCCCCCTAACCACCGCCTCCCTCTTCCCATCTTTCTCAAACTCCAAACCTGTTGGAGATGTCTGGTGCTGCTCACCATATTAAACCCCGGCCATGCACCTGGCCCAGCGGCCCTGCCCCTATCCTACCCCGTTATCGTTCAGACAAAGAACTATCTGACATGCGCGCTGGATCAATACATCCATCGGAAGGAAAGTGAACACCCGGAAGCATACGTCGTCCAGCAAACTCAGCATCGGTACAGCGTGCACTGTTATCCTTCGACAAACCTCCGGGGAGGCACTTGCGATCGGTGAGAACGACTCGAATGCGAGGAGGCTATGGAGCCTGGAAGAGTTTTCTTTGTTCTTTTCTTTGTTAGCATGATTGTTCTTCACGGGAGAAAAGGGAGACCTGCGTAGAAGAGCGGGGGCGAGCATGGAAGGTCTGGGGACCGGCATGGAAGCGGCGGCATGCGTGGAAGAGCGTGGATCAGTATGATGATCAATACGAGGATTGGACTCGGTGGGCGGAAGGAAGATATTGTTGTTTTTCCTATATACTTTTGTTTTCGCCGATAGTTATGTTAGTTAGTTAGTGAGCATCGTGAGTGTGAGTGTGTTGCAGAAGAGAAAAATTTTCCCCCGCTTCTGTGTTGTGCGATCTATCTAGTGTTGCCTTGCCTTGGCGTTTGTTTCGTTTCATCGCCTATCACTCGCCGTTTTATCGCCGCTGTTATTCGCCGTTCAACCATAGTCGATTTGCAAAAAACCCCACAATGGTGGCCACCAGTAGACACTTAAACTCCGCCTTGGCAAATATATTCCCAATGCAGCCCGGAGGCCCCCCAGGGACAAGAAAACCCCACAATTACTCTCGACAGAGGCCACTCCATCCACACTCCCCGGCCACAGCTTGTGCCTAAACCCCTTCGGGTCGACGCCTCATAGCTTCAGGCTTCAGTTTATTGCGAACGAGGAGGGCTCGAATCCCCCCTTTTGGCTTGTACCCCTGGCTGCCGAGCATACCTTCACGCCGATTGGAGGGTACGGGCGAAGCACATCCGACGTGATACGAGAGATACTCCGTGCTGGAGATCTGGTCCTGTATGGTGGCCGTCGGTAAACGGGAGGGGAATGTATTGTGGATCTCGGTAGGGAGGTGGGATTGAACGTGTCCACTTTCCGGCTGGGATAAGTAATGCATGGCCCAGGTCACCGAAGCAGTGATGATTTCGGGCCCAGTGGCTAGGAAGGTAAACGAAATAAGAGCAAATACGGCACCGAAAGAGCAATAGTGGGAGAGAGGATTATGATAGCGAGCAACTAGAGGTATATTCATCGTGCGTGGGTTGCTTGCTAAATTGACGGTAATGACGGGAGTATATATGGAAAACAAGCCATTCTCAGTCTTCCAACCATCACCACACATTTCCACTTCTTTCCGCAAATGCCTCCTTATCGCCTTGTCTATCCTTCAGAGAAACAAATGAAATAAACACTCTGTTATCCCTGAACAAAAGAAAGGTATGACAAAAGCAAACTTCCTTCAGTTCCGTAGCCTTCGTGCTTTCCATTGTCCTATCCATCAGTTAATGAAAAGATTTCTTAACCTCCGTGCTTTGATGAAACAAAAGAAACCAACATGCCGAGCAGCTTTTCCAACAGAATGCCATCATTCGGTCTCCTATACTAAATCCCCGCTCGAGCCCGTGTAGGCGTTCGATTTTAGACTTAGCGCCACAGAGAGGATGCCTTTAGGTCCAGAGTTTTCCAGGGAGGTAACTAGAGCAGTTTTTTTTGGAGCCTGTGATTTGGGTGGTCGCACTTCCGATAGTCGGTGCTGCATGGGCGATGTCGTGGGTTGGTTTTAGCTGGAGGGATTTCCTGAAGCTAGAACAAAATGTCATGGATAGGACCGCCGCGACTCGGGATGGGCTACTCATGTTGAAGATTGCATCGTACGGGCAACGGGCCCGGATAAGATGTATCTGAACATTCGAGGGCTAAATTGTATGGACGTTCAGGTATGGATAGACTATTACTTGTATCATATATTTTGCTAATCCCAGAGTCCGGATATCTCTTAACTATTACTTATATAAGTCTAATAACTCGAATCCAGGTCTTCTTTTTTCGGAATTCATATTCCCGCTTAGAAAAGCGCTCTCCAGGGCACGAAATTCTTAGTCGAAGCTGGAAGGGCCGGTTGTACCGAGTGTCGCCGGTGGGGACCATTTCCCCACCTCCACCACCTCCACCACCTCCCCCTCCCCGTCACCGCCAGCGCCGCTCCCGGAAGCGTGCTCCGCTCCTGCCATTCTCTCAGGCATTCCCACTCCCCCAGGTCAGGACCGGGGGACCAACATTTCAATCTGCAAATGCGAAAAAGCCACCCCCCTCCGCACCTCGTCCCCCGCACCCTCCACGAACAGCAGCCCCTCGTTTCCGGGAACGTTGCCGATGCCATTTGTGACCAGCGGCGATTTGACGAAGTTGTAGTCTCTCGTATGCAGGGCTCCATTTAGCACCTCCGGCATCGCGAGGGGCGGCCGCGCAATGTTACAGATCCCCAGACACCGCAGCGGTCAGCTAGTCGGAATCCTGGGCGGTCGGGTGGCTTGCGGGGCTCTGGACAGCATTTTTTGGACTGGCGAGGTTGCCAATGGGGAAGCCGGCTGGTAAGCCCCAGGAGGTGTCAGGTTGGGGAGAGGAGCTCAGGCCATAGGTTGGGGCAGTAGAGGAACCTACAAATTAAGGATAGGGAGGTGGGTGGCACGAATGTGGTGATGGCTGGAGCGGGAGTGGTAGAAGAGGAGTATTAGAGGGTTTGCGCAAGGACACCTAGATGGTGAAAAAACAGGTTATTTTTGGTTAACCTAAAAGGCTTGGACACCCAGGTGGGTGGCAAGACCTGGGGGAAGTGTAAAATAGCGTTTTCCAGGCCTGGAGAAATTTGATCACAACGGAGCAACCAGCGAGCAACCATCAATACGCTGCAAATATTGCGATGTTGCCAAATACTATATCTGTGTCAGGTTCGAATAGGAGATATTTGGGGGAGGAGGATGAAAGAAGCGCCGAACCCTCTAACACCGGCTTTGAGGAGCAATTCAATAACTCGCATACCCGAGCAAGAGGGGCAAAGTGGGCAGGGTGGATGGATCGTGCCCTTGTACGACAAGTACTCGCAACCGACCCGATTACCTGTGGACGGGGCAATACGGTTAGCAAATGGGGAGAGGTTTCAGCCACTCTACAAACCTTGCAGCCGCAGCCGATTGTCCGCAGTGGAGAGTCGTGCCGTCAGAGGATGAAGAAGTTAGTCGAGATCTATAAGGTAAGTCAAATACTCGGGCGCAAATCAAAGATCCGGCAAAAGTGACTTGAAATATCTGTGTTGCAACCAAAGATTTTGTTGGTCACTTTTGCCTGATTGTTAATTTGCCCCCAAGTATGTATTCTAACTAAGGTACTAGGAAGCCAATACTAATAGGAAGAAATAGCGAGCAGAACTTGCCTCCTTGCGAAAGACTGGTACAGATGAAGAATTCGGAGAGTTTGAGGCAAATCTTGTCGAACTGGCTACGAGGTGGGACCAGAGTAGTACCGATCTGCATACGAGAAAGCTTGCTCAGCTGAAGGCTGCTCAGCTTGAACTAGATGGCAAGAGAGTACGCGATGATGCTATGAGAGGGTTAGTTCGGCAACGCGAGGAGGAAGGTGAGGGAAGTAATATGTCGGTAGTGGGAGGAAGGGCAGCAAGGCCTATGAAAAAGCAGAAGAAGAATTCTGAGTGTAGGAGTATTGATAAGGTGTTGCTTGAGTTTACTGAAGGAATGAAAAAGGATGAGGAGGAGTTCAGAGAGATTGAAAGAAGGCAGGATGGAAAGCATGAGGATTTGATGGGTGCAATCTTGGGTCTTACGGATGAGATGCGTGAGCAGAGTGAGCGTCGATCACACGATGCATATTTGGAACGTGAGGCACGCAAGGATGAGTTAGTATTGATCTTGGAAGCTTTGAGAAAGGATAATGAAATTTAAAATTTACTTCTACTTAATCAGTAAGTGTTATGGCTAATTGGTGGTCAATACTAGTACTAGACGGTCCATCAGAATAGTGTTCGATCATACTTTGTATATGGAATACATGTGTTGGTGTCTTCCTCCACCAGCTGTAGCCTCAACCTTCCTACACGGCCATACTTAGCAGCCCTCAATACCAGTGTCCAACCATATTTACTGCAGCGATCAGGGTTGACATCTTCTCTTTCCAACAGTAGCTTCATGATTTCCATGCAACTATGCTCTGCAGCCTACCAGAGTAGTGTCTGGCTATATTGACTTGAGCTATTAGGGTTGACATTTGCTTGCAGTGTTCTTAGACCTTCGGGGCTACGATAGGGCCAAGCTGGGGGAGTGGTAAACCCCTTGGGCAAAGCCCCACAGACAAGACAGGGCGGCAAATTATCGTCCCCCCTTCTCGCTTTCCCAGAATGGCTGTTATTAGCAAGAACCACAAGCCTCTCAACCAAGACAACTTCTACCAAAGGACAGCAGGTTCACTAGCAACATACTTGTCCCAGGCAACAAGTACCCACAAACAGAGATTAAAAATATATATGGCAAAACATCTGTGCACGTCGGAGCACTCATACAAAATAGAGTGACCCAGTTTGCGGGCACTTCTTTCCTGGGATAAGTAGGACTGATGGGGACGGCAGGGCATGACGGGCAGCAGTGTTCGCATTGGGGCAGTCCGTCCGTCTTGGGCCAGGACGAGGACGGACGACATTGTGTTGTCCCCCACCGTCCCACACCATCCCCGGTTGTCCCCCATTGTCCCCCATTGTCCCCCGCCGTCTTCTGCTGTTTTCCGATGTTTTCTAATATTTTCCACTATCCCCGGCAGTTCCATGTAGTTTCCCACCATCCCTGGGAAGAAGATGTCTCAGGTCGTCAGGCTCTTCATCCTTGCTAATAACGGCCGTCCTGGGAATTCAAGGACTAGGACGGACTACATTTTGCCGTCCCGTCTTGTTCGGGGGTCTTTCAAGTCAACCTACCAGGTCCTACAGGGGCCCTGGACAGCTGAGAACACTGCGGGGGAGGGTGGGGAAGGGCAGGGGATAGTGGAAAATAGCAGAAAATATGTGCAAATAGGGGAAAAAGGTGGGTGACGCCAGAATGTGGTTCATCCTGGTGCTTGGCTCTTACTTGTTGGCCATGTTCAGAAAATGACAGGACGGATAGACTGGGCCATTGCGAACACCATCTCTCGCTCCAACAGCCCGAGTACTTTCATAATTCCCACATAGCTATCGCGGATACCCCTTCTAGGAACAGTATCTGTCTGTATTTACTTGAGCTATCAGGGTTGACATCTTCCTATTTCAACAGGAGCTTCGTTATTCCCACACAGCCATCCTTGACAGCTCGCACACGCAGTATTCAGCTATATATTAAGCTCTCAAAGTTGATATAGTATTAGCTAAAGGTATTTATGATAAGGAGTCTATAGTCTTTGAGGTTCTGCTTAACGAGATTAGTTTCACACTTGATGTATAGTGTAGATATTGAATTAGTTATGAAAATACTCAAGCAAAGATGGTGGTGCAAGAAGCTCCTCCTCAATCAACTCATTCTGCTCCAAGCCCACCCGATTCCCTTGTACCAAATTAAAGAACTGCGTAACTTGACGCCTATGAAGGCATACATGAGCATTATGTAAAAGCGCAGCAACACAAAACTGTACTCCCACAGGTTGCAATAAAAGCTTCTGATTTTTGACATAATCTAGAAACCCAAATGTATTCACCATCTCCTTGAAAGCCCATTCAGCTACTATTCGGACCCTAGACATTCTGCGGTTCCATTGTCTTTGGTCATAACCTATTCTAGCCCCCTGGTATGGGGATATCAGAAAGCGGCCAATACTGTAAGCAGGGTCCCCATAGACTTGAAGAGGGGTTCCATCAGGAGCATGCGCATGCTGCTGCAGTATCTGTGGTAGGTTAGACTCATGCCATAAAAAAGAATCATTTCTTCGGCCATCAACCGGGCCAAAAAGATGGCTTATTAACCCGTCCGGTGTAACTATAGCATGGTACTTGAGGCAATGCTTGCGCTTCCAGCCATTGTAGCATGTCTGCTGTCGCCGGGAGGGGCGGGCAATTGCCCGAATCGTCCCATCAATAAATCCCCATACTGTTTGAATCGGAGCTCCCTTCCTCTCAACAGCCTGAGCATATTGCAACAACTTTTCAGGAGTTAATCGTATAGTATCCCATTCTAAAAGGTGCTTCCACTTCGAATAGATCAATGCTTGAACGGTGGTACTGATTCGAGATACACGCTCAACAGGCCAACCAAACTTCATTCCAAGGTCGCTGAGGCGATTGGGATATGCTAGCCGGGCAAGCAACATACATAATCCTGTTCATGACTCTTCAACGATCCGGTTATCACACTGAATTATAGCTGGAAGCTGTAACGCAGCCAATAACTCATCAACCTCACTTCTGGTAAATCTTTACTTATAAGTAGCCAATTTTAATTCATACTGGTTATATTGATTACCTACCGAAATAAATTCCGCCACTCCTCCTCCTCTAGCATGTCTAAATCAACCCGCCCCTGATCTCTTAAGGGTCCCCGCTTTCGGCTATTATCTCGAGCCACTGCACCTCTAAGCTTCACCAGCATTTCCAACCGTCTGACCTTTCGCTTGTGTCGAAGATGCACAGCCAGCATTCTACCTAGCACACGGTTAGTCTCCTGATACTTCTTCTATGCAAACTATTATACGGAGGTACAGCGCCTAGGTTTTGTATGTTCCACAGGCGAGGTTTACTGTCCTGACCCCCTATGTAACATACAAAACTTAGGAGCTGTACCTCCGTAAATAGTGTTTCTCGCATACCGTTCGTTGTCGGGTCCGGGGTGTAGCTGGTTCTGGCTTGAACCAGTTACAGGCCAAGCAAATATTCCTGGGGCCTCTTCTCTTTCACGATCAAGTTTCCTGGCTGCATATCAGAAACAAACAACACTTCGACAGTTTCATAAACTCACCTCAAGAGCAGAGAACTCGGATTGTACTGATCGTTATGTTGCTTGACGCCGCACTTCCCACAGCCTTTTCGACCTTCTGTGCGATGTGCTCATTCTGCCGTCACCCGGCTGCCAAGCTGCCTAGGCTGGTTGCGCAAACTAATTCTCACACCTAGGTCTATTTTTTGCTAACCGCCACCTAGGTCCTCATGCGCAAACCCTCTATTGTGGATGCGGCGCATCCTGCTAGGATGATGGTTGCGGGCGCTGTTAGGTCGGGAACGGGGACCGAGCTAGAGGGGAGCACCGGTGGTGAACAATGATGGGGGTGGTAGGTACCGCATAAACTAGCAATAACGGACCGGCGCTAAATTTAGCACTCGTTACGTTCAAATAATGTTCTTACCCTAGTTCCGAGCCGAAATCGAGAAAACCTATTCAATACCAGCGAAACTCGGACCCTCCCTACAGAATACCATCCAAGTTTTTTTATCCCAGCAAAAACGCAACGTTTCACCCACAGCTTAAAAATTAAACAAAAGATCTTCTGTTTAGGAAAATGCCTAGGCAGGCACCCTTGCAAGCTTTGTTATCACCCTGCTTGGCACTATAAAAAATCGGTTTTTCAGATAAATTTCATTTCTCTACCAGTTGGCTTTTGAGGCAAAAAAATATCAAAAAATACACCTAGGTCTCGCTTATTTTTAAAAAAATTGTTAATTTTTTAGGAATTTTTTTGATGGTGATTTCTCGCCTAAAAGTTGAGATATTATTTTCTTGGCTGTGGGTGAAACGTTGTGTTTTCGCTGGGAATGTGGGGAAATTCTTAAATAAGTATGGTGCGATGTTGGGGGTATACCCACGGCTAGGTAGTGCTTACCATAACTCCTGTGCACTTTCTAACCGCAAGATGTCCCATACATCCAGTCTACAGTAACTCATCCCTCGCCAAAGGTGTACTTGTAATTTCATCGCGTATTCGGAATCTGGTATTAATAAACATTTATAGCTTAGTGCAATGTCCAAATATGGCTAGGAGGAGCCACTATTACATGTATTATTTAGTCTCATCTGGGTCAAGCTTCTGCTCAGTTCCCTACATTTGACAGGGCCCCTACCACATGCTCCTAAAGTTTTTCCTCACAGCTTTTACCTGAGGATGAGGATATGAGTTTCAGACACAGGGAGAACTGAGAAACGAATGATATCGGAGCAGGTAGAAAGAGAAATCTTTGTGATTGCAGCAATCTCTTTCCAAGATAGTCGCCAATCTCCTTTAACGTTCGCTAGCCCCATAATTTGGCCACGCTTCATGAGAGAGGCGTAGTAGGTCCACGCTGTTTCAATGCCATTTTCTGGCTCACAATAGTTGTAATAAAAACCCTGCAGGTTTTTGAGAATCTTTCACCCCAGCCTTATATTATACCCAAGGTAACCTTTTGGAAGTTGCAACTTGCTCCTCTCATATTATCATCACAATTGTGGTCACCTGCACCACAATTATCACCACTAAAAACATAAAACCAGAGTGTTTTGTCCTCTAGTCCAATCGGCTAGCCTGTTATCATTGGCTGC